>Ga0163223_100141_pt1 | contig 26026 bp, 37 predicted proteins | sample MSEWel2016_02_17_2_FD_113147 | JGI IMG/M metagenome (GOLD analysis project Ga0163223, IMG submission 113147) | Subsurface microbial communities from deep shales in West Virginia, USA - MSEEL Well Study Marcellus 5H_2016_02_17 ...
ATTACAAAAAAAGATATTATAAAAAATAGTTTTACTAATAAAGAAATTATTAATATTTTGAAAAAACATAACAATGCTGATAATGAAACAGTAAAACGTTTACGATCTTTAGGTGTTAATTTAACTACAATGATTTATTCTGCTTATACAACAAAAGATGGTATTGATGTTGATAAAAATAAGATTAACAAATCATTAATATTGTATCCTGCTATATACATAAAAATATTTAAAAAATATAATAATCAACCAGATAATGTTAATCATGGTTTTGTAGTTATAAAAAAGAGTTGGTGGTATAAATTATATATTTATCTCAAATATATAAATATTTCCAAAGAAAAGGGTTATATATCAACAGATGGATCGTTTTATAATAAGAAAGAAGCCTTAGAGATTGCTTATGAATTGGGACAAATAAACAATAATAAAATAAGTGAATTAAATAAAAATACTTTGTAGTATAAAAAAAGGTGGTAAATATTTACCACCTTTTTTCTTATTAATACAAAACTTTTTTAAATTTTGTTGATATTCTTTTTGCAATATCTTTAAAACCATGTTTTGAATCCAAGATATAAGATATTTTGTTTGCTTCATTTTTAGATATTTCATCACCATATCTATGAACATAATACCCTAAGAGATGAGATAAAACAGTTTGTGCTGGCTTATTATGTCTACTCTTTGTAAATTCATACATATCTAGGAACATATCATCTAAATAATCAACAAATTTATTCATTAATTCCTCAGTACTTCTACTTTCAATATTACTTTCATCATCAATGTTGTAAATTTCTTTTGCAGCATCCAATCCTTTTCGTTTATAAACATTTAATACTTTTTGAAAAGTTTCTTTATCTGCACTATCTCTTACTTTATTTAAGTAATCGTTTGCTTCTTGATCATCAACATAATTACTTTTTTCTATCTCTTCTTTAATTATCTTTTTTATAAGATTTTTTATCGATTCGTTTATCATTTTTATTTGTTTTTTTTATATATAATTATTTAATATTATCTCCATTCAATTGGGATTTCATTATAATCTGTTAAGGATGTACAATCTCTAAAACAATTATCTGTTTGTAATGTTATATTATTTTCTTCAGCATATTGTGTTGTGTATTCTATGATGTCTCTCCATCCATCTCCGGTTAATTGATTATTATCATAAAAAGTATAATATAAATTATTAATATTTTTATTATTAATAAATAAATTTGATGGTAATTGAGTTACATTATAACAATACGTGAAACTTTGTCTAAAATTCTCAGCTTTAAAATTATTGATGAATAAATTCTCTGGAATTCCCTCAATATTATTACAATTCATAAAAACATAAGAAAAATCAGTAACATCTGGATTATTCCAAAATAATTTCTCTGGTATTGAACCGGTTAGATTTCTACATATTTGAAATGCAGAACTAAAATCAGTAACTTTAGGATTATTCCAAAATAATTTCTCTGGTATTGATCCTATTAATGATGAACATCTACTAAATAAAAAAGAAGAATCAGTAACTTTAGGATTATTCCAAAATAATTTCTCTGGTATTTCTCCTGTTAGTTTATCACATGCTTGAAAACAACCATTAAAATTAACAACTTCAGGATTATACCAAAATAATTTTTCGGGTATACCCCCAATAAAATTCATATAGTTTTGATAACCTGAGAAGGTAAAACCAAAATTAACAACTTCAGGATTATACCAAAATAATTTTTCTGGTATTTCACCTATTAAACCACTATTAAAAAAAGAATCAATAAAGGTAGTAATATTTGGAGAATTCCAAAACATGTCTTCTGGTATATTCCCACTAATTTTTCTACATTCTCTAAACAATCTACCACAATCCACAAGATTTCTAAGATTCTTAAAACTTGTTGGTATATTTCCAGTTAAATTTGAGCAACCAGAAAAATTAAGTTTTTTAAATCCAATATCACCAAAAAATGTATTAAGTTTTACAATCTTAGCTTTATCCCCAACATCTTGAACAGCAAATAACTCAGATTTACCAGTCATTGTGATTGTATATGTACCCGGTGCTGCATAAGTATGGGTTGCACCACTATCATCATAACTTGTTATTTCAGTTGTTGAATCATCACCCCAATCAGCGGTAAATGATTGTATATATTGATCAGCATCATCAACGGTGTTAATTGGTAATGTAAATGTATCTCCAGCACTAGCTATTTCAACATCAAAAGAGAAACTATTATTATCAACTTTTGTATAACCAGATGAAGGTTCTTCTTGATAAGTTGATAATTTACCAAATAGTTTGTCATCAATACAACTAATTTTCAATACAGTTGTTGAATTAGGTTCTTTATTTATATCTTCTAATGATTGATTATTTGCAATAAATAAATTAATATTACCACTATTAACAATAACTGAATGACCACCTACTTCATCTTGTTTAAATGTAAATATATATTCTGAACCATTTGATATGTTAATAATATTATCAATGAATAAATCACCTTTTAATAATATTTCATTAGAAGCTGATTCACTCATATCAAATGATAATATATTATTATATTCAACAATTGTTGTATAATAACCAAATGGTTTATTATCAACATAATTAAATTCATTTATATTTATTTTCCTATCATTATAATTATCTGCTTTTGCAATAACAGATAATTGTTTAGACTCATAATCTTCATGTGGGTAAAATTCAATAGGTCTATCTTTTACTTTACCTAATCTTCTTATTTGTCTTTGTGTGTATTTACTTGTATCTCCTATCATTATATTAGATATTTATATTTTATTTATTTAAAATTAGCATATAAAATACCATTAATTGGTATAATTTTTAAAATTGATTTAGATTCAGATAATGTGTTTGGTTGTGATTCTTTAAAAAGAATATTAATATTTTCATCCCATGCAATTCTACGACCACCAGTTGAAACTTGTTTTACTATTATATAATAATCGATATTATTTTCGAAATTAATTATATCTGTAATGTATATATCATCAGTAAGAGTAAGAGATTGAATATTTGATTTTGAAAGATCTAATACTAATGGTGTTGTATATTCAATATCATATACATCATTAACCAATGGTTTTTCTAATTGAAATCCATTTTTTGTTAGAGATAATTCATTATATTCAATTTCACTTGATTTTAAGATTATTGATGTTTTATCATCATATCCTTTTTTATACATTTCAACGGGTCTAGTTGCTAAATCTTTACCCATTCTTTTAATGTCATTATTATATCTTCTGCTTTCTTTATTCATTATGTAGAATATTTTTATATAAATAGTTTATTAAATAAAAAAAGATGGTAAAATATATTTTTAATATCTTACCATCTTTTAATCGTTTTAAATTTATTTTTATTTTTCTAATTTAGATTTATTTAATCTTGGTTCTTGTTTTTTTGTTTTATTATAGTAATAATCTTTCTCACCAGTTAATTCATCCAACCTCTTTTTAAATTCTGTTTTGGTTGAAAATTCTTCTAATTCTGGTTGTCCTGTGGTTAAAACTCCACCTTTCTTTATTTCACCGAAATGAAATATTTTTTCATCTAAATTGTACGCAATGTAATACGTTACTTTTTTTGTTCCTTTTATTTCTTTACTCATAATTTATTATATTTAATTTTATATTATTTAATTTTATATTATTTAATTATACTGATGTAGGGCCAGCATCGTTTATACTCCATGCATGTCCACCATCAATAACTGCATCGGTTAATAAGGTTCTACCTGCTTCTGCAGCACCTCCCGGTGTATATTGTGCTAAGTTTGCTCCAAGTGTTAAACTATTATTTAAATCAGGACTCAATGAACTCCAACCAATTAATAATGCATCGTATGATGGGGTGTCTAATGGTGTATTATTAAACATATTGATCAAATTATTCACATTAGAAATATCCCAATTAGAGACATCTATATTCGTTAATGATGTACAATCACTAAACACCCCATACATATCTATTACATTAGAAACATTCCAATTAGAAACATCTATACTTGTTAATAAAGAACAACCACCAAACATAGTATCCATACCAATTAATTTACCAACGTTCCAATTAGAAACATCTATACTTGTTAGAGACGCACAATTCCAAAAAGTAGCATCTGTAAGAGTCACATTAGAAACATCCCATTTAGAAACATCTAAATTTGTAATATTCGTGCATGTTGAAAACATGTAAGATATATCAGTGGCGTTAGAAATGTTAAAATTTGAAATATCTAAATATGTTAATGAATCACAATGTTTAAACATATGGTGAAAATTCATACCATTAGAAGTATCCCAAGTGTTAATATTTAATTCTGTTAAGTTTGAACATTGCTCAAACATATATCCAAAATCAGTCACATTAGAAACATCCCAATTGGTTAAATCTAAACTTGTAATTCCTTTATTATAATTTAAAAAAGCGTACATATTATTTATGTTAGAAGTATCCCAATTTTCAATTCCAATTGGAATAATACCCATATCATATATATAACCATCAAACATACCTTTAATAGTAGTTGTATTACTCATATTCCAATTACTAAAATCTAATTCACTTAAAGAAGTGCATTGATTAAACATATAAGATTTATTGGCAGCATTAGTAACATCCCAATTAGTAACATCTAAAATTGATAATGATGAACACCCATAAAACAAACCATACATATCAATAACATTTGAACACCAGAAACCATTATTATCATTTACTGATGTTAAATTTGAACAAAAAACAAATCCACCGTTTAATGTGATAAAATTAGTGAATCCCCATTTGTCAATAGATTTTAATTTTGGTCGTTCAGTACTAATTTTTGAAAAACTAATACCTTCACAAATTCCTTTAATTGAAACTTGATATTCCGTTTGTCCACTATTAGTATATTCGTGATATGTTTCTGCTTGATTATAAGAAGTAATTTTATCAAAACTACCATCACCCCAATCAACAATAAAATCATAAGTTAATAATTGATCATCTGAAGAAGTTTCTGGTAATGGTAATTGAACATTGTTACCAGTAGTTCCTAATGATGTATCTATGGTCATTATAAATGGGTTATTCGTCTTATCATTATACCCATCAAAATACTCAACATAAAAAGTATCATCTTCACAGATTATTTTTAATTCTGAATAAGAATTTGATTCTCCAGAAATAACAACATCATCATCTATTTGAAGATTTGTTAATGAATCATTAAAAGACAATAAATGTCCACCAATTTCATCTTGTTTAATAAAGATATTATATATGCTACCATTTTTATAATTAACAATATCTTCTATAACAGTATCACCTGATAGAGTTAATAAGATTGTTTCTGATTCAGATAAATCTAAAGTCATACCACTAACAGAATCTATCGAAGTAGTTTGTTTGGTTACTTGTGATTTAGATAGGAGAGCTTTACCAGTAATATATAAATCTCTTTCATAATATTCAGGTGCTTTAAAACTTAATTTTAAATTCCCTTCACCATCATTTCTTTCAATGATCTCATTTGGTCTTTTAACCGTAACTAAATCAGGGTTTACCTTTTTTAATTCTCTTAAATATCTTTGAGATTCTTTTTTAGCCATAATATTTTAAATATTTTTATATAAATAGTTTGGAAATATAAAAAATAAGATATATATTTGTTGAAAAGAAATTAATTGTGTTTTAAAAAATATTAAATAGTATTAATTTAATAACTATTTATATAAAAAATAAGTAACTATGAATAAATTATTTGAAAGTTTTGATAGGTTAAACAACACAAAAACATCTAAATTATATGAAGCTAAAAGAAGGATGTATGAGCATATAAATCAACTGAATTTAGTTGGAGATGATTCAGATTTGAATGAATCCGATAATACCGAAGAAAGAGAAAAAGTATTATCAGATATAAAAAACAACAATTTTGAATCTGATCCAGAAGATTTCTTTAATTCAATGAAAGATAGTAAACATGAAGAAATGTTAACATTTTATAATGTAAACGAATTGTCACGAATGAAATTATTTAAAGTGCCCGGATATAATATTGGTTATGCTTTAAAGAAAAGGGATGATAAAAGTAATGATTATAATGAAATTGTTGCTGTTCATAACAACGAAAAAGATATTAAAGGTGTTGGTGATGAATTAATTCAATCAGCGATTGAAAATGGCGGTTGTTATTTAGATCATTACGATGGATTTTTATCAAATTTCTATGAAAGAAATGGTTTTATTGAATATAAAAGAGATGATTTTGATCCACAATATGATAAAGACGGTAAATTTGAAAAAAAATATGGTAGAAGTGATGTAGTTTATAGAATTCATAAATCTTGTAAATAATAAAAATATGCTTAATAATGTTAGTTTGTTTAGTGAGGAAATAAAAAATAGTTTTATTTTTCATATACCTCACTCATCTTATATGATTCCTGATGAAAATTATATAAATAAAGAATTAATAGATATTGAATTATTATATTCTACAGATATTGATGTAGATAAAATATTCAATGTTGATGGAATCGATAGATATATTTGTGATTTTAGTCGAAGTTTTTGTGATGTGGAACGCTTTTTAGATGCAGAACAAGAAGAAATGACTAAATATGGTAGAGGTGTATATTATACTAAAACATATGATGGTAAATCTTTTAGAAAGTATGATGAAAAATTTGAACAAACAATAATTAAGAATTATTATTTAAAATATCATAATAATTTGAGCAAATTAATACAGAATAAAATAAATGATAATGGTATTGCCAGAATAATAGATTGTCATTCTTTCAATCAACATAAATTATATTTTGAAAAAGATGTAAATAGACCTGATATATGTTTGGGTGTTGATGAAAAATATACACCACAATATTTAATTGATTTTATTAAATTAGGTTTTGAAAGACATGGTTTAAATGTTGAAATAAATAAACCATATTCTGGATCTTTTTATCCATTAGATGTTGAAGGTAAATTCGAGACAATTATGATAGAAATAAATAAAAAACTTTATATGGTTGATGATAAAATTGTTGATACTAAAAATGTTGTCAAATTAAATAAAATAATAAATAATATTTTTACTTTTTAAATTATTTATTGGTAATATAAAAGATATGAATATTCACCCATTGATAGATATATATTGCTTAACGAATATATTTTTTGTAAATGAAAAAATATTGGAAAAATAATTTATTCATAATATGGAAAAACCAATAAAATATTTAAGAAGTGAAATTTTTTATAAAAGTTATAATGATTTCAAGGCTAATATTAATTCAGATTTAATAAAGGTTATTGAAGATGGTTATATAATTCACACATATAATGAAGTCGAATATTTATTAAACAACCAAAAACAAGTTAAAGTTGTCTTATTACTTGTAAAGTATAATGAAAAACAATTTATATAATGAATACAGATTGGATAAAAATAAACTCTAATGCCTATAAGGGTACATATCAATTGGATGATGAACCAATAATTATCCATATAATAAAAACAGGTGAAGTTGATTCCAATAATTATTTTGTTATTCATGAAGATGGTTGGGGAATTAATGATGGTAAAGTAGAAATTTTAAATAAAAAAGAAATAATTGAAAAATATAAACTAAATTTATAAACTATGGTTACATTTGAAGAATTTAAAAATTTATCTCCAGAAGAACAGTTGAATATTATTGAAAAAATTGATCCAGATAGTTATAATACACCTTTTTGGTTGGAAAGAATTATAACTGCATTAAATAATGATAAAATTTTCATTGTTTCTTTACTTGGTGATGAATTTTCGGAAATATTTAAGAATTTAAAAAACTTAAAGAATAATCAATAATGCCAAATGGAAGAACACATGATCTAATAACATACATATTGAGTATATTATTCATACCATTGGTTTTAATTTTTAATGGTGTGAATTTAAACTCATACGTATTAATATTGAGTTTTATATTCTCAGCATTAATGTTTAATGGTGATTTAGATACAAATAGTAGCCCATACAATAGATGGTGGGTTTTTAAAATGATTTGGATTCCATATCAATTAATATTTACACATAGAAGTATTTGGACACACGGTTTCATTCTTGGTACATTAATAAGAGTATTATATATTTCAATAATTCCAATGTTATTTTTTACTCCTGATATTATCAATATTATCAATAATTATAATACTGAATTTATATTACTTCTAATAGGTTTAGAAATTGGTGCAATGTCACATACTATTGCTGATAAATTATTGTAATTTAATATTTTTTAATGTTTAAAATTTTGAATGTGATTAATAATATTGTATCTTTGTATTAATACTATTTATATTTAAGTTTTATAAAAGAAATATATATGAATATAAAGAAAATAATTAAAGAAGAGTTTCAAAGAACTTTAATAAATGAAAGTTCTTTGAAAAGAATTGAACATTGGATTGATTCTAATGATATTGCTGCTATTTCTGCAAGTAGAAATGAAATGAAATATCCCACAGAAAATACTTTGATGGATAAAGAAGTTGGTGAATCATATTCCAGACAAGAAAATATTAGAAGAAATCGGGAATTAAAATCAGCTTTATTAAAGTTGGGTTATGGTGTTACAAGAGTACAAGGATCTTACATTGAAGATCTTAAAAATAATCCAAATAAAGAAGAGCCGGAAGAATCTTTTATTGTTGTTAATTTAAACAACGATCCAGATTTTTATGAAAATTTGTTTAAATTGAGTGAATATTATAATCAAGATAGTTTTATGATGAAATATAAAGACGATGATGAAGCTTATTTGGTTGGAACAAATTTAAGCGATTTTCCCGGTTATAAAGACAAGTCTAGTGTTGGAACTTTTAAAGATAAAGTTAATGCAACATTTATGTCAAGATTGGGTGCTCAAGGATTTGCATTTACAAATAAAGATAATCCTGCACAAGAACACACACCACAAACATTCCAAAAAAGGAAAGATTATAGAAATAAATATATACATAATATTCCAGAAGCATTACAATTAGAAACTTTTGATTCTTTGCAGATAAATTCTAAAAGAATTTGTGAACAAAGATCTAAAAAGGTTTTAAATGATATTAAATAACAAAAAAAAGGTAAAGAGTTAATCTTTACCTTTTTTCTTTACAAAATCATAATCACCCATATTATTAGAAGTAGTATAGAAAAAATCACCATGATAATATGGCTGGTTGTCCAAAAATGGATCATAAGGTGGATTCGGATAGCATGTGGGATAATAATTAACAACGGTTTCCACATTAATACTCCATTCCCTCCAATCATTTTTAAACAAATTTTTTAATTCATAAACTAGATCACCAATATTTGTTGTTTCATCTATGGTGATTTCTTTTTTTATTGTATCTATTTTTTTTATAACCATAACATTTTATTTATTTTAAATTTATTTGACTTATTTTTTTTGAAATACTTTGCCCAAAATATTTCATCATTTTCTAAATATTGACCCAATGCTTTTAAGTCAAGATTTTGATATTTATTACTAAGTGTTTTATTTGGTTGTTTTGATATAATGGTATTAACTATTTCAAAATCAGGGTTAGTAATAATATTAACATCTATATCTATTATATATTGAATTATTTGATTCTTATATTCATATAGGTTCGGATATGATGAAAAATAATCATTCAAAATATAATCAGTTGTGAAATGTTTACTTTCTCTTAATATAGCTACGAGATCTTTAGGGTAAAATTTATCAGGACTTGTAAAAGCAATTACGTTATCAAATAAAAACATGTTCTGAATTATATATTCTTTTTGTTTTTTTGATAAAAAGAAATATTCATCAATTAATAATGTTTTTTCTTTTCGCCCATGAAAATCATATTCCTTTGTTATAATATCTTCTCTTGGTGTAGAAGCAAATTCAAATATACAATTAGCCATCTTCAAAGTTGGGAACAACATTAAACAACCACCTTTTTTAGAATATATATCATATAAACTTTTTAATTTTAAACTCTTACCAATTTGTCTTGGTTCTATATATAATGTTTTCATATAAAAATATTTCTGTAAAAATAAAAATTAAATTTTATTAACACAATAGTTTTTGGTAATTTGATAAATTTGTTTATATTTGTAAAAAATAAAGGAATATGAAAACAAAAGACGATGTATTAATTGAAATTTATTTGGAAGGATTCGATGATGAATTGAATGGGAGTGTTGAAAGAGATGATTTTGAAGATGAATATTCAAACAGAGCATATGCTTTAGGAAGAATTAACGCCATAGTTGGAGATGATATTTCAAGTATCGACCTTAAAGGTAGGAAAGAAATATTAAGAGATATAAAACTAAATTTAAAATAAGATATTATGAATTACAAGATTATTAGAGATGAAGATAAATTAAAATCTTTTATAGATTGGTTACCTGAATTAGAAAATGATGAAACTTATTATTGTTGTCTATTTGCTAGATCTAAATATTGTGATGATGGATCTATTAAAGGTGACAAACAACAATTAAAAAGGTTTACTTCTAAGAAAGAACATCTAATTGATAAAATTAAACAACTAGAGGTTAAACAAGGTTGTTATAAAAATAATGGTGTTGTTGTTCCTGAAAAAACATTAGCATTATATATTAACCCAAACCCTAGAAGTTTTGAAAAAGCAGCTAAAAAAAGCTTAAAAGAATTAGTTGATAAAGTAACGGAACCTTACAATGGTTATAATCCACATCAATTAGTTCTATCTAACATTCAAAAAGCTTCATCTAGGAAAAGGTTTATGGATTTTGATTTTGATTATGTGACTTATAATTATTTAATTGATGAACTGAAAAATATTATTAATGATGATTCATATAATATACTGGAAACAAGAGGTGGATATCACGTCTTAGTGGAAATGAGTAAAATACATGGTGAATTTAAAAAGAATTGGTATAACAATATTACAAAAATTAAAGGATGTGATGTTAGTGGTGATAATTTAATACCTGCTGTTGGTTGTACTCAAGGTGATTTTGTTCCTCATTTTGTTTGATATTAATAATATTTTATTAACTTTGTAAAAAAACAAAACATGAAAAGGATAACAATTTTATTTATTCTAATTAGTTTTTTGATCTCATCATATGAAATTCCAAAGACCATTGACAATAATGCTAAAAATATTATTCATAAATCATTGATGTGGCGTTATGGAAACACTGTTGATAACGTTTTCATATTAAGTTATGATAGTGAAAATCAATATGGTGTTAATGGTAAAATCAGGTATGATCTAATGGTATATAAATTGGATTATGAAAAATCTGAATTTATACCTGCTAGTGATCCTTTCGATTTTGTTGAAAAAACAAGATGGGCCTATCATTCCATACCAGATGGATTTAAAATGATTGAGATTGATGAAGGACAATATACTGGTGGTAGTGCTAATATTGAAGTATTGGGTGATGGTTATGTTTTAATTACATATAAAAAGAGATTTCTAATCAATGGTTATAAAGATAACACATATAATTCAATGGTTCTTTTAAAGTATAATAACGGTTATTGGGATATTAAATATAATTTTAAATTTAAAACAAAAGAATATTTAATGATTGAACAAACACATTTTGATTTGAATACTAAGAATAAAAAATATGTGGTTTATAATAATGATATCCTCATTGAATTAGATAAAAATAATAACTATAAACCATTGTTTAAAAAAGGTAAAAATATATTGATTTATGAGTGAAGATATTAATGAAGATAAATATAAAGTAATTCCAATAAGAAGGAATTATGATTTAAGATTCGCAATTTGTGATAAAGAAACAGAATTTATTGTTGATGATGCAAATGGTTGGGGATTTAAATCAAAAGAAGCAGCCGAAAAGGTTTTATCTTGGAAATATAAAAAATAATTTATGGGAGAAATAAAAATAAATAAAAAAGCATTCATAGAAGCAATTGATTCTATTGAACAACAATTTGAACACGATAAAAATTGTTCAGATGCATTTTCAATCATACTCCCAAATGATCATGTTACTTTGTATGATAACTCACATATTCTTAGTGGGTTTATTGATTTATTAAAACGTTTAACTAACGATGTTAATGATGAGGGAAATGAATATTCTTGGATTGAATATTTTATTTATGAGTTGGATTTTGGTAAAAAATATGAAGAAGGTAAAGTAACATCTTATGGTGATAACATTAGATTGAAAACTTCCTCAGATTTATATGCATTATTAGTAAATAATAATGAATAAATAATTATAAAACGTATTAAACAATGAAAAAAATAAAAGACATTGAAGATAAAATAATTTATAGTGGTATCGTTGGTAGTCATGCATATGGACTAAATACACCTAAAAGTGATATAGATATTAGAGGTATATTTTTATCAGATAATAAAGATTTATTATTATTAAATAACTATATTGACCAAGTATCTGATGATACTAATGATACTGTTTATTATGAATTAAATAGATATGCTGAATTATTGTTCAATAATAATCCTAATATCTTAGAATTACTTTATATACCAAAAGATAAAATTCAACATCAATCACCTTTATTTGAAGAATTTATTAAATATCGTGATACTTTTTTAACTAAAAGATGTAAAGATACTTTTGGTGGTTATTCAATCTCACAAATAAAAAAAGCAAAGGGATTAAATAAAAAAATTGTTAATCCTGTTGATAAGGAAAGAAAAACACCAATTGATTTTTGCTATGTTACTTGTTACAATGGAAGCATGAATCTGAGAAGTTGGTTAAAGAAACAAGAAACACCAAATAAAAGAGATCAATCTTTTTATGGTCTTCAAAATATAAACCACATGAAGAATGTGTATAATCTATATTTTGATGATAATGGTATCTTTAAAGGTGTTACCAATGATAATGAAACATCTAATGATGTAAAATTATCATCTATACCAAAAGGTTATGTACCAGTAGCAACACTATATTTCAATCTTGAAGGATATTCCACTTATTGTAAAAAATATAAAGAATATTGGGATTGGGTTGAAAAAAGAAATAAACATAGATATTTAACAAATATTAATGCTGGTGCATCATACGACACTAAAAATCTTATGCATTGTGTTAGGTTATTAGATTCAGCAATCCATATTGGTAAATATGGAACATTAAAAATAGAACCAGATGATAAAAACTTTTTATTTTCAATTAAATATGGAAAATTACCATATGATGATATTATTAAAATAGTTGAAGATAAAAAAGCTGAAATGGATGAAGTGTTTGATAAATCAGATTTACCAGATAAGTTAGATATTAATCAAATTAATCAACTAATTACAAATATTAGGATGTTTTAATTTATAAAGTATTTGATTTATTTAATAATTTTTGTAGATTTGTAAAAAATAACTTTTAATGGTTACAATAAAAATAGAAGATAATCAGTTGAGATTACCTAACGGTAATATTATTACTTTTAATGATGAACAATATGAGGGTATAAATAAAATCCGTAAATGGTTGGAACAAGCCAATGGATTGAATAATACTTTCACATTGGCTGGCTATAGTGGTACAGGAAAAACAACTTGTATAAAGAAAATACTTGATGAGTTTGAAGGTCAAATAGTTGTATCAGCACCAACCCATAAAGCTAAAAAAATGATCATTAGAACGACTGGTCAATATGGGTTAACATTACATGGATTATTAGGGTTAAGACCAGATGTTAATCTTGATGATTTTAACCCTAATGATCCTAAGTTTAATCCAATTGCATTACCTAAAATTTGTGATTATTCTTTAGTTATTATTGATGAAGCATCAATGATAAATAAAGACCTATACGAGCTAATTAAGAAGCAAACAAAAGGAATGTATACAAAGATATTATTTATGGGAGATCCGGCTCAAATACCCCCCGTAAATGAGAAAGATAGTGTAGTATTTAATTTGGAGAAGGAAAACTTTCATCAGTTAACAAAAGTTGAAAGACAAGCAGATTCAAATCCAATAATGTTTATATATGATAAATTAAGAAATAATTTGGAAAATCCAACTGGAGGGTATGAAAGAACAACAAATTTAAATGATGAGGGAGAAGGTATCATATATACCAAAAGTAAAAGAGAATTTAGAAATGCTTTATTAGAAGAATTTAAAACCAAAGAGTTTAATATTAATACTGATCATTGTAAAGTTATTGGATGGACAAACCAAATCATTATGAAATCTAATCAAATTATTAGACATGAATTGTTTGGTAAAAATGCTGATATTGTTGAAATTGGTGATGTTTTAATGGGTTATAGAAGTATTACTGGTAAGAGTGCTCATATTAATATTATTGAAAATTCTGCAGATTATAAAGTCATTGAAAAAAGTGAGTTAATAGAAAATAAATATGGGATAAACGGATATAAAGTTAAATTAAGAGAAAATCTTACTGATTCAACTTTTAATTATCAAACAGTTTTTATTATTGACCCATATGATGATGAGAATCTTAACAAATATGCTTATGAACACGATAAGTTAAGAGATCAAGCAAAAGCAAATAAAAGATTGTGGAATTTATATTATACTTTTAGACGTGAAAACATATTAATGAAATCTATATATAAATATGAAAATGGTGCATCAAGAAGTAGTTATGATATAATAGTTAAAGATATGGACTATGCGTATGCGATCACAGCCCACAAAGGGCAGGGGAGTACTTATAATAAGGTTTTTATAATGGAAGACGATATTGATAAGAATTGGAATGTGAAAGAAAGAAATCAAATTAAATATGTTGCATTAACAAGACCAATAAAGAATGCTATTGTGTTATCTAAAAATTAATTATTATGTTTAAAAAAATTAAAGAACTTTGGTTTAAATTTATGTGTATTATATTTAATATTCACACATATAATAAACCTTATAATTATAGGGTTATTGGATACACCCCAAGGATCTTAAACGGTACAAATAAAGATGAATATATTATTCATGGATATAGAATTTGTAATGTTTGTCATATAGAAAATATAAAAATTATAAAATATAAAACAAATATTAGACTATTAAATGATAATATGGTTATTTATGAGTATTTAAATAAAAATAAAATATAATGAAAAGAAAAAAATATAATGACTTAAAAAAAGAGTTGGGCGATCAATTGAATAATATTCGTAGAGTTAAAGAAGAGATAAATGAAAGATGTGATTTTTTATTTAAAAAATATTCTGAAGAAGTGTTTCTATCAGATACACATTTATCAGAATTAAAATATAAATTTAATAATGAAGTAGATATTAACTTATTATATAAGTTATCCTATATCAAAGAAGTGGAGGATTATTTGGAAAATAACAATAAAATAAAGCAATTATCAATATTTGATAAATAAAAATATAATAATATGACACGAACAAAATATGCAGAAATAAAATTTTATAAAACAAAATATAAGATTTTTAAAATTAAAACATTAGAACATATATACTATGATATTCTTTTATATGAAAAACGTGGTATGATATGGGTAAACAATAAAATAAAAAATGATGGGTATTATCTTAGATTTGATTCTTTTGATGATGTAATTAAGTTTATTTTTAAATAAAAATATATATGAGTAAGATAGATAAAAATAATAGGTTTTATATTGAAACTGACCAAAAATTAAACGAAGGAGATATTATTGAATTTGAGATGCCACCATTTTGTTCAGGTGATTATCAAGCTGAAGTTTATATAGATAACGATGGTGATCCTTATATAGATAAAAATGATAATTATTTTGAAGGATGCAGAGATTTTTCAATTATAAAAAGATAATTATATGAATTTAGAATTAAAACATATTACTCCATATTTTAATCATGGATTATTCATATATTCAGAAGAATATGATGAAATATTTAGAATTAACCAAATAAATAAATTTGGTGACTTTAAATTATGGATTCATAATTCAGATGAATATAATAAAATATACTTAAATAGAGAAAATCTAACAGGGTTAGGGTTTAAACTAAATAAAATTAAACCTATATTAAAACCATTATCTGAGTTATTAACAAATAAAGAAGACTTAGATAATATTACTCCATATTCATTACATTTTATTGAAAACAATTTAGAAATTGAAGAATTTGTAAATTTATCTGAAAATGGTATGGTTGATCAAGTATTATATAGTGATGTAGAATATTTATTATCTAAACATTATGATATTTATAATTTAATTTTAAATAATTTAGCATTAGACAAAAATAATTTGTAAATAAAAAAAGAGAGATAATTAATAAATTATCCCTCTTTTAGTTTCTAATTATTTAATATTATTTCCATGTATTTGGAATTTCATTATAATCTGTTAAGGATGTACAATCTTGAAAACAACCATCTGTTTGTAATGTTATATTATTATCTTCTGCATATTGTGTTGTGTATTCTATGATGTCTCTCCATCCATCTCCAGTTATATTATTTCTATATAAAAATGAATTTTCAAAATTTACAACTTTATGATTATTTATAAAAATATTTTTAGGTATATCATTAATAATATTATTAGGCCACCCTTTAAAAGTACCAAACACAAAACTAAAATTGGAGACTTCAGGATTATTCCAAAATAATTTTTCAGGTATTTCACCTGACACACCAGATTCATAAAACACAAAACTAAAATTGGAGACTTCAGGATTATTCCAAAATAATTTTTCTGGTATTTCGCTTGTTAATGATATACATCTATAAAATATTCTTTCAAAATTGGTAACTTTAGGATTATTCCAAAATAGTTTTTCTGGTATTTGACCTGAAATTTCTGTTTGATTAAAAACACTACCAAAATTAGTAACTTCAGGATTATACCAGAATAATTTCTCTGGTATTTGACCTGAAATTCCTGAACAACCCCAAAACAAATAATAAAAATTAGTAACTTCAGGATTATACCAGAATAATTTCTCAGGTATACTCCCTGTTAAATTGGGATTATATTGGAAAGCTGTCCCAAAATTTAAAACTTTAGGATTATTCCAAAATAGTTTTTCTGGTATACCACCATAAAATTTATTCGGGTTATTGAATCCTGTAAAAACACCAAAAAAATCAGTAACTTTAGGATTATTCCAAAATAATTTTTCTGGTATTTCACAAATAATACTATTTGTGTCACGAAAACAATGTGCAAAATTTAGAATATTGGGGGAATTCCAAAACATATCTTCTGGTATTTCACCTGTTAATGAAGAGCAATCACGAAACAAACCATAACAATCAACCAAATTCCTAAGATTCTTAAAACTCGTTGGTATATTACCAGTTAAATTAGTACAACCATAAAAATTTAATTTTTTAAATCCAATATCACCAAAGAATGTATTAAGTTTTACAATCTTAGCTTTATCCCCAACATTTTGAACAGCAAACAACTCAGATTTACCAGTCATGGTGATTGTATATGTGCCCGGTGCTGCATAAGTGTGTGTTGCACCAGTATCATCATAACTTGTTATATCAGTTGTTGAATCATCACCCCAATCAGCAGTAAAAGATTGCACATATTGATCAGCATCATCAACTGTGTTAATTGGTAAAGTGAATGTATCTCCAGATGAAGCTATTTCAACATCAAATGAAAAATATGATTGATTTTCTTTTGTTGTATATGTTGAATAATCCAATACTTCACCATATAATCTTCCTTTAACGGAAGTTAGTTTAATATAAGTTAAAGAATTTGGTGATGTATCTAATTCAGATAACATTGTAATACCTTTAAGATATAATTGAATATTTTCATCATTAATAGAGATAGAATGACCACCTACTTCATCTTGTTCCAAGATTAACATATAATCAGAACCAGTGGATTGATTTAAAATATTATCAATATTTAGATCACCAGTTAATTTAATTTTATTATATGCTGAATCTGCAAAATCAATAGTCATTGTTGGAGTATATTCTAATTCTGTTATAATATAACCAAATGCTTTGTCATCAACATATTCCAATTCTTTAACTAATAATTCTCTATCATTATAATTATCTGCTTTGAAAACAATGGCACTATCACCATTCTTTTCATATGGAAGCATTTCAATTGGTCGGTTTATAACCTTACCAATTCTTCTTTTCTCCCTTGTTGTTGCTTTACTTGTATCTCCTATCATTGTATATTATTGTTTTTTTATAAATATTATTTATTTTATTATGCTGTTGGGCCAGCATCTGTTATACTCCAAGCATGTCCTCCATCAACAACAGCATCAGTTAATAAGGTTCTCCCTGCTTCAGCAGCACCACCGGGTGTGTATTTTGCTAAATTTGCTCCAAAATCAACATTATCTTGAAGATTTGGACTTAATGAACTCCAACCTATTAATAATCCATCATATGATGGGGTGTCTAATGGTACATCTCTAAACACACTCAACATATTAGTTACATTCGAAACATTCCAATTAGAAACATCTATTGTTGTTAATGATGTGCAATTCACAAACATATTGTCTATATAAGTCACATTAGAAACATCCCAATTAGAAACATCTATACTTGTTAATGATGTACATCTACCAAACATACCACTCATATAAGTCACATTAAAAACATCCCAATTTGAAACATCTATACTTGTTAATGATGTACATCTACCAAACATACCACTCATATAAGTCACATTAGAAACATCCCAATTAGAAACATCTATACTTGTTAATGATGTACAATTTTCAAACATATAACTCATATCAGTCACATTAGAAACATCCCAATTTGTTGTATCTATTGTTGTTAATGATGAACATTGAGAAAACATAGCATACATATTAGTCACATTAGAAACAACCCAATTAGAAACATCTATTGTTGTTAATGATGTGCAATTCACAAACATATTGTCTATATAAGTCACATTAGAAACATCCCAATTAGAAACATCTATACTTGTTAATGATGAACATCCTACAAACATACCACTCATATCAGTCACATTAAAAACATCCCAATTTGTTGCATCTACTGACGTTATATTCATTGGGGTTCCCATGATACTTCCAAACATAACTGATGCATCTTTTAGTCCAATATTTCCAAGATTTCCAACAGTTATTATTTTTTCAAAATCCATTGATGTTATTGTTGGTTCCTTAACATATCCATTTTCAAAATCCATTAAATCATTAGCAATAAACCCAAAAGCTTCACAAAGACCAGTAATTGTAATTATATATTGACCATCAGTTGAATAAATATGATTATTTTCAGGTTGTTCAGCAGAGGTTATATGGTCACTTGTTCCATCACCCCAATCAACAATGAAATCATAATTAAATGTATATTGTTCACCTTTAGTAATGGATTCATAATCAGGTTTAGTTTGTAATTTATATGATGGCCCAGCATTGCTTCCCAATGTTGTATCTATTGTGAATGTTAATGAGCCTGTTGGTAAATTTGAATAATTAGAAACAACTTCAGCATATAAAACACCATTAAGAGGTGTAATCTTAATCATTGTTTCTGAATCAGCAGCATCATCGATTACACCATCATCAAATTTAATATTAATATTATCACCCCATGCAATTTGGTGTCCACCAGTTGAATCTTGATTAATTATTAAATAATAAGTAATCCCTTCTGAATAATTTTTTATTTCTGGAATAAATAAATTATTTGTTAATGTAATATTATGAATATTTGATTTGGATAAATCTAATACAAGATATTCATCAAATACTATATCATTAACATTACTTCTAAAAGAATTACTAAAATTTAATCCTTCTTTAGACATGGTTATTTTTTCTAAATCTATTGACTTAGATTTAATATTTAAAGAAGTGGAATTATTATCACCAGACTTATAACTATTAAATGGTCTTTGTGCTTTATCTCCTAATCTTCTTTGTGCTCTACTATATCCTATACTTTCTTTATTCATTGTATATGTTTTATTTATTAAATTATTTATTTTATTATGCTGTTGGGCCAGCATCTGTTATACTCCATGCATGACCACCATCGATAACCGGATCAGTTAATAATGTCCTACCAGCTTCAGCAGCACCACCCGGTGTGTATTGAGCTAAGTTTGCATTCAATGATAAATTGTCGTTTAAATTAGGACTTAATGAACTCCAACCTATTAATAATCCATCATATGATGGGGTGTCTAATGGTACATCTCTAAACATATTACTCATATTGCTCACATTAGAAACATCCCAATTACTAACATCTATAGTTGTTAAGGATGAACAATCACCAAACATACCAAACATATCCGTCACATTAGAAACATCCCAATTAGAAACATTTATGGTTGTTAATGATGAACAATTACTAAACATACCACTCATATCAGTCACATTAGAAACATCCCAATTAGATGTATATACTGAAGTTATGTTCGTTGACCCCATCATACCCCCAAACATAAAAGAAGCATCTTTCAAACCAATATTTCCTAAGTTATCAACTATGGTTATTTTTTCATAATCCATTGATGATATATAATTTATTAAATTTTCTGGTGATATAAATCCATTTTCAACATCCTTCACATCAAAATAACTAAATCCAAAAGCTTCACAAAGACCAGTAATTGTAATTGTATATTGACCATTAGTTGAATAAATATGATTATTTTCAGGTTGTTCTGCAGAAGTTATATGGTCACTTGTTCCATCACCCCAATCAACAATAAAATCATAATTAAATGTATATTGTTCACCTTTTGTTATTGATTCGTAATCAGGTTTTGTTTGTAATTTATATGATGACCCAGCATTAGAACCTAATGTTGTATCTATTGTGAATGTTAATGATTCAGTTGGTATTTGGATTATTTTGTTATATTGACCATCACTTTCCACATAAACTTTATCATTACTACAAACAAATTCTAAAATAGTCACAGAATTTGCACTTGTATCGACAGATAAATCACCAAAAACTGTTAAATAATCTAAAGAATCATCAATATTTAATGAATAACCACCAATTTCATCTTGAACAACAAAGATTTTATATGTTTTACCATTATCAAAATTAGATATTTCAGTAATTGTAGATTCAGTGGTAACATTCAGCACTATTGTATCAGTATTAGATAAATCTAATGTAGTTGCTGAAGTAGTAACATCAATTTCTTTTGTAATTGATTGTTTTTGTGCTTGGGATAGTAAAGCTTTATCAGTAACCACTAAATCACGATCATAAAAATCAGGTGATTTAAATGTTAACTTCATATCACCATCACCATAAGGTCTTTTAATTATCTCATTAGGTCTTTTTACGAAAGATCCTGCTTTTTGTATTTGTCTATTGTAATAAGTAGATTCTTTTTTTGCCATTATATTTGTATTTTTATATAAATAGTTTGTTTTCATTAAAAATAGAATTATTTTTGAGGTTTAAATCTATTTATATAAAATTTTAATGTTTAATGAAAACTATTGTAAGATTAATCAAAGAAGAGTTTAATAATATTATTTACGAAAAAAGAAGTGTTGAAGGTGTTGTAACAAAAGATGAGAATATTGGCGAATTATTAGACCATATTTATGATGAATATGGTTTTGATAATACATATGTTTCTTTTAGAGATGAAGAACATGTTACAAAAATAAACCCAAATAATAAATTTAATACTCCTACAGGGTTATATACTTATAAGCTTTCTGAATATATTCATACTCCGGTATATAATATTGAAAATTTCACAAAAAAATTTCCATTTGGATCTGATAGAGATCGTATATATTTTTATATTCTTAAAGATGATGTTAATGTATTGGATAGTTACACAGATGAATCTGTATTAGATGGATATGTAAAACAGATACAGCAAAAATATAAGGATAATAATGAGGTTAATAATTTGTGTGAAAGATGGTTGAATAATGAATATGAATCTTATTATTCTGAATCAAAACATAATACACATAAATTTTGGATGTTTATATATGATGTGTTAGCATATTTATATGATAATAAATCGAAAATAAAAGATGGGTTTTCAAAACTATGTAGGGAATTGGGTATTGATGGATTCGATGATGATGATTGTTCTGGTTGGATACATCCATCAGAGAGATGTCAAACAGTATTTTTCAGAAGTAATCTTTTTAAAGATGAGTTTATTTTGAAAAATGAGGGTTATGGTGATACCAAATTTGATATTACTAAACTAAGTGATAATGAAATAATAAAATTAATTAATCAAAACAAAGTTTCACATATATATTATTTTGATGATATAAATAAATTAATTGATGTATTAAAAAGAGATGTTTTTTTAAATAATCCGAAATTAATTAAACATTTTTTAAGTCAATCACAAGATGCTTTTGAAATATTATTGAATGAACCAGATTTTATAAAATATTTGGATGGGGATTTAGATTTTTTAAGAAGTAGTCAAATTGCAAAAATAATAAATAAACATCCTGAGTCTATAAAATATTTCAAATATAAAATTCATAAAATGGAATATGATTCTATAGTTAATATTATTATTGAACATCCTGAACTAATTAGTTATTTTGATAAAATGTTAAAATATTTAAATGGTTATAATATTGCTAAAATAATAAGATCTAATCCTAAAACGATTAAACATTTAAAAAATTATTTAAATGAACTAAATGAAATTGAATTGGTTAATATTTTAATACAAGTACCTGAAACAATTGAATATTTAAAGGATTATTTATATAAAATTGGTGAAAATAAAGTTAAATATTTACTAGACAAACAACCACAATTAGAAAAACATTTCAATAAAAATTAATTATTTCTTTATTTTTATTTGCATATTCTATTTAAAACTCATATATTTGCATTGAACAAATAAAACGCTATATATGAGTTTAACTGCATATGACGGAATGATGACAAAAAAGTCATTTAAATATATTCAAGAAGAAACAATAAAAAGAATTGATTCTTTTAAAGAAGCATCAATAAATAAATTGGTTAATAATTTGTCGATTGATATTGTAAATCATTTTGATGGTAATGATAATATCGTTGATAATATTGAGTTTGATGCTATTAATGATAGTGATTTATTAGAAAAAATTAAAAAAATTGATACAACAAATATTAGTGTTTTATCATTTTTAAAACAAAGTGGTAGAATTCTAAGTAAATCTCAATATCAAAATATGTTTACCCTTCATTTAAATTTAACAATTGAATTTTTAAATAAGAAATTTTTGATATATCCAAACATTTTAGTACCTGAACATAGAAATATTTTATTAGAATATTTGGATGATTGGTATTGTCAAAATCAATCTGATCCAGATGAAAATGTATCATCTTCAGAATGGGAGGAAAGAGAAAAAGATTGGTATGCGTTCAATGAAAACAGATATTATAAAAACACAATAAAATTATTTGATCCTAATTATTTTATTTCTAATATTGTAAAATATATGGATAACGATTTTTTAACTAAAGTAATTAATAAAATTCCAAATGAAGACGAGAGATTATTTTATAAAGCAAAAAAAATAATTATTGAGTCTGAATTGAAAAATATTGATGATGAAAATAAAATTTCATATTTCATGAAAAGAGATAAAGAATTAAAATCAGATAAAAAAATTGTTTATGATTATATAAAAAAGAATAACATGATTTTAATTAAAATTAATAAGGAATTATTAACAAAAAAAATGAATCTAAATGAAAAATAATTATTATGTTGTTACAACATATATGAATGATATAGTTTTTTATTATTGTGGATATTTTATGAATAATAAACCAGTTATATCAATAGATTTTAATAAAGCAGCATTATTCATCGATAATGATACACCATATTCTATTTTGGAAACATTGACAGATGAATTTTATGTTGAAGAACACGGATTTTAATATTAATTTAAATAAATAATAGTATGGAAAAAAAAGTAATGTTTAGGCATGTTAGAGTTGTCGATCTAAGTAAAATGGTTGACATGTTAATGGATGATGTGGAATTCACAAGTATTTATGACATTCCACAGAAAAAAAGAGGAACTATTTGTCTAATGTATGACAATGAAAACATTAGAGTTGGTGTTTCATTATGTAGTCCAGATGATAATTTCTCTCGTGAAGTGGGTAGAGATATTGCATATAACCGATGTAATACTGATAAACCAACAATGTTTATCCCTATTACAAGTGTTTTAGATGGTAAATATTCTGAAACAGAATTGTTTAACTTTTGTGTTAAATATCTAAATAAACTGGAAAAATTTGTTTCATCAAATTTTAATGATTTGATTTCTAAAAAAGTGAATTTTTCTAATATGTAGAATTCTTTAAAGGTGTCGAATCTGACACCTTTATTATTTTTAATTTTAAATTTTTATGATATGAATGAATATAATAATAAATCCAATACATATGCGCCAGAACCCGAAATCGAGAAAAAACCAACATTAATGGTTGCACATGGAATATTAAATGATAAACTTACTCGTTTGAGAATTATAAAAAATCATAGTGGTAAATTGGTTAATTTAATGAATCGAGAACCTATTAGCGATGAGCATCATGAACAACCCAAATCAGAAAAACATGAAAATATTGTTGAAATATTTCTTTCATTGGCGAGAGAAATGGATTATGAATTAGATAAAATTGAAGAAAATTTGATTGAGGTTAAAAACATGATTGAATGATTGCACAAACAGCATTTACATGTTCTGAATGTGGTTTTCGTTTTAGTAGATAATGTAAAATAAATATTTATGGAAAATTTTAGTGTTAAAGAAATTGTAAAAGATAATAAAGTTAAATTTAGTCATTACCGAGCAGGTCATTTATATTACAGAGTAGTTGTTAATTACATCGGATATGTGTTTCCTGTACCAATTGATGATATTGGTGATGCAACATTCCTTGATGAGGATAAAGCATTAATCTTTATGCGTTACATACGTAAGGCACTTGATGAGGGTAGTTTTGTTAAATCTAATGATTAATGTAATATGATATTAAGTAAATACATAAACTGGCCTGAATTATGGGATGAGGAAGTTAGTTTGGAAGCCGAATTAGACGAAATTGAAAATGATGAACACATTCAAATAATTAAGCAATTTCTTAACGATGATGATGTTAATTTAGATTTTGATGAATGTGTTGAAACAATTAATAAATAATCATTTAATTTTATTTAAAAATATTTTAAATTTTTCTACAAATTTTTATTTGTTTTACTATTTATATTTAAAGTATTATATACACATTTATGTTGAAAGCAATTAAAATAAGATTATATCCTAATAATGATCAAGAGATTTATATAAATAAACTTATTGGTTCTTATAGATTTGTATATAATCAATCTCTTAATTTTGCAATTCAACAATATAAAAAAGATAAAAAATCTGTAAATATCAAAATTTTAGGTAATTTTTTATTTCAAAACCTTCTTAAAGATGAAGAATATTTCTTTCTTAAAGAACATAATACTAAGGTGTTTCAACAAGCTTATATTAATCTATTAGATTCATATAAAAGATTTTTCATTAATGGAAATGGGTTTCCTAAATTCAAATCAAAAAATAATAATCAACAATCATGCAGGTTTCCTGCACAAGCAATTAGTAAAAATAATGATTATGAATCAGGAAAATTAACATTAACTAAACAATTAAAGAATCTAAAATTTAGATGTTCAAACCAATATAAAAAAGAATTAAACGAATCAATAGTTAAATCAGCTACATTAACCAAAACCAAATCTAATAAATATTTTTTATCTATATTAGTGGATTTACCTTTAAATAAACAATTACCAGAATCTAATAATTCTATCGGTATTGATTTAGGAATTAAAGATTTTATTATTACATCCGAAGGTTTCACCTTCGATAATATTAAAATTAAAAGAAACAATCAAAAAAAGATTTCTAAATTACATAGAGAATTATCAAGAAAGAAAAAGGGTAGTAATAATAGAAATAAATGTAGAA
>Ga0163223_100142_pt1 | contig 25965 bp, 19 predicted proteins | sample MSEWel2016_02_17_2_FD_113147 | JGI IMG/M metagenome (GOLD analysis project Ga0163223, IMG submission 113147) | Subsurface microbial communities from deep shales in West Virginia, USA - MSEEL Well Study Marcellus 5H_2016_02_17 ...
CCTTTACGCTTCTCTTTTGATAGCTCATTCCAATGGGGATGATTAATAGCTTGTTGAACTGCAATCGGACCTAAGGCAGATCCGCCAATACCTAAGACGACAAAAGATTCAACCCAGTCCTTGTTTGCCTCAACATAGTCAACGATATCTTCAACAATCTCATCTTGGTTATAGGGTAAGTCTCTCCAATCCATACCACCATTTGCACGTTTTTCAACCATAGCTTTTTCAGCCGCTTCAATTTTTCCTTCAAGTATGGCAAAGTCTTCTTCACTGATGCCCTTTTCTCCGATTAAGTTGGCCATCATATTGTTAAAATCCAGACGTAACTTCATTGCTTCTTTATTCATTACTATTTTCCTCCTATAAACTCTTTGCTCTCTTTGCTCTATTCCCTATGATTATATATAAAATTAACCTTGGTGTAAAGGATTAGACACGAATTCTCTCTTATTCCAGCTCATATAGACTACCAAATCGATAGCCTTCATCTTTCATCGATTTTAATATATCATCCAACGCTTGGGTATTGGATTCCGAAACCGCATGCAAGAGAATAATTGCTCCGTTATGATAGTTGTCCATGACGTGGTTATAAGCAACATCTTTTCCTGGTTGATTATTCACATCCCAATCCGCATAAGCCATACTCCAAAAAATATTTCGATAGCCTAATTTTCGCACAAGGTACAAGGTTCGCTCACTATATTTTCCACTTGGTGGCCTAAAAAACGGATCCAAGTCTTGTCCTGTCACCTCTTTAAAACGGTCATTGGTCGTTTTCAATTCATCATAGACTTCATCATGGGTCAATGTAGGAAATTCCGGGTGTGAATTCGAGTGATTAGCTACAATATGCCCCTCATCCACCATTCGCTGAATCAATTCCGGTTCTTTATCAATAAAATATTTGGTTACAAAAAATGCCGCTTGAACATTATTTTCCTGCAATACATCTAAAATCCTTGGCGTAAATCCATATTCATACCCTTCATCAAACGTTAGATAAACAACCTTCTCATCCACAGCCGCTTGATTAATAAAATACGTTCCGTATCGTTCTAAGTCTATGTCATAATAACCGGTTACTGGACTATGTTCGCTGTTTCGGCGAAATGACCAACTCGTACTTGTATTGTCTAACTGATTCGGATCTAGCTCCAAATCATAGGCATCTTCTGCGCCAAACTGATTTGCAAATATCGCTGTACTTTCTTGATTCACGTCTTCTGATTCGTCTTCTATATCTGCCTCTTCATCTTCTGAAGAAGCGTTTTCTGAAGATTCATTACTCGACGTCTCGTCCACTTCCTCTTCTTCAGGCACTGGGGCCGGTGCAACCTCTACATGTACTTGCGTCTCTTGTTCGTTTTCTTGTGTAGGCGTCTTATCCTCTAAATGCGAATCTGCTGTATATAATTCACCACCGCATGCGGTTAAAAATAGGGCTAATAAACTGCTGATTATACTAAGATGCAGAATTTTCTTTAATTTCATGATATGTCATCCTTCCTTTTTTTGTCTGTCCATTCCGATTCACCAGATTAATACTAATCGTCATAAGAATAAGACTTATAACAACAAATATTGATAAGCTTTCTTCGGGAAATATAACTGAAGAAATAATGGATCCGAAGACCGGAATTAAAAAGATATATATTGTCACTGATGATGCATTATACTTATGAATAAGTCCATACCAAACCACAAAAGCGATGGCAGATAAGAACGCTGAATAAATCAGCAAAAGTAGGGCTTGCATATTAAACACAAGATTAAACCCGCCGGCTCCAACAAGTCCAATCCCTAACAAGATAATGGATCCAAAGACCATTTGGTACATGTTTAACATGACTGACGACATGGTCTGCATGGCTTTCTTTCCATAAAGAACTGCAAATCCATAGGCTAAGGAAGCTAGTATAAGTGTCCCTTCACCCATAAATGAAACATCAAGATTCAAACCACCACCAATAGCACCTTCAATATTTGCAAGAAAAATCCCTGCAAATCCAATGATAAGACCCATGATTTTATTGATATTAATTTTATCATCCTGCGTCAATAAGTGGGCTAATATGACAACAATCAAGGGTTTTGATGTATCAATCAGTACCCCTTTAATTGCCCCTGTGTTCCCCACTCCGGTATAAAAAAACATATATTGTAAGCTTGTATTTAACAATCCAAAGATCAAGACTGTTTTCCATTGCGAACCTTTTAAAACTCTTATTTTTTTCTCTTTTATTAGAATATATACGCCAATAAGTACTCCCGCCAATAAAAAACGTATTCCGGCTAAGACAAACCGATTAAAGATGTCATCTGCCGGAATATTTAATAGCTTATAGCTTATTTTTAGGGTTGGTATCGCTGTCGCCCATAAAAAGCAACTGAATGCCGCTGGCAAAATTAAGGCCATTTGTTTTAGAATCTTTTCTTTATTCATAGGAACTCCTATTCAAATACAAGCGTTTTCAATTGCTCATAGGCATGGCTAATCTCAGAAAATCGTTTATTTGCATATTCAATATACTCATCGGGCATCCCTTCCGACATCACTTTATCCGGATGGTATTCTTTGGCCATCTTACGATATGCTTTCTTGATCATACCTTCATCCGCATTTTTAGGTAGACCTAAGACTTTTGTATATTTTTCCACAAGTACATCTTTTGACATGCCTTGATTATATCCATTATATGTTGACGATCCGGCACTTGAATACGTAGAACCCGCACCAGACATCCGGCCGACAATATAGCGTTTTATGCTTTCATATTCATATGGAGACAAGCCAAGATTAAAGGTTATTCGACTCACAAGCTGGTCTTCTTTTTCGGATATAGCTCCATTTTTAACTGCCACCATAACCAACAGGTAACTAATCGACATAATAAAATCCCGTTGGTGATGATAACTTCTTAAAATACGTATATACTCGTCAAGATCTTCAGGATGGTCTTTTCCATAATTAAAGGCCCCTTCATATTGATTAAGTTCAGCACCTGTTATTCGGAAATTTTGGGTTACAAACTGTCGAATAATATGCACTTCTTCTTTAGTTACTTGCCCATCAGCTTTTGCAACTGTTGCTGTTAAGGCCATCAAGGCACCTACTACAACATTTCCTTGCTTAAACTCAGCTTTTTCACTTAAGTATGTCTTAATCCGATGTTGTTTGGCCGGCAAAAAGAATAAAATCAATATGGACCACGGAAAAATCAATGTTATAAGTCCCCAAAAAAAAGCATTTCGACCTTTGAACGCTGCAATTACACCAGCTGCAACGGCAACAATTAATCGAAATCCAATACTTAATATTCCTGAAATCAATGTAAAAATCAATGTTAAAAATGCTTCAATAATTTGCATCGTCTACTCACTCCTTATTCTCATATTATACCCTCGAATAAGAAGATAATCATATAAACTTTATTAAAATTTCATTAAAGAATCAGCGCATCATCACTTGCAAAAAGGCATCTACAACCTGTGGCGAAAATTGGCTTCCGCGGTGATTGACAATCTCTTCAATAGCAACTTCTTTACTCAAGGCTTTACGATAAGGACGGTCATTCGTCATTGCATCATAGGCATCCACAACAGACAGAACCTGGCATTCGATGGGTATCTCGTCGCCTTTAAGTCCTGTCGGATACCCTTTTCCATCGTAGCGTTCATGGTGTTTCATAATAAGATATGATATCTCTTTTAATTCACCCGATGCATTGGCAATGCGCTCACCAATAACTGCATGTGTTTTCATGACTTTATATTCCTCATCTGTTAACTTACCCGGTTTTTTTAAAATCGAATCCGGAATCCCCACTTTTCCAATATCATGGAATTTACATAGCAAGGCAATCCGATCAAGCTCAACCGATGTCAATCCCATTTGTCTTCCAATTAATTCTGCGAGTTCGTCCATTCGGTCTGCATGACCTTCTGTAATATAATCTCTGGCTTCTAATGCTTTCATTAACGATCGCACCAGATTACTTCGATAACTCGATGTCTTCAATAATTTGTTCTGATACATATTGTTGTCCGCCTCTTGATATAGGCTCAAACCATTTATAGGCCCATTTTCATGAAATGCATAACCTACAGATACACTGATTTGAATAGCTCCATCCATTTGATTCATTAATGAAACTTCATCATATATGCTTGCTAATGCTTCTTCTAGCTCCATTTTATGAACCCCTTTAAGCATAACACCAAACTCATCTCCACCGATTCGAGCAATATAGGCATTGTCTCCTAGAACTTTATGAATCATATGACTCACTTTTTTGATGACTTCATCCCCAAGATAGTGGCCTAAAGTGTCATTAATGACTTTTAATCCATCAATATCTAGTACTAAAAGACCAAAGTTTTGTTCTTCGCTATTTTGGTATGCATCCATTCGCTCTTCAAAAGACCATCGATTATAAGAAGACGTTAAGGGATCTCGCTCAGCCATAAAACGCAAACGGTCTTTTAAAACACTTTCCGTTGTAATATCACGGATTAATATAAGAATCTCTTCAAGCTCGGTCGCATGAGCTCTCACTTCGAAGTGTCGATTTTCTTGGTCAACGTCAAGCATAAAGGAACAGTTTACACTTTTTTGTTCCTTGCTGATTTTTTTAACACACGATTCCAATACACTTAAGATACGTTGTGTATTTAGCATTTGGTCTAAAAGTTTTTTTTCGCGACGCAAAGAAGACCCAAAAGGCATTAAATTTCCTTCTAAGTCACTAATAAGAATAATATCCGGAATGGCCCGAATAAGCGCTTCATTACGTAGATTCAAACGTTCCAAATCAATGATTTTTTCTTGTAACTCCGGATAATAATTTTTACGGAAAGAGGATTCCCCTAGTCCGATAATTGATTCTCTAGAATATTTGCTCATAAATATTCCTCACTTCATCGTAGCTCAACTCTTTGGGATTTGTGACCATACATGGATCATTCATAGCACCGATCACCAATTCATGGAGAAGTTTTTCTCGACTTTCTTTTTTTCCTGCAAATTCTGATAATACAATTTGATTTTGAATATTGATCTGGTGACGCATGTGTTGGATGTATTGAATCAGCCCATCTTTTGATCCATCTGGTGAGCTCGTATCAATTCCAAGGATTTGGGCAATCGTATCATAGCGTTCTTTTGCACTTTCATAATTAAGTTCTATAACACGATCTAATAAAATACTATTACATTCACCATGAGGTAAGTTCAAACGGCCACCAAGGCTATGTGCAAGTGCATGAACGGCACCCAGACTTGCATTTGAAAAAGCCAAGCCTGCAGATAATGATGCCATCATCATCTGATACATGGTTTCAATCGTACGGTTTTGTGAACACGCATCGAAAATATGATGATGAATCAGCTTAATTGCCTCTAATGCGTGAACATCTGTAATCGAGGATTGCGCATTCGACACATAGGCTTCTATAGCATGTGTTAGTGCGTCCATACCTGTACACGCCGTTAAATAGAAATCCATTGTCATTAAAGGTACCGGATCGATAAGGGCTAAGTCAGGTACCACTTTTTTGCTAATAATTGCTTTTTTTAATTGTTCCACGTCATCGTTAATAATGGCAAACTGAGAGACATCAGCACTTGTTCCTGCTGTGGTTGGAATGCATATTAGTGGAGGTCCGGGAAGATTAATCACATCCACACCTTCATAATCTAAGATGTGACCTCCATTCGTCGAAACAATACTTATACACTTTGCACAATCCATGGGACTGCCTCCGCCAATGGCTATAATTAAGTCACAGCCCTTTGACAAAAAGACTTCAGCCCCTTTCATTGCTTCGTAATCTTTCGGATTCACCGTTACCTCTGTATATAAAACATAATCTTCAACAGATTCATTCACTGAATTGATAATCTGTTGAAACCATTCGTATTTAATTACATTTGCGTCTGTTACAATCATTGGACGTTTTGAAGCAAAATGATTTAAGTAACGGCCAACAAGCAGGCTCGCTTCATAACCAGTAATGATTTCCGGTGCTACAAATTTTCTAAGTTCCATAAACACACCTCTTTAGTGAGACATTCGCAATGAATAGATATTCTTATTATAGCACTTTTGTTGATTCACGAATAGCTAATGTTCCTTCAAAGGTTAAATGTTTATGTTTTTTATCATTTTCAAAAACTTCGAAAAGCAAACGAATGGTTTCTGATGCAATTTTTTCAACCGGTTGAACCAATGTTGTAATTGATGGATTGTAGTATTGTCCTAATTTGATTCCATCAAATCCGACGATTGAATAATCATCAGGGACTTTTTTTCCATGATCAATGAGTGCTTTACACGCACCCATGGCGAGCATATCTGAAATAGCATAAAGTGCTGTAAACTCTTCATTCGATTTTAATATATCCAAAGCGACATTATATCCGTTTTCTATGGAATATTCTTCGAATTCTCTTTGCATTCTAAATACCCAGGATTCATCCGGTTCTATATTATGGTTACGAAGTGCCTGATAATAGCCTTCAAGTCTAAGCGAACTAATACTTTCATCTTCTGCATCTGCACAGATAATAGCAATTTTTTTATGGCCTTGATCAAGGAGGTAATCAACAATTTTTTTACTCTCATGAATATCATTCACCGAAACAGAGGAATAGCCCCCACGATTGTTTTCATCGACCATTCCACCAATCGTACTTAAGACAAAGGGAACAGGGATTTTCTTGAGCTTGTCTTCTGAATGGCTAAAGTGGCCCCCTAAAAATACAATGCCTCGCAAACGTTTTTCCTTAATCAATTCCAAGGCAACATCAATTTCATTTTCATTAAATTCAACATGATGTAACACTAAGGAATATTTGCGTTTTTCAATTTCCTGTTCCATGATTTTAATCATATCTGTGAAGAAAGGATTGGTAATCCCTTTAACTAAAACCGCGATTGCATTTGTCTCAATGCGTTTTAAATTTCTTGCGCTATTATTGGGAATATAATTATATTCCTCAATAACTGACAGGATGTAATCTTTTGTCTCCTTATTGATATCCGGATGATTGTTGATTGCTCTAGATACTGTGCTCACTCCGACACCACAAATCCTTGCAATATCTTTAATCGTTATTGAATTCACTCTAAGACCCCCAAAACTTTTCTATTGTCCTTTAACGCCCATACAGTTTTGTCATATGCTCTACACGTTGTGCTAAGTTTGAATCCAGTTCATTGCTGTATAATCGCCAATGCCAATTATTGCCTAATGTTGACGGTGTATTTATTCTGGCTTCACTTCCCAGTCCAAGATAATCTTGAATAGGTATTACCGCAAGCTTAGCTACACTCGATAAGGCGGCACGAATCATATGCCAATGAATATTTTCTTCATCTTCCGGTTGAATATTAAGATAGTCATTACATAAGGCTTTATCTTCAGGACAAATCGCCCTATACCAACCTTTGACCGTATCATTATCATGTGTCCCCGTATAGACAACACAATTTTGTGTATAATTATGCGGTAAATAATCACTCGCTTCACGCGAATCAAAGGCGAACTGTAATACTTTCATCCCCGGATATCCAGTTTGTCGTAGAAGTTCAACAACGGTCTCCGTTAAATATCCTAAATCTTCTGCTATGACTTTTGCATTGACTAATGATTCATTTATTTGTTTAAATATATCATATCCGGGACCTTTTTTCCAGCTTCCATTTTCAGCCGTTTGATCTCCATTCGGTATGGAATAAAATTCATCAAATCCACGAAAGTGATCAATACGTACCATATCATACCATTTGAAACAATGATTTAAGCGTTTAAGCCACCATGCATAGTGGGTTCGCTTATGCTCTTTCCAATCATAGAGAGGATTCCCCCATAACTGGCCCGTACTTGAAAAACTATCCGGCGGACATCCGGCTACACAATAAGGCATCAAATTTTCACTAAATTCAAAAAGCTCCGGGGACGCCCACGCATCTGATGAGTCAAAGGCTACATAGATTGGAATATCTCCAATGATTTTGACCCCTTTTTCATTGGCATAGTTTTTTAGCTTCAACCATTGCTGATGAAATAGATATTGCTGGAATTCATAAAATCCAATTTCTTCGGAATAATGTTCTCGAATGCTTGCTATTGCTTCCGGGTGGCGCTCTTTTAATGGACGCTCCCATTGATTCCAGGCTTTTCCGTCATTTAAGTCTTTGATGACCATGTACAATGCATAGTCTTGGAGCCATTCTTTTTGTTTATGAACAAATAAGCGAAAATCTTCATCGTTTAAAATTCGGCTCTGATAATAGGCTGTTTTAAGCACTTGATATCTTGCATTATATATTTTTTCATAGTCGATATATCGCGGATTGTCTCCAAAATCATACCCTTCGCATTGGTCATAGGTTAGGTATCCTAAGTGTATGAGTTCTTCTAAATCAATAAAATACGGATTCCCCGCAAATGTTGAAAACGATTGATAGGGGCTATCACCATATCCTGTCGGACCTAATGGCAAGACTTGCCAATAACTTTGTCCGGCTTCAACTAACCAATCAACAAAGTCATATGCACTTTTTGAAAAGGCTCCGATACCATATTTTGACGGTAAACTTGCTATAGGCATTAATACTCCGGCTTCTCTCATATCCATCCTCTTTCTAACATTAACCTTTGACTGCTCCGGCTACTACACCTTCAATTATATACTTCTGTCCGAATAGATACAAGATAACGATTGGTAATATTGCTAAAACTAACATTGCCATCATGGCACCCATGTCAATCGAACCATATCCACCCCGTAAATACTGTATTGCAATGGGGATTGTCTTATAGTCTGTTCCTAAGACCAGGTAAGGCAACAAGTAGTCATTCCATATCCACATTGTCTGTAAAATAGTAATTGTAATGGCTGTTGGTTTAAGGATTGGCATGATGATTTTGAAAAATAATTGAACCGGGTTACATCCGTCCATCATTGCGGCTTCTTCTATTTCTAGTGGAATTGACTTAATAAATCCACTAAACATAAATACGGCAAGCCCTGCTCCAAAGCCCAGATAGACAAAAATTATTCCAAAAGGATTATCTAAACGTAAAATATTGGCCACTTTTGACATGGTAAACATGACCATCTGGAAAGGAACAATCATTGCAAAGACAAAGAGATAATAAAGTCCCGACGTCATTATGTTATTCACACGAACAATGTACCAAGCTGTCATTGAGGTAAAGAAAATAATAACGGCTACCGATGCAACTGTAATCCATATAGACCAACCAAAGGCTTGAAAAAATCCGATTTTTCCAATTCCTTCTGTATAGTTTAATAATCCAACAAATGTTTCTTCTGTTGGAAGACTAAATGGATCATCCGCTATAAAAAATCGGCCTTTTAAGGAGTTCATTGCAATTTCATAAATCGGAAAAAGAAATGCTGCTGAAAGAAATACAAAAAATAAAATTAATGGTTTTTCAAACTTCGTCCGTTTTTTTGTACTTTTCATTAGTGTTGTACCTCCCTCTTACGACTTATATTCAACTGAGTTAATGCAATCACCGCTACAATGATAAAGAAAATAACAGCTTTTGCCTGACCCACACCTTCCCAACCGGTTCGACCGTAAAATGTGTTATAGATATTTAAAGCTAACATCTCTGTCTTAGCTGCAGGAGCTCCACCTGTAAGCGCTAAGTTTTGGTCAAACAATTTAAAAGAATTCGTTAACGTTAAAAATAATGAAATTGTGAAGGATGGCATAACCATAGGAATTGTGACGTTTTTTAGTATCTGCCACCTTGATGCACCGTCAATTTTCGCAGCTTCATTTAGTTCACCCGGTATGTTTTGAATACCAGCTATGTAGATGACCATCATATATCCAATCATTTGCCAGTTCATAAGAATAACCAAACCCCAGAATCCATACTCTGGTGCAAAGGTCAATGTCCGGTCAAACTTATATAAGACGCCGTTGAGAATCAATTGCCAAATATAACCCAGAACAATGCCACCAATGAGATTGGGCATAAAGAAAACCGTTCTAAAAATATTCGTTCCGCGAATCCCTCTTGTTAATAACAAGGCGATCATAAAGGCTAATAGGTTAATTGATATGACTGAAACAAGAGTAAATGCTCCGGTAAAGCCCATTGCCCGAACAAACGTTGGATCTTGAAACACTTTTATATAATTGTCTAGTCCTACCCATGTTGAATCGGTTACAGTTGTAAACTCCGTAAAGGATAGATAGATCCCCATAAGAAATGGTACAATAAACACAACGATAAATGCTAGCAGTGTTGGGAAAACAAAAACAAAAAAGTATCTTTTTATTGTCTTTTGCATGTGACTCCTCCTTAGTTAACTAAAGGGTAAGCTTAAAGGCTTACCCTTTGAAAATGATTTCAAAAAATGCTTACTCTTATTTATTGAGCTGTGGCTGCTTTTTCATCTTTCCAACCATCCACAAATGCTGATTCGACTCCATCCCAATCACCTGTTCCTTGGGCATAATCTAGAAGTGAGTATCCAAGAATATCTTTAAATTGTTGTGATGGGAATGCTGTAAAGTTCCATGACACAGACGTTAATGAATCATCTGCCATATATCGAAGAACTTCTTTTGCTAATGGATCTGTTGGTGTTTCATCATCGCCAAATGTATTAAATGGAGCGATAAATCCGAATTCGTTGGTTACATAGTTTTTACCTTCATCTGATGAGAATAACCATTCAATAAATTCGATAGATGCTTGTTGGTCAGCTTCTGGTGCTTGTGAGTTGATACTGAAGAAGTTCTCTGTCCCAGTACATAAGCCTTGGTTTTCTTCACCTTCAACACCTGTGTAAATTGGCAAGAATTTTACATCTTCTTCGGCAACAACATTTCCATCAACACCATTAATCTGTCCCCAGCCCCAGTTACCGTTTTGAACCATTGCAACTTGGCCTAACGCAAATTCTGCCATTGAATCATTTACTGTTTTTGAACTTAATAATGTTGGTTTTGTTATTGAGTTGTTAATGTATAGGTCAAATATATTTTTGTATTCTTGTCCGTAAGTCAAATCAATCTCTGCTGCATCGCCAAGGCCTTTGTCTTTGAATTCATAGTAAATAGGTAAGTTTGCTAAATGTGTTTGCCATCTCCAGTCTTCTCCAGTTGAAAATGATGTTGAAGCAAATACACCTTGAATACCTAATTCATCTTTAATCGCTGTCATATCTTCAACAACGGCTTGTAAAGCTTGGAAGTTATTGATTTCATCCATTGAGCTATATGAGGTCGATTTGCTTGCTGAGGCAAAGTATTGGTCCATAATTGCATCGTTATAAATAATTCCATAACCTTCAACAACGTAAGGGATACCATATGCTCCACCGTCTTCTCCGGTAACCACTAAGCTTTTATCTAATAACCAGCTATATAAATCTGTATCGGATAGGTCTTTTGTATAGCCTTTCCAAGATTCGTATCCTACCGGACCGTTAATTTGGAATAATGTTGGCGCATCACTTTTTGCAATTTCTGAACGAAGTGTTTGCTCGTATGTTCCTGCGGCTGCCGTAACAACTTTTACATCAACTCCAGTGCTTTCTGTATACTCCTTAGCAATTTTTTGCCATACTTCTTCAATCTCAGGTTTGAAATTCAAGAAATATACGGATCCTTCTTCTGTATCTCCTTCGCTTGCATCATCTGTTGACTCTGTGCTGTCTGTATCTGTTTGTTCTTCTGTATCGTTTGAAACCGTATCATTTGCACCGTCTGACGAATCATCTGATCCACTACAGCCAACAAATAAAACTAAAACCATTGATAATGCTAAAATCTTTACCACCCAATTTTTCATGCTTTTTTCTCTCCTTTTATCTTTGCTTGAATTTTGTTAACGTTCTCGGTATCGTTATCAGTAACGTTACCGGAACCGTTAACAGTATATTAGCACAATCTCCAAAAATTAGCAAGTGTGTTTTTATATTTTATGTAATATTACACGTTTAGCTTCCAAATATCTTGATTGTACTCGTGTATTGTTCGATCCGATGAAAAAAATCCGGCTTTAGCAATGTTTACTAAGCATTTTTTTGTCCAGGCTTCTTGATCTAAGTAATCCTCAAACATAGCCTCCTTGGTTATGACATACTCTTCAAAATCAAGCAAGGTCATAAAATAATCTTTATTCAGAATTTCATTGTATAAACGGGTCAAATTCTCTTGATCTCCATATTTCATAACCTCTTTTGACTGAATAAAATCAAGTGCTTCTTGGATGACTTTGCTTTTTTTATACAAGGCTTTAGCACTATAGGTTCCATTTTTATAATGTTGAATGACTTCATCAGATTTTTTACCAAATGTGTAAATATTGTCATCCCCAACAAGATCATTAATCTCTACATTCGCTCCATCGGCCGTTCCTAAGGTAAGGGCACCATTAAGCATAAACTTCATATTTCCTGTTCCCGAAGCTTCTTTTGATGCCAATGAAATCTGCTCAGAGACATCACATGCAGGAATGAGTTTTTCCGCTTTGCTTACATTGTAATTTTCAACCATCACAACTTGCATATGTTTATTGACATCTTCATCATGCTCAATGATTTCTTGAAGAACAAGTAAGAGATGTATAATATCTTGAGCAATGGTATATGCCGGGGCCGCCTTTGCTCCAAAAATAAAGGTTAAGGGTGTTTTAGGAACAATACCTCGTTTTATCTGCAAATATTTATGAATAATATATAAAGCATTCATTTGTTGACGTTTATATTCATGCAAGCGCTTAATTTGAATATCAAAAATCGAATTGGGATTTAACGTTACATCCTGATGCGTCTTCATATATTCAATAAGATTTTCTTTATTTTCACGTTTAATTCGTCTTAATGTTTCAAGTGCTTGTTCGTCGTCAATATAATCAAGAAGTCGCTCTAACTTTGTTGCATCTTTTAAAAATTCATCCCCTATATGCTCTTTTAAAAACAGGGTCAACTTGGGATTACATCCGATTAACCACCGTCTAAAAGTAATTCCATTGGTTTTATTATTAAACTTATGAGGATAGAGTTTATAGAATTGTTGTAATTCTGTCTCTTTTAATATATCTGTATGTATTGCCGCAACACCATTGACGGAAAAACCATAGTGAATAGCTAGATGGGCCATATGTACTCGTCCGTCTTGATCAATAATTTGAACATTGGATGCCTTATGCTTTTGCTGGATGCGCTTATTTAACTTTTCAATAATCGGAACCAACTGGGGCGCAACTTCTTTGATGTATTCAAGTGGCCATTTTTCAAGAGCTTCAGCTAAGATGGTATGGTTCGTGTAGGCACAGGTTTTGGTCACGATGTCAATGGCTTCATCCATGTCTATCCCTTCTTTTAAGAGGAGGCGAATCAGCTCAGGAATGACCATCGTTGGATGTGTATCATTAATTTGAATCACAACATGTTCGTTTAATTTGCGTAGATCATAGTTCTTTGTTTTAATCTCATCCATAATGAGTTGTGCCCCATTACTTACCATAAAATATTGTTGATAAATACGTAAGAGGTGTCCATCCTTATCCGAATCATCCGGATACAAAAAGAGGGTCAAATTCTTGTCGACTTGAGTTTTATCAAATGTAATCCCTTCCCCTACCATGGTCGGATCGATAGATTTTAAATCAAAAAGACGGAGCTTATTTTTATTGCCTTGGTAGCCAATAACATCGATCTCATATAGGACGGACTCAACCTCTTGATCTCCAAAAGAAACTGTATAGGATGTATCCGTTTTCGTCAGCCAACTGTGGGTTTCAATCCAATCATTTTTCTCAGGATATTGTTTAAAATTTTTGAAGGTTTGCTTGAACAATCCATAGTGATAATTTAGGCCAATCCCATCGCCCGCCATGTTAAGCGTTGCAATAGAATCCAAAAAACATGCTGCTAGGCGACCTAATCCACCATTACCTAAAGATGGTTCCGGTTCAATCTCTTCAAGCCGTGCAAGGGATTTACCTTTGCTTTCTAATAATGCGTTCAGTTCATCATAAATTCCTAAGTTAATGAGGTTATTTGATAATAATTTTCCAATTAAAAATTCGGATGAAATATAATAGACTTTTTTCTTTCCTTGAATGACCGGTTTTTTATCTGTATACTCTTTCACGAGATATAATACAGCTTCATAGAGCTGTTCATCACTACACGTCTCTATCGTTTTTCCATGTAGTTTCTGCGTTAAGTTCGACAAATGCATTTCAAAATTCATGTTTTCCTCCTTAAAATTCCTAATATTGATGTTCTAATGATAGCTTAGGAAACCGTTTTCCGCAAGTGTTTTTTAAAGAGGGAATCAGCTCATTCCCGATTCCCCTTATTTTTTATTGCAACTTCTCATTTATTGTCAGCCCTAGAAAACTTTTCGCAACTTCATCCATTAGATCTTGAGCTTGTGGGTAAATACCTAGTTTATCCATAAAGGCATGATCCATACCATTATATTGAATCATCTGAACATCAACTCCATGTCGAATCAGTTTTCTTGCATAGCTTTCAGCTTCAAGACGGAGACTATCATATTCTGCCGTTACAATTAATGCAGGTGCTAGGCCAGATAAATCTTCTTCCCATAAAGGAGATACCATAGGATTCTCTCTAGATTCTCCCTCTTCTAAATAGAGTTGATGCACTGGAGGCAATTGTTTTAAGGCAAGAATAGTGCTTTTAATAAGGTCGTGATTATGCTTAATATTATATAAGGATAGATCAAAGTTATAATCTTCAATTGCTTTGTCCGATAAATTTACTCCCGGATAAATTAAAGCTTGGAATTTAATCATATTGTTTTTTAAATCTCGATCCATTATGGAGCAAACAGCAGAAAAATTGCCACCTGCACTATCGCCGGCTACACCAAGCGTATATTTATCAATATTCAGATCTTCGCTATTATTATATACCCATTTAATCGTATCATAGCAATCATGAACTCCCTTTGGAAATTTATCCTCAGGACAAAGACGATAATCAACAGAAACAACAACTCCATTGATCTGTTCACTTAAATACTTACATGCATTTTCTACTGCCTTTGTTGATCCACCAAAGAACGCACCCCCATGAATAAATACCATGACCGGCATTGCCGTCGATGTCTTCGTGCTATAGATTTTTAGAGGAATGTCCCCATTTCTTCCAATGATGGTTTTATCCTTTGTTTCAACGCCTTTTGAAATATCAAAATTATCGTATCCCATCAAAGTTCTTATCAAGTCAATAGGTACCTCTTCAGCATCATCCTGGTTCTCATTTTGGGGCATAGATTCTATTGTTTTTTTTACTCTAGGATCCAAATCTCCATCAATATCATAATCCGGTATATGTTTTATGAGAATATCAAGACCATGCAAATGTTTTGTTTCTTGTTTTGCTTGAATTTGTGATAGTAACTTTTCTTGTTCATCTTTGTTATACATTGTTATCCACATCCTTTTTCTAATATTTTATATATTTATCCTCGATCCATTATCATTTCAATAGCCATTCTTTTTCAAGGCAATCTTGACTGTTTTTACCTACACAAAACCTGAATATACCTGGCTCAACGACATATTCCATCCTTGCATTATAAAATCCAAGAGCTCTTTTAGAAATTTTGAATATTACTCTTTCATATGCATTAGGCTTCAAGTTTATTTTCTTAAATGCCTTTAGTTCTTTGGCCGGACGAACTCGACTTGCTACCATGTCTTGAACATAAAGTTGTACAATTTCTTCACCCACGTATTTACCAATATTCTTGATTAATACACGAATCTCAATGTTCTCCTCTAGTTCAATCACCTCTAGATTATCATATTCAAATTCTGTGTAACTTAAGCCATATCCAAAAGGAAATACGACATGGTTAATTGGCGTATCCAAATATTTGGATGTGAATTTCCCTTTACCTGCTGGTCTACCTGTTGTTGTTGTACTATAATAACAAGGACATACTCCTGTGGTATATGGAAAGGTTGTCGTTAATTTACCTGAGGGGTTCTCATCCCCAAAAAGGATATCACAGATTGCATGACCTGCCTCAATTCCTGGATGCCATGCTTCTAAAATCGCATCTGCATGTTCCGCTATCTCAGGAATTGCTAATGGGCGACCATTAAACAAGACAACTATGACCTTCTTACCTCTTTCTTTTAACTTTAAAATCAACTCTTTTTGTTCTTTTGCTAGTTCAATAGAAGATCGACTAGCAGCTTCTCCTGACATATCCTTTCTTTCGCCAGCTGCAACTACAATGACATCAATATCGGGTTGTGCTAATCGATCTAAACGCGATAAATCCACTTGATTATTACATATACACGCTTGGTAAACAACATTCTTTGCGGCAGCTTTTAAGCCATCAAGAAGAGTAACGCAGTCATCTCCTTGACCTCCAATTGCCCAAGCGCCCAACATTTCATCTGGGAGAGATGCCAGATCTCCTGTCAAGCCAATCTTCAGGTTTTTACTCAATGGAAGTACATCTTCATTCTTTAACAAAACCATCGATTTTACGGCTGCTTTTCTTGCCAATGAGCGTCCATAATCAGATAGCGTTTCCTTTGTTTCTCGTTCTTTGTTTGTCTGATAAGGATTTTCAAACAGTCCTTTTTTCATTTTAAGTTTCAGAACATACGCTACCGCTTTATCTAGTTCTTTAAGATAACTTTTATTCTCTTCGATTAATTTTCCCAAATTTTGCTCATAAGAATGCGACGACATATCAATGTTTATTCCTGCCATAATAGCCAAGGACGCCGCTTCTTTCTTGTTGGCTGCACAGCCGTGATCTACACATTCTGCAATTGCATTAGCATCACTGACATAAACCCCATCAAATCCAAACTCATCTCTTGCAATATCTTGAAGTAACCACTTATTAATAGTACTGGGAACTCCAGATACATCGTTAAAAGCGGGCATTATTGTAGCACAACCTGCATCAATTGCCGCTTTAAATGGTGGAAGATAAACTTCTCTTAGCCTTTGTTCAGATATATCTACCGTGTTATAATCCCGCCCGCCTTCGGCTGCGCCATATGCAACATAATGTTTGGCACACGCGATTATGCTATCCGAATGACTTAAGTCCTCACCTTGAAAGCCTTTAACTTTTGCTTTTGCATAAGCACTATTTAGTAGTACATCTTCTCCTGCACTTTCTGAAACACGTCCCCATCTAGCATCACGCGCCACATCAATCATTGGTGCAAAGGTCCAATGGATACCATTGGCTGTTGCTTCTACTGCTGAGAGCCTAGCGGTTTCTTCCCAAAGTTCTTCGTCAAATGCACAGCTTTCACCTAGAGGTATGGGAGTTACCGTCCTCAATCCATGAATAACATCATATCCAAAGAGTAGGGGAATGCCTAATCTAGATTCAGTGACAGCAATCTTTTGCAATTCATTAACTTTTTCTGCACCTTTAACACCATTAAATGAACCCATTCTACCTGCTCGTATATCTTCTTCGTGATAATCTTGTTCTGATGATGCCATATGTTGATCAAACTCTTCTTTACTAATTTTACCATCAAACATCATATTTAAAAGTTCTTCAAAACTCACTCCAAATGCGCCTACAATGGATGGGCCCGTTTGAATTAATTGACCAATCTTCTCTTCAATGGTCATTTGACTTAATAATTCTTCTACTTTCATACAACCTCCCTTTATATTAATCCAATCCCTTATAAAAAAATGAATCAAAAGAGATATATTTCTCTTTTTCGACTGCTGAATAAGCAAACATTCCAATATAAGCTCCAATAAAACCACCACATGTTTCACTTCCTAGAAAACTACCATCTATACGATTGCCAATTCTTGTTAATCGTTTTAAATTTGATCCTGCAAAGAAACTATAATAACCTTCATCACCGATTATCTTTAGATATAGTTTCCTATCTTTGCAAATTTCTACATTCCATTCTCCAAAATTTTTTTCTTCAACGTGCAAGTGCTCGTCGTATGTTTTAGATTCTGTTTTTATACCACAAACATGAACTAGCTCTTGCGCATTATTTTTGTTTCGTACATCACACGATAGTCTTAATTGATTATAATCATTTTGTATGACTGTAAGCCCCCATTTGTCATTGGGCTCTGCAGTCACTATACATTCAACAACAACTTCAAATTGAAAATGTTGTTGACGTCTGCCGACAAAGGACAGATTCGACCTTGTCTGGGCCGTTCTTAATCTCTGTATAGGATTTGCACTTGCACCATCTAAATCCCAAGGAACAATCGGTGTATCTAACAACTTTACTTTTAAACAACTTTCTTCCAGCTTGTAAAAATCTTTATTCGGCGAACCAATAAAATTCCAAGAATATTTTAAATCTTTGTCATCGAATCCGTCAAAATCCACAAAAATATTTTCGGTCTTTTCGTCTGCTTCTAATGAGTCAGGTATTGGATATTCTAAATCAATCATACCGCGACCAGGTGCAACTACTGGCCAATCTTCTTCCCAGTCAACCGGCACGATAAAGGTTTCACGCCCCATAATTCTATTCTCCTGATTAAATAACCGCGATGCTAATACAACCATATACCAAGACCCATCTGCTAATTCTACCAAATCGCCATGACCCACATTAGAAATAAAATGCTTTTTTCCTAAATGTCGATGGGTTAGAATTGGGTTTCCCGCATAGCCTTTATAGTGACCCATCACGGTTTTCGAACGACTGATTGTCACTGCATGATAAAACTCTGTTCCACCCTCGGCAATCATGAGGTAATAATATCCATTTTTTTTATATATATGCGGACCCTCTGGCGATGCCGCTTCTACTAATGCTCCCGACCATAAAATCTGACGTTTCCCAATTAGTTCCATTTTATTCAAATCAATTTGACTACACCATATAGCTTGATGATTTCCTGATTCATCCTCAAAACGTGTTGTTCCAGTATAGTAGACACGCCCATCCTCGTCGAAAAATAAGGACGGATCAATACCATCAGCCCCTTCAATGACATGAATATCCGACCATGGACCACTTGGATCGGTTGCTGTAACAATAAAATTCTGCATACCTTTCGACATATTCGTTGAAATAACATAGAATATTCCATCCTTATATCGTATCGTTGGAGCAAATATTCCACCTGACATCATGGAATGATTACATTGTAATTGTTCCGGTCGATCTAATACATACCCGATTTGAGTCCATTTGGCTAAATCGGTGCTTTTAAAAATTGGAATACCAGGAAAAAAACTAAAAGATGAATTCACCAAATAAAAAACATCTTTTACTCGTACAATCGACGGATCCGGATAAAATCCTGCAAGTATTGGGTTCTTAATTAATTGTCTTCTCATACTCTATCCTTTCACCGCACCAAGGGTAATTCCTTTGACAAAATACTGTTGAAAAAATGGATAAGCAATAATAATCGGTAATATTCCAACTACGGCTATGGCCATTCGTACTGTTGTTGTCGGAATGTCCGTAATATTCGCCCCTGAAACACTATTTGTCGCAAGAAACTGAACGCTTGTATTAATCGCATTCAAAATGTTTTGCACGCTATATAATTTTGTATCGTTTAAATAATAGAGCCCATTTTGCCAATCATTCCAATAGGCAATCGATGTCATTAATCCAATTGTTGCCATGATCGGTTTTGATAAAGGCAACACAATGTGTTTAAGAATCTGAAATTCTGAAGCCCCATCTAACCGTGATGATTCAAATAATTCTTTAGGTAAACTAAATCTAAAATAATTTTTTACGAGAATAATGTTAAATGCATTCATTAATAAATTGGGTACAATAAGTGCAAAAATAGTATCTCGTATTTTAAATGTTGACGCGTAGATTAAATACGTCGGCACAAGTCCTCCGTTAAATAACATTGTAAATATAACCAGAAAATTAAACATCTTAGCCCCTGGCAATTCATCTTGAGCCAGCATATAAGCTAATAGAGATGTTAAAAATAGATTAACTGCTGTTCCAACAATAGTTATGAAAATAGTGATGCCATAGGCTCTAAAAATTGTTTCAGCTTCATTTGCAATATATTTATATGCCGATAATGACCATTTTTCCGGTAAATACCTATATCCATTTATGACTGCCACCTGATCATCGGTAAACGATGCTATAATAAGTAAAATAAAGGGAAGCAATGCCAATAATGTCATGAACATTAATATGATATGGGCTCCAATACGCCACCTTCTTGATTCTCTATACATAATTAGCCTCCTTTGACTTAAAACATTGCATTTTCTTTATTTACTTTACGTATGACACCATTAAAAATCACTACCGTGATAAAACAAACCACGGACTGATAAAATCCTGCTGCGGCTGACATACCGATATTATTTGTTTTCATAAGTCCTCGATAGACAAATGTATCAATAGTATCTGTCACTGCATATAAACTACCTTGATCCATTGGAACTTGATAGAACAAGCCAAAGTCCGAGCGGAAAATTTGTCCCACTTGAAGAATGAGTAAGGTTATAATCGTTGGTTTGAGCAATGGTAAGGTAATCGTACGAATTTGTTGCCATTTTGTTGCTCCATCCAACTCTGCCGCCTCATAATAATCTTTGCTGATGCCTACAATTGATGAAAGATAAATGACCATCCCAAAACCAATGGTTTTCCATTGTTGTACAAAGACAAGAATAAAGGGCCAATATTTTTTTTCTGAATACCATGAGATACGATTCAGTCCAATGGCTTCGAGTATATTATTAATATAACCGGTTTGTGGGCTTAGATAAGCATATGTCAAGTATGCAACAATAACCATCGACATAAGAAAAGGCAATAAAATAATTGTTTGATAAATCTTCTTAAATTGTTTACTCTGAATCTCATTGACCAAAATCGCAACAGAAATTCCAAGTATCGCTCCCACAATAATAAATGTCAAATTATATAACAATGTATTTCTTGTGATTCGAAATGCTTGACTTTTAAATAAAAATTCAAAGTTTTTTAAACCAATCCAATCACTGAACCACATCCCTTTTTGATAGTCCCATTTTTTAAATGCAACTTGAAGACCTACCATTGGTAAGTAGTTGTTAATGAGTAGATAAATCATTCCCGGTAATCCCATAATATAAAATGGAATCCAGTGTTTTATTTTTTTTCTTTTTTTATTTGATTTTCCAACCAATTCCATAATTTCTCCTTTATGATACAAAAACAGCAGGTATCTTAGCTTTAATAAAACACCTGCTGTTTATTTAATGATTTATTGCTTAGCTAACCATTCTCCGAGTTGACGTCTATTTTCTTCAATTATTTCATTAATTCCTGCTGATTCTAAAGCTTCATTAAATTCTTCTATAGCTTGGTCAACATCTGAAACAGCTCCTGCCATTAATGGAGGACGATATTCGGAAACAACACTATTAACCGCTGCAACTTCCCCTGCAACATTCTCCGCATTAAACACATATCCTAATGTTTTTGATTTTTCTGCATCTTCATTAAATGTTTCTATTTCATCAAAAAACGCTTCTGTTGCCGGTTCCATTTGATATGTTTGCATCGCGTCCCCAAATCGATTGAATATTCTTACATAACCTGCGTTGGAAGAATCAATCCCATCAACATATTCGACTATATTATCACTAACTTTTTGATACTCTACCCCCTCGATTCCATGATTTAATAGGTTCGATATATCAGCATTGGTGTATATTAAATTAAGGAATTTAACAACTGCTTCGGGATTTTCACAATGAACAGGTATACCATAGCCAAATTGTTGAACTACTTCTGTAGATAAGATAGCATCTGAGGCTTGACTTAGTTTGACTTCAAACGGCCATGTTCTTGCTTCCTGCACCTTGTCTCCTGGTGAATAATTTACAAACTGATAAAACACTTGTTCTGAACGGAATACATCTTGTGCATTTTGTCCATTAGTTAATGCATCTTGTGGCATATATCCTTGATCCATCCATGATTTTAATAAAAGTGCATATTCTCGAAACTCATCTGATGCATAATAATTGACAATTTCTGTACTATTTACCGGATCAAAAATAACTCCATAGGCATAATCACCTCCAAAATCAGCAATCGGAGTATATATATCATGTGAATTAAGCGCTCCATCACTTGGCGTCGTTAAATACACACCTTCTTGTTTAAGTTGTTCTCCAATCTTACTCAAGTCTTCCAAGGTTATTCTTTCAGACACTGAAACATTATATTGATCAGCCATTTCTTTGTTGTAAACAATTCCACCTGCTTTGGCAGGATATAAATCGGCTGATATTGCATAAACTTGACCATTAAATTTTGTCGCTTCTAATAACTCACCTTGTTTTTCAACTAATTCTGGTGCATATTCATCAAGAAGATCACCAATTGGTTGAATTGCATTAGTTGAAGCTAACCCTACAAGCGGTGTAGTTATTCCCGTCATAACTAAATCCAGTTTTTCTCCACTTGCAACCATAAGACTTAATTTATTAGCATGGTCTGCAATGTGAATAGGTAAGAACTTAACCGTAGCATTAATTTCAGGCAGTGTGATTTTATTGATTTCTTCTTCTATTAGAGGAAGACTCGTAAAATCTTGTCCTAATGTTACAAGTTCAACTACAATTTCAAATGCTTCTTCATCTGTATTATTTGCAGCATCTGTGTCATTCGAACTATTGTCTGTTCCGTTTGTATTTGTTGTTCCCGAATCTGTTGTCTTGTCATCATCATTTGATTCTCCACACCCGGCAAACAAACTCATTACAAGTATAAAAATAACTAATATTGATATTATTGATTTTATTTTCACTATATTCCTTCCCTTCTACCATTTATAATATTCGTTTTTTAGCTAGCTAAAATGAAGTGATCAGCTTCATGAATTAATAATAGCATACGAAAAAACGACATTATAGTATTATAAAAACCAATAGGTGCACTATTCTAACCTTTTGAGTTTTTCCTATAATCATTTGGTGTCATCTTCATTCGCTTTTTAAACAATCGCGTAAAATAGGAATAATTACTATATCCAACCTGTTGAGCAACATGTTGGATTGAGTCACTCGAACGAAGAAGTAATTCTTTGGCTTTATCAATACGAAGGTCTGTAATATACTCTATAATTGATTTTTCCGTCTTCGACTTAAACAAGCGCATAATATAATTTGGATTTAGGTGAACGAATTCTGCAATTTCATTAATATTTATATCTTGATCAATATGATCTCGAATATAGGCACGGATGGCTAATACCGTTTCATCTGTACCCGTTAAAACATCTTGTGTCTCCACATGTTCACTATTTTCTTTATTTTCCAAATGCTTACTCTTTCTATCTTTTTGAGAAATACGTACTATAATTTGTTTCATTAATATATTGAGTTCCTTATAATCTACCGGCTTTAATATATAGTCAAAACTGCCTAGTTTCATCGCTTGACGTATGTATTGATAATCCGGATGACAAGACACATATATGCATTCAACACTTGGGTAAAAAGCTTTTACCCATTCAAACAATTCCAAGCCAGACCCATTTGGCATCTCTATATCACATAGCATAATATCAATTGCTTCATGCCGAAATAATTCTTGGGCTTGTTTCATAGATCTTGCCACATATACTTCATCAATATCATACTTTTTCCATTCAACGCGATTTTTTAATGCATTCACGGCAACAAGTTCATCATCAATTAATATCACTTTATACATCTTCTAGCTCCTCTATGGCATGTTTTGGAAGAATAATAGTAACAACTGCACCACCATTTTCACGGTTACTAAACATTATTTTAGGATCAGTGTTATATAAATATTTTAAACGCTCCATAGTATTTTGAATTCCAACACCTAGATTATTCAAACTTTTTTTATCGTGAGTAAAGTTATTAATGGCTTTCAACACTTCAGGTGAAAAACCTTGCCCCGTATCCGAAATAATAATTTGGATTTGTTCATGCTCAATTTCAAATATTTCAACAGTAATCCTAAACGGTTGATCCAAATCAAACGCATTTTTAAATGCATTTTCAACAAAGTTTTGTATCATCAGGGGAGGAATCAAACATTTTTTTAATGCTTCATCACAATAGATGTCCGAAGAAAAACTATTGGGATATCTAATCTGCTGTATATCTAGATAAGTTTGAATATAATCCAACTCAAAGTTCAATATAACAAAAGACGCATTAACACGTACAATATATCGAAAATATTTAATAAGATTCATAATCATATCCTGAATCAAATCATATTCATCCTTTTCATAACTATACACAATATTTAGTGTGTTTAGAATAAAATGTGGCTGCACTTGATGATTTAAGTATTCTATTTTTATCCGTTGTTTTTCTATTTGACTCTCATATACATCAATTTTTAATGCTTTAATCTGATTCATCATACCATTAAAATTGCTATTAATCTTATAGAATTCACTCGTTTTTGCCTCTTCTTGGATACGATAATCAAGATCCCCTTGATTAATATGACGAATTGCTTTCAATAAAGCATTAATTGGACGAATGACTTGTCTATTAATGATGATGATAATAATTGGAATTGCTATTAATCCAATGATTGAACCTATCATTAAAGCTTTTGCAACCTTGGGCAAGGATTCCAAAAAATAATTTTGTGGAATAAATTGCATTAACTTTAGATTTCGATCATTTTCATACTCCACAAGAAAGTAATCTAATATTTTTTTATTTCCTTCACTGTCATAAATATGATAGTCATTATCTATATATTCATAAGTATGTTGTGTCGATAATAATTGATTTTTATATTCTAGCATATTCAAATAATCTATTCCTTGATATTCAACCTTTAATTTATTCATTAATTGGTTCACATTAATCCACGCTCCGTTATAGGAATCTAATTCTTCTTTTAAATAAAACAAATAATACTCATTGTTCAGCTTTATAGGCTGCCAATAAAGGAGTAGATTATTTTCCGAAGTTTTTTTTGTCATAATATACTCAATAATATACTGTCGTATATTTTCATTGTCTTGATGTTGATTACCTTGCAAAATCATTAAATTCTCGTGTTCAAAGTATCCGAATGCGCCGTCTATAAAGGTATTAATACGAATTAAATCAGACAGTTTATTTCTAAAAACAACTTGGGATTTTACATAATTATATTGGGATAAATTTTTTGTCTTATTGGGTTGTGCTACTTGAATATATTCCATATTCGATGACTCATTAATCAAGGAAGCTGTCATTGTTTCCATTTGAGAATCAATCTGTTCCATATATAGATTCAAAGCATGCCCTGCCTCTAAATAGCTTTGTTCCTTAACGGCATCATTAAATAACTGGGCTCCAATGATTAGAAAAATATTAATTGGTAAAATAACTATCAGTAATCCAACAAACATTCGAAATATAAATGAATGATACAAGCCGTGATGTTTTTGATACGAAGTTTTTTTTGCCATGTCGTCCTCCTTGAATTTCAAACAACCTAAATAAAGACAACATTAACGCTCATGGTTAATGTTGTCTTCTTCTTAATTGTAGCATTTTTTTGTTATTTTTCATATTAATATTCTAACCTATACTAGCACAAAAATGATTACTTTCAACCCAAAGCAAGTTTCCTCCACTGCTTTGTATCCACATCTATATATTCAATACAAAACGCTTTGCTTTGTAAATCAGCTTGAAGAACTGCTTTAGCTCCATTCTTTGTCCATGTAATTCTTAATTCATGATCGGCAACTTCTTCATCGATATTAATCTCTCCATCAAAGGCTTCATACTGATTTCGAAATCGCATCAGTGCCAATATATCTTGAACCACTGGACGCTTCACTTCATGAACCACTTCGTCTTTTGAATAGTAATGCCGGTTAATATCTCGACCATTTTTGGTTTTTTCTAAAAGGTCAATGTCATTTTCTCCGGCAAGAAGTCCTACATAATA
>Ga0163223_100150_pt1 | contig 24941 bp, 17 predicted proteins | sample MSEWel2016_02_17_2_FD_113147 | JGI IMG/M metagenome (GOLD analysis project Ga0163223, IMG submission 113147) | Subsurface microbial communities from deep shales in West Virginia, USA - MSEEL Well Study Marcellus 5H_2016_02_17 ...
GTATGACCAGGCCTTAGGATTCTTTCAGGTGGAAATCAGAAAAGCGGGGAGGGGGCATCTGGTTTTTGTGACCGATGAGAATGGAGCAGTAATCCGGCATCCGATGAAATTGTCGGACTTTGATGAGAGGCCGAGGTTTTATATGGCAAGGCAAGAATTGTTATCTCAGGATCAGAACAGGAAGAATTTGTCCGATACTGTTTCAAAACAAAACCCAGACGGAGTTGGCATAAGTACACTAAAAAAACTAATCATCAGGGAATTGATTTCAAATATGGGAGCTCAGCTCACAGGAGATTCTTTCAAGAAAGGGAAAAGGAATGGACTTAGAAAAGGCGAAAAGAGGCGAAGAGGAAAAGGCTATCGGCATTAAATTGAGAATAAATTAGCTAGCGTTACTTATTGTTGATTGTATTTTTTTAACTTTATAGTCAACTGTTTTAGAAAACCTTCGAGCTAAACTTCTGAAAATTCACCTGAGCTATGGATGAAATTGTCGTTTTTCCTAAAGTAGATCTGCTATATACTCCCGCAGTGAACTACGCGATTCAGCAAAATAGAACACCTCTTGTTCGAAAAATCATCATAGAAAATCGTTCCGAAGAAGATTGGTCCGATCTTAAAGTTCGTATTGAATGTGAGCCAGATTTTGCCAATAACTGGGAGCAGCAAATAGAATATTTGCCACATGGGCAAAGCTTTGACTTGCAGGCAGAGGGACTAAGGCTTTCATCCAGATTCCTTTCCGAATTAACAGAAAAGTTGGCGGGAGAGTTGACTTTAACTATTTCTGTAAAAGGTACACTATTGTACAAAGAGACTTATCCTGTGGATATCTTGGCATATGACCAATGGAGTGGGATTGGAGCCCTCCCGGAAATGTTGTCGGCTTTTGTGACACCCAATCACCCTCAAATCTCAAAGATTCTGGGAGGCGCTTCGAGGATACTCGATCGCTGGACAGGAAATCCATCTTTTGATGCCTATCAAAGCCTGAACCCTGATCGGGTTAAAAAGCAAATGGCTGCCATTTTTGAAGCAATTGCAGGGCTTGGAATTGTATATTGCTCGCCTCCCGCAAGTTTTGAACAAGAGGGGCAACGTATCAGAATGTGTGACACCATATTTTCGCAAAAGCTTGCCACTTGTATTGACATGGCTATTTTGTATGCCAGTTGCCTGGAGGCAGTTGGATTAAATCCACTTTTGATAATTGTTAAAGGCCATGCCTTTGTGGGAAGCTGGTTAATTGATGATACTTTCTCTGACAGTGTGAATGATGATGTTTCCCTATTGAAAAAGCGAACAGCAGCAGGAATCAATGAAATTGCATTGGTCGAATCAACTTTTATGAATGCCGGGCAAAACGGTTCTTTTGATGATGCCATAAACAGTGCGAATTATAAATTAGTCGATGAGGATGATTTTTTACTTTTTGTCGATGTTAAAAGGGCAAGGTATGGCCAGATAAAGCCATTACCGCAACGCATACAAACCGCTGATGGTTGGGAAATCGTTGAAAATCCGGTGACGACGCGTCCGGATTATATCCCCGAAGAAGTTCTGGTTGACAAGCTTGATATTCCCGATACATCTGTTGTTCTAACAAAACAAAAACTCTGGGAGCGCAAACTACTGGATCTAAGTCTAAGGAACAATCTTTTAAACCTGCGGGTCACGCAGAGTACCATTCAATTGATATCCGTAAGTCTCAATCTATTTGAAGATTCGCTGGCGGATGGAACCGAATTTCAGGTTTTGCCCAAGCCCGATGAGTGGATTAATCCGTTGAGTATTTCCGGGGTGTATCAAACGGTGAACCTGTCTGATCCCATTGTGGATTTATTAAAGCATGAACTCGAACATAAACGGTTACGATCCTATTTGACTGAGGGGGAACTGACAAAAGCGTTGACGAAGCTCTATCGCGCCAGTCGTTTGTCTTTGGAGGAAAATGGCGCCAACACCCTTTATTTGGCTTTGGGCTTTTTAAAATGGTACGAGTCAGAACGAAGTGAACTTCCCCGTTATGCCCCCATCTTGCTGCTACCTATTGAAATCATCCGAAAATCTGCACAGATAGGTTATGTGATCCGTAGCCGGGAAGAAGATACTTTGATGAATATTACATTATTGGAAATGCTCCGGCAGGATTTCAATATCACAATTCGTGGATTGGATGAGCTCCCAAAGGATGAAAGTGGCGTGGACGTAAAGAAAATTTTCAATATTGTCCGAAAAGGCATCATGTCCCAGGCACGTTGGGACGTAGAGGAACAGGCTTTTCTGGGAACATTCTCTTTCAGCAAGTTCATCATGTGGAATGACATTCATAACAATGCAGAAAAATTAAAGGAAAACAAGATTGTTGAAAGCCTCATTTCTGGAAAAATCGAATGGGAGACGGATGATTTATTAGTCGAAGATTTAAATCTTGACCAGCAGTATTTGCCTTCCGATATTGCTCTTCCGATCAGTGCGGACGCATCTCAACTGGAAGCGATTTGTGCAGCAGTCCAGGACAAAAGCTTTATTCTGCATGGCCCTCCGGGAACCGGCAAATCACAGACAATCACCAACATTATTGCGAATGCGTTGTATCAAGGGAAACGGGTTTTATTTGTTGCCGAAAAAATGGCTGCCTTATCGGTGGTTCAAAAACGCTTGGCAGAAATTGGATTGGATCCCTTTTGTCTTGAACTTCATTCCAATAAGACAAAGAAATCCACCGTGCTCGAGCAACTTCAAAAGACAACCGAAGTTATCAGAAAAACTTCGCCAGAGGAATTCCAGATCGAATCAGAAAGGCTTCATAACCTCAGAGTTGAACTGAACAATTATGTTGATTCCTTACATAAGCCGCATTCGTTTGGCTTTTCATTGTTTGATTGCTTTACAGGTTACGCCCAACTCAATGGATCTCCGGATTGCATTGGTTTTGAAAATCGCTTTGTAGAAACGCTGGATAGCAATAAATTCGAAGAATGGTGTGAAATAGTTGAAGAGCTGGAAAATGCAGGAACACTCTGTGGACATCCACACAAGCATCCGCTGGCTGAAATAAAAACGACTTCGTATAGCCAACAGATCAAGTCAAACGCATCGGATTTGATATTGGCTTATCTTGACTTATTGGACCAGACTAAGCTGAAGCGAAATGCTTTGACGGAACTATTTAACCTGGATACAAGGATTCTCGAAAGAAAGCAAGATGATTCGTTAGCCCGGCTGGCTGAACTGATTTTAAAATTGCCTGATACGCCACAGGAGATCATGAATGCAGGAAATGTTGAACATACTTTGGGTGAATTGATTGAACTTTCTGCCCATGGGATCAAACGGGATGAGTACCGCAAAGAGCTATTAAAAGACTTCAATAAAAGCATTCTTCAATATGATGCTGAAATGGGACTAGCGGCATGGAACCAGGCATCAGAAAAATGGTTTTTGCCTAAATGGTTGGAACAAAACAAACTTTCAAAGGCGCTGAAAGCATTCTCTAAAACGGGTAAGATTGAAAAACAATCTATTCCTGATTTGTTGGGAGAAGTGATTCTTTTCCGCAAAGAGCAGGATGTTTTGGATGAGAATACCAATACGCTTACCAAAATGTTGGGTTTTTTATGGAAGAATGAAAATTGTAATTGGAAAAATCTGGTCACGATTTGCGAATCGGTCATTCAGATACAAAAGCAAATCATTCAAATTACTGGTGATCCGCATAGAACAAAACAAATACGCGAGAAGTTATCCGTTGAATTATCGGAAGGAACAAGTACTTATCTTCAGGTACACGAAAAAACATTAAGGCGCTTTATTGACGTCTTGACGCAAGTAAAGCAGGCAGAAGCAAAGATCAACGAATTGCTAAAGGTTGATTTCTCGGTTGATGTAACCCAGGAACAAGACTGGACCGGGTTTTGGAAACAGAGAGCTTCAATATGGAATGAAAACCTCGACAAACTCAGGGATTGGACCAGTTGGAACCAAGCTGTTGATAAGGCGCTAAAAAGTGATCTATCTTCCGTCGTATTAGCTTATCAAAGCGGGAAGCTGAAAAATGAAGAAGTGCTTCATTCATTTAATAAAGCGGTTTACCGCCAATGTTCGGAATTGATTATTTCCGGTGACCCAAATTTATCTGCGTTTAACGGAAAGCTGTTCGAAAGTAAAATCACCAAGTTTAAGGAAAAGAGTAAATATTTTGAAGAACTCACCAAAGCTGAATTGTTTGCCAAGCTGGCTTCGTCCATACCATCTTTTGCAAGGGAAGCCGCTCAAAGTTCTGAGATTGGGATTCTACAGCGCGCCATTCGTAGCAAAGGGCGGGGAATGTCTGTCCGGAAGCTGTTTGATTTGATCTCCAATTTATTGCCTCGAATGTGCCCGTGCATGTTGATGAGCCCAATTTCCGTTGCCCAGTATTTTGAGGTTGACCGCTCCAAATTTGATTTGGTTGTTTTTGATGAAGCATCGCAGATGCCTACCTGTGAGGCGGTGGGAGCCATCGCCCGCGGGCAAAATGTGATTGTGGTCGGCGACCCCAAACAAATGCCGCCAACCAGTTTCTTTTCGACCAATAACTTTGATGAAGAGAATGCTGAAAAAGAGGACTTGGAAAGCATACTGGATGATTGCCTGGCACTATCCATCCCTTCGAAGCATTTGTTGTGGCACTACCGGAGTAAACACGAAAGTTTGATTGCTTTTAGTAATTCAAACTATTACGACAACAAATTGATGACTTTCCCTTCGCCGGATGATTTATCCACCAAGGTCAATAATGTTCATGTGCCGGGCTATTATGACCGGGGAAAAACCCGACAGAACAAGTTTGAGGCCGCCGCTATTGTTGATGAAGTTTTAACACGGTTGGCAGATCCTGTGCTTTCCAAACGAAGCATTGGAATCGTAACTTTCAGCTCTGCACAGCAAACCCTAATAGAAGATTTGCTGAATGAGGCCTTGAAGAAGTCGCCGGAACTCGATTCCGTCGCGATGGAATCCAGTGAGCCTATTTTTGTAAAAAATCTGGAGAATGTCCAGGGAGATGAACGGGATGTAATTTTATTCTCAATGGGCTATGGGCCTGATAAGGAGGGGCGTATAAGCCTAAATTTTGGGCCATTGAATCGTGACGGAGGATGGAGACGTTTGAATGTGGCTGTTTCAAGGGCACGTTACGAAATGAAGGTATATTCCACTTTGCGTTCCGACCAAATTGATATTACGCGTACAGCTTCTGAGGGTGTTGCTGGCATCAAAGCGTTTCTGGAATATTCGGAGAAAGGTAAAATGATATTGTCCCAGAAAAACTATCAGCGAAAAGCAAAACCAAATTCCTTTGAAAAACTGATTGCTGAAGAAATTCAAAAGTCAGGCTATACTGTCCATACCGATATTGGTTGTTCCGGCTACCGGATTGATATTGGTGTGGTCAATCCCAAAAATCCGGATGAATACATCTTAGGAATATTAACCGATGGTGATAACTATAAATCCGCGAAAACAGCCAAGGATCGGGAAGTTGTTCGAATGGATGTTCTGAGGCTGTTGGGCTGGAACATTTATAAACTGTGGTCGCCCGATTGGTGGGACAATCCACAAAAAGTGCTTCAAGAGATTTTGGAAGCTATTCAGGAAGCTCAGAAACCCAAAGTAATAGCTCCTTTGGATGCTCAAAATGAAAATCAAAATGGTCAAACGATAATTTCAAAGCCAGAACGGGTCGCTGATGATAAGCTGCGAGGGATCACCCAGCAGATTATTCCCGTTGAAACAAATAGTGAAAATTACCAGGTGTGTGCTCTGCCTCTCTCCATTTTATCGGTATCGGATGCGTTTTTTGAATCCGATCGAACCCAGAAAATCCTGAATCAAATCAAGCAGGTCGTGGAAATGGAAGCGCCGATCAGTCAGACCCTATTGTCAAAACGGATTTTGGCTGCCTGGGGAATCACGCGGCTTGGTGTTCGGCTGAACGATTTTTTAAACCGATTGTATCGAAGGCTCGAACTAAAGCAATCCAAACAAAATGAAACTGTCTTTTATTGGCGTCAGGATCAGGAGCCGGAGTTATATAATCAATTTCGTATCCCGGAGAATGATTCTCAAAAACGAAACGCCGAAGACCTGCCCAAAGAAGAAATCGCAGCCGGAATTCATGAAATCTTAACCCATCAAATTAGTTTGCCGCCTGATGATTTGGTGAGAGAAACGGCCCGTTTGTTTGGTTATGCCCGCATTGGCGCTAACGTTGAGCAGGCCATGAAATTAGGAATTGACTATGCACTTCAGAAAGGAGTCATCACCGAAAATAACGACCGGATTATTCTAACCTAACTGTTTTTTGAAATGAACTTTGTTGCTATTGATGTGGAAACGGCCAAAGGCAAACGCTGGAGCATTTGTCAGATTGGCTTGGCTATTGTTGAAAATGGTGAAATAATCCAAACGGTTTCCAAACTGGTTCAGCCACCTCAAAATAAATACTCCGAATGGAATATCCGGGTACACGGTATTACGCCCGATATGACTTCAAATGCACCACTTTTTTCTGAGGTTTGGGATGAAATCCAACCGCTTGTTCATGGGAGGCGGCTAGTCGCACACAACGCGTCTTTTGATATCAACTGTTTAACTCAGGTCTTTGACTTTTACGGACTTCCAATTCCGGAATTGGAATGTGATTGTACCTATTCCAGAACAGGTGTTAAACTCAATGAAATTTGTGCCGCTTACGAAATTGAATTGAACAATCATCACGATGCGGCCTGCGATGCCGAAGCCTGTGCTAAAGTTTATTTGAATTTGCTACGCGGTATAGAGCCTGACTTTTCAAAGGTTGCTACAGTTTAGAAGACATTCAGGTAAAAAACATTTGAGGGGCTGCAAAGTATGCTTGCCGTATTAACCATTGCCACGTCAATGGTTTACCGGGAACTGTCATCCCTGCACATCAGGCTCTTGCTCGAAAGTGGGGGTAAGCCCCTAAACAAAGAAAAGATATATGAATTGTACAATTTTATTTATTACAACATCAGCAAGATATTAATGGTTTTGCTGGCACATGTTAAACCAAGAGCCTTCCTCCCGAATGCTCAACAATCCGAAACCCAGCTACAATTAAGACTTGCGCTAGGATGAACTTGCAAAAAAGGAGATGGTCAAATAGAAAATAATAATTTTGAAAATCGGAGCAGCTAAAATAATAATTTACGCATATGTGTTTTTATATGTTAATTACCAGTTTAGACTAAATAATAATCGTTTTAATTTTTAGTCGTTCCAATTCTAATTTCATATTGTTATTAATACCCTTGTCGGTAACGATCGTATTTATTTTTGATATGGGGGCAATAGTTGCAAAACCTCGCTTGTTGAACTTGCTGGAATCAAATACAGCAATGACTTCCTTTGAAATTGAAATCATGGTTTGGTTCATGCTCGCTTCGTCCATGTTTGGGGTGGAAACTCCTTTTTCAAGATTAAAACTATCCACTCCCAAAAATAATTTATCACAATAAAAGTTTTTCAAAAATGTTTCTGCTATAGGCCCTGCCAGGGACAACGATTTTTCCCTTAAATATCCACCGGGAATTATTACTGCGAACCTTTTATACTCATTCAAAACGATTGCAATATTTAATGCATTTGTTATAATCGTAAGATTTTGAAACTTGGATAAGTTTTTTGCTATTTCCAGTGTTGTGGTTCCAGAATCTAAGATTATTGTATCATTTTCTTTTATTAAAGCAGCAGCGGCTCTTCCAATTAATTGTTTTTCGTTGTAATTCTTCTGTTGTTTTTCATTTATAGGACTGTCTTCTACGTTGTAGGTGTAATTCAGTCTTATCGCTCCACCTCTTGTTCGTAACAGTTTGTTCTTTCTTTCTAAAAATTTCAAATCCTTTCGAATTGTAACTTCCGAAACATCAAATTTAGAGCTTACATCCTTGACCTTGATGGTTCCGGTGTTTTCCAATTCTTGTAAAATATATTCCCGTCTCTCAGGAGTTAAGCTTTCTTTAGCCATAAAAATCTGTTTTATACAAAGGTAAAAAAAAATTGTGAACTCCAAGTATCGAAAGGTTTATGTCGATGTGTTTAGTCGGAGAATTTATAAAAAAGACAAGCATCATTGAATTATTATTTTAAGTTTTATTAATATTTTTTTGAAGTTACATTTTAATTTTTTTAATTTGTAAACGAAACAAAACGAAACCAAAAATAGAACTAAACGGTCAGTATTGATTGTGTTAATAATTAGTAGATAAAATGAATAAACACAAAAGTGAAGTTGACACGCAAGGAGAATTTACAGCTAAAGAGATAGCGCAGCAACCAATTGTGTGGAAGAAGACTTTTGAAACTATCGAATCTCAAAAAATTGAGATCGAGAATTTCTTGGAAAGATTTTTGGGCAAAGATGTGGATGTTGTTCTCACCGGCGCTGGCAGTTCAGCATTTATTGGGAATGCTGTCTATGGGGTAAGATTGAAGCACCAGCAAAAGCAATCTCGGGTAGTGCCGACAACAGAGTTGATTACTCACCCTGAATATTTTCTTTTGCCAACCATGCCCACTGTTTTGGTTTCATTTGCCCGTTCTGGAAATAGCCCGGAAAGCTTAGCAGCAGTACAAGTTGTAGATCAGTTCTGCATGGAGTCTTATCATATCGTTATTACCTGTGATGAAAACGGTAAATTATACACAAATACAGATCCGGAAAGAACACTAAAAATCCTCCTGCCTCCTGAAACAAACGACATAAGTCTGGCAATGACAAGTAGTTTTTCCTCAATGATGCTAGCATTCATTTTGCTGACAAAAGTTGATCAGCTTGACAAAGAAAGAACAAAAATTAATGAGCTATCAAATTGGGGCAATGTAATTCTAGATAGGTATGAAGGACTGATCTCGGACATCGCATCCATAGACTTTGAAAGAGCTGTATTTTTAGGCTCTGGCCCTTTAAGGGGAACAGCAGAAGAAAGCCATCTGAAACTTCAAGAGCTTACTGATGGGAAGGTGATCTGCGCATTTAACTCTTTTTTGGGATTTCGGCATGGGCCTCGCGCAATTGTGAATGATAAAACCTTGTTGGTTTATCTGTTTTCCGATGATCCTCTTGCCCGAAAATATGAATACGATTTAGTTCATCAAATTAATCAAAACGGAAAAGGGATTGCACAAGTCGCCATTTCGCATAAACCTGTTGATATTGACGGATTAACTTTCGATTTAATTGTTTGCTTCGGCGAAGTAAATGAGGGAAACACGGAAATTGAATATTTGTGCGTTGTTGAAATCATGCTTGCACAATTACTTGGGTATCATAAATCACTAAACCTCAACCTAAATCCGGATCAGCCATCGGTATCGGGTACTATTTCACGAGTGGTCGAAGGTGTAATTATTTATAATCAAAAAAATTAAATACGATGCTTCCAACAATCAAAGAAACAGAGAAGAAGGTCAATTTGCCTAAAACTGAATATATATTAAAACGGATCAAAGACTTAAAACACGAAGGTCACCCTCACAGGACACTTTTCGCTGCTTGCCCAAATTCCATATCAGTAATACAAGCATCGTTGAGGGCAGCAAAACGAAACAATGCTCCAATTAAATTCGCCACGACCCTTAACCAAGTTGATAATGACAAAGGTTACACTGGTTTCTCACATGACGAATTTGTCCGCTACGTTAAACATGAATGCGAGAGAATCAATTTCACAGGACCGGTTATTGTAGCAATCGATCATGGAGGGCCTTGGCTAAAAGATAAACAATCCATCGAAAAATGGTCACTGACAGAAGCAATGGATGGGGTAAAGAAATCATTTGAAGCTGCTATTAAAGCCGGATTCGACTTAATTCACGTAGATCCGACAGTTGACATTTTTCTGGATAAAGATGAAAATATTTCAATTGAAGTTGTGGTAGCACGAACAATTGAATTAATTAAGCACATTGAAACGTTTCGAAAAGCAAACAATATCGCTCCAATCTCTTTTGAAGTTGGAACTGAAGAAGTTCATGGGGGATTGGCTGATGAAAAAACCTTTGACACTTTCTTGCGGTTATTGAAAGACGGTTTAGAAAAAGAGGACTTGTCCAATATATGGCCTTGTTTTGTTGTGGGTAAAGTTGGAACTGATCTTCATACGGCAACTTTTGATCCTGAAGTAGCAGAGGATCTAACAAAGAAAGTCGAACCCTATGGAAGCCTGATCAAAGGGCACTATTCTGATGGGGTGACAAATCCTGAGGCGTATCCACTTTCAGGGATGGGAGCTGCAAACGTTGGACCTGAGTTTACAATGAGCGAATATGAAGCACTGATTGAACTGGAAATGATTGAGCTTGAATTGTACCGGAATAACCGGATAGCGATAAAATCAAACATCAAAGAAATTCTTTGGGATTCAGTGATTCAATCTAACCGCTGGATAAAATGGCTGTCTGGCAATGAAAGAGGGACGGATTTTAACGAACTTGCGATGGAACGCCAGCAATGGCTAATTTCAACCGGGTGCCGATACATTTGGCAAAAACCCGAAGTTGTTATTGCAAGGTATCGCCTTTATGAAAACCTGAAATCAAATGGATATGAAGCAGAAGAAATTGTGCTTTCAAGAATCGAAAAGGATATGGATAAATATTTCCGGAGCTTTAATTTGATTGATTTAAACATGTACCTATGAAAGAGAAAAAAATTGATGTATTAGCCATTGGCGAACTCAATGTTGATTTAATACTAAACGGCATTGATGGTTTTGCTGAAATTGGGAAAGAAAAACTTGCCAATGATATGTCGCTTACGCTCGGTAGTTCAACCGCAATTTTTGCCGCGAATATATCAAGTTTAGGATCCAGCGTTGGATTTTTAGGGAAAATTGGGAAAGATACATTTGGGGGATTAGTCATCGACAGCCTTACGAAAAGAGGAATCGACACGTCAATGATCATTGAAGATGCGAGTATTGCAACCGGGGCAACAATAATTCTCAACTACGATGAGGATCGTGCAATGGTGACACATCCCGGGGCGATGGATTTTCTGACAATTAAGGATATTACGGATGAAAAGTTAAGCCGGGCAAAACACATTCATTTTTCATCTATTTTTCTTCAGCCAGGCATTCGCGATGATGTACATGAGCTATTTGCCAGGGCAAAAAACCTTGGGCTTACAACCTCACTGGACACACAATGGGATCCGGCAGAAAAATGGGGCTTTGACTACAAATCCATTTTGCCTTATCTTGATGTGTTTCTTCCAAATGAAACAGAACTGTTGCATCTTTCCAAGACTTCAAACATTGCTGATGCGTTGGATAAACTAAAACCTTATGCTCAAAACATTGCAGTTAAACGTGGAAGCAAAGGTTCCATTTTGCAGCAAAAGAATGGTGAAATCTTTGAACTTCCTGCCTATTTAAACACAGCGGTGGTTGATGCCATTGGTGCAGGAGACAGTTTTAATGCAGGGTTTATCCATCAGTTTGTAAAAGGAACACAACTCAGGGAATGCCTGAACTTTGGAAATCTTACAGGTGCTATAAATACGACTTCGGCAGGAGGTACCAGCGCTTTTGCTTCAAAGGGAAAGATCAAAGAGATGGCTTCAACCATGTTTAACGTTTCGATTGACATTTAATGATGAAACTTCAGGACAAATTGCATGAATGCAGGAATGGAGGGCGAGCAATACTTGCCACGAACTTCTATAACCTGGAAACTTTACAAGGCATCCTGCAAGCCGCACGTGAAATGCAAGCACCGATTATTTTACAGCTTTCAGAAAGTTCAATTAATTATATCGGGCTTGAAATGGCTGTTAACATGGTTCGAACCGCTATCAAAAATTACAATGTGGAAGCATGGCTCCACTTGGATCATGGGAATAGCACGGAACTCACAAAACGTTGTCTTGAAGCAGGATTCGATTCTGTGATGATTGATGCAAGTGAAAGAAGTTTTGATGAGAATGTAAAAATCACGACCGAAGTGGTCAAACAAGCCCAAAAATATGGAGCTCATGTTGAAGCTGAATTGGGATATATTGCCAAGCTGGGGCAAACTCAATCAAACAATGCATTTACACAGCCTGAAGATGCAAAAAGGTTTACAGAGCTTACGGGCATAAACTCACTTGCCGTGGCTATTGGCTCCAGTCATGGATTTTACAACGAATCCCCAAATATTCAGATTGAATTGTTGGAGAAGATTCATCAAGCAACGACATCTTCTCTTGTGTTGCACGGAGGTTCAGGTATTCCTGCGAATATGCTTGCTAGTGCTGTTGCGCATGGGATCAGCAAGATCAATCTGGCAACCGAAATTAAGGACACGTTTATGCGCGCCCTAAGATTACAATTGGCTTCAACTTCAGAAATTGATTTGCGAAAGGTTTTCCCGACAGCGATCAATGACGTGAAAGAACTAATAGAGGCAAAACTTAAATTGTTAAAATGATACTTTTCTGGTAATGGTTCTAGTGTTATTACTAACGAAAGAAAATATTTGGAAACACTCGTTCTCGTTTTACAATGATATGATGCTTACAAAGTGTTTTTATAGGGGTGAATTGAATGATCTGGAATATGTCAAGCCTGAGACGTATGTCATTGAACGTAATAATCGGTTTTATTATGCATTTATACCAGAGACTGGAGTGGAACAGTTGAATTCAGGGGATTAGATGCCAAGATACACCAAATTCTTGACAATGAAAATGATGAAGAGTTAAGAGTTGTTACTAGATCCAAAAGATAATTAGAGATCGATTTTAAGCAGTTTTATCTTGTGGGAGCGATTCTTGAAACGATAGCAGATACAAATAAATAGGCTTTCAAAATTGACATTGTAATGTATTAATGAACAAATTTCAACATAATGAAAACAGATTTGTGGCTTATATATGCTATTGTAACAACATTAACTTGGGGAATATGGGGGGCTTTAATTGAGATTCCCGAAAAAGCAGGATTTCCTGCAACACTCGGCTACACCGTATGGGCACTAATGATGATTCCATGTGCGTTGGTCGTATTAAGGCTAACGAACTTCAAATTCGATGTCAACCTTAAGGCAATCGTCTGGGGAGCGCTTATTGGGTTAACCGGTGCAGGAGGACAGCTAATCTTATTTGAAGCATTAAGAGAAGGCCCCGCCTATATCATTTTTCCAATCGTTTCATTATATCCGGTTGTGACAATAGGACTGTCGCTATGGATTTTAAAAGAGAGAACAAATAGAAGAAGCTGGATTGGCATTGTCCTTGCATTAATTGCCATCTTCCTGCTTTCATATCTAAAACCGGAAAGCATGGAAATCAAAGGATTATTGTGGTTGGGCTTGTCTATTATGGTTTTTATGATGTGGGGTGTACAGGGACTCTTTATGAAAATTGCTAATAACAGCATGTCTGCTGAGAGTATCTTTACTTATATGGCAATTTCAGGTGTCCTTTTAATTCCAATTGCACTGTGGATGACCGATTTTAATCAACCTATTAATTGGGGATTCAAGGGACCTTATTTAGCTGCATTAATACAAGTATTAAACGCGGTTGGTGCTTTGTCTCTCGTATATGCGATGCGCTATGGAAAAGCAATTGTAGTATCTCCGTTGACTTCGTTGTCTCCAATGATAACAATTGTGTTATCACTTATTATTTATGCGGCAATGCCCAATCCAGCCATGATCATTGGATTTGGACTTGCATTGGTGGCAATTTATCTGTTTTCTTCCTAATATCGAGAGTTCGATCAAATCTAAAAAGAATAAGTTCTGTGTTTTTAAGAAGGCCTTTTGTCTGTGATGAGACCTGAGTCATAACATGAATATTCCCCCAAAAAAAACAATAACTTCAATTAAATCATAGGTTTAGGCGCCTTTTATTTTCGAAGAGGAGTCAAATTATTCACTGATTCGTGAAATGAACGAGACTATATCGAGAACTGTACTCTTTATGGAGAACATAATTCCATGGAGTTCGAAATTTTAGTTAAATCATCTGTTACAATATTTGCGATTCAATTGATTGTTTTCTATCAAATTCAATTATTTTGTATATAGACAGCTTTTCTGAAATCAGTTGAAATAGAATCAAATTTCAGATGAGTTATTTCTGGAGGCATTTTAGTCTTTTTTTTTGAATTTAAAATATTTGCAGGGTAAAGGACAAATCATGGTATGGAGAAAAATGCCAAACGTAACTAAACGATAACGGATGACAATAGTAGCCGTTGCACAACCCCCTAAATTCAAATAAAATTCGGCTTTCAAAGGAAGAATCCACAACTATTCCCAAATTTGGTCGCGGCGGTTTAGGAAATATTATTTCCAATAAATCCTTATTTTTTGGCTACAGGCTACAAGAGAGAAATGTTCATTGCAAAATACAAAGCAAATGTCATCTAATCAAAAAACAACTATTTTTAAATCACGCATTTGTCATCTTTTGGAATACCTTTTGTGCGACACTTCTTCTTTGGAATATCAAGGTAAAAACGTTAATTTGTAAAACATGAAAAAGAATCACATCGGGATCAAAGATATAGCAAAAGCTTTGGCTATTTCAGTTTCGACAGTTTCAAGAGCTTTAAGAGATACCTACGATGTGAGTCCTGAAACAAAAAAGAGAGTGTTAGAAGTTGCTAAAGAATTAAATTATAAACCCAATTTAAATGCCTCTGCTTTAGCTTCTGGGAATACCAGGAACATTGGTATTATGATTCCTTTCGTTACTAATTATTACTTTTCTACGGTTATTTCAGGGATTCAAGAAATTGCCTATCGTAATGGTTATAATATTGTTCTTTTTATTACGAACGATGATTCTAAGAGGGAAAATGAAATAATCAGGAGTTTGCCGATTACCGGATTGGATGGTTTATTGGTATCAGTTTCATCTGGATGCAGGAATAGTGAACAATTCCAGAAATTGATGGATGATGGTATTCCAATTGTGTTCTTTGATCGTGTTCCTCAGGATATTAAAGCTTCTAAAGTATTACAGGATGATTTTCATGGGGCATTCTATGCTACAGAACATTTGATTAAAAATGGGTATACCAGGATCGCACATATCGCAGGTCCCAAACATTTGTCATTTACTCAGGATCGGGTCAAAGGATACCTGGAAGCATTAAAAAAATATCATTTACCTATGCGTGAAGAATGGATTATCTATTCTGGATTTTCCCAGGAGAATGGCTCTCAAGATATGTTATATCTTCTGGAAATTGAAGAAACTCCCAATGCCGTTTTTGGGGTTAATGATCGGAAAGCCGTAGGGGTGATCCTTACCTTAAAAGAAAGAAATATCCAAGTAGGAATAGAAATAGGGGTAGTAGGCTTTACAAACGATCCTATTTCTACGATTGTAGAGCCTTCCTTAACAACTATAGAAGAACCTGCACTGGAAATAGGGAGGAATAGCTGTTCATTGCTTATTAAACACATTTCCAATAAATACTTTGAACCTAGGGATATTGTTTTACCTGGTAAACTTATTGTTCGGAAGTCTAGTCTCTATCATAGAGAGTAATGAGGCAATTGTAGTCTGTTATGAATCGTCTTTCACCTCTCTTGGTTGGGAAATAAAAGCGAGAACGTTACCGGTAACGTTCTCGCTTTTTTATTTTGAAGATCAGTGGTTTCCATCGAAAAAATATAGTTTATTTGAATAATAAGTTGAATGAATATTTGTTTTTGACTGACCTGATTGAACTGAAAAATACTAGAAAAATGAAAACGTATCGCAGGGATTTTTTGAAGATGACATGTTTAACAGGAGCTGGAATTTTGAGTAGTTGGATAGGCATTGCTAAGGCATTGAATGATAAAAATGAGGGAACAGAGAACCCTAATGATATCAGAATTAAACAATCTCCTGGATTTAATATGTCAGGATATCGTGCGCCTAAGATAGAAACTGTCAGGATTGGATTTATAGGTATAGGGAATAGGGGGACTTCCGCAGTGAAGCGAATCAACTTCTTGGATGGAGTTCATATTAAAGGTTTATGTGATATTCGGGAGGAAAAAGCTACTGAAGCTAAGCGGGGAATAAAAGGATTTGGGCATGAGGCTGCCCTTTATACAGAAAATGAGGAATCATGGAAAAAGCTCTGTGAGAGAAAAGACATAGATTTGATTTATATCTGTACTCCATGGAATTTGCATGCAAAAATGGCTGTTTACGCTATGGAACAGGGGAAACATGTTGCGGTAGAGGTACCTGCAGTGAAAACAATTGAAGAAGCCTGGCAGTTGGTTGAGACTTCTGAAAAATATAAGCGGCACTGCGTAATGTTAGAGAATTGTTGTTATGATTTTTTCGAATTGTTGACTTTAAACATGGTAAGACAAGGATTATTTGGCGAAATTGTGCATTGTGAAGGGGCCTACATTCATGATATCGGTTTGTTTAAAAAAAATAAGCGTTACGATTACTGGAGGGTGAAAGAGAATGCATCGAGAAATGGGAATCTGTATCCCACTCATGGGGTGGGGCCAGTCTGTCAGTTGATGAATATAAACAGAGGAAATAAGTTGGATTATTTGATTTCAATTTCATCAAATGATTTCATGCTGCATGAACGGGCAAAAAAGTTTGCGTCCCGTGATGATTATTTCAACCAATTTGTTAATAAGTCGTTTAGAGGGAATATGAATACTTCCGTTATTAAAACCCATAACGGAAGTACAATCATGGTTCAACATGATGTTACATCTCCAAGACCTTACTCCCGGATTCATTTGATAAGTGGGACAAAGGCAACAGCTCAAAAATACCCGTTACCCGAAAAGCTTGCCTTGGAAGATGGTAACTGGCTTTCAGAGGAAAAATATGAGGAGGTGAAAAAACAATATAGCCCGGCCATTATTGAAAAAATTGGGGGAATGGCATTAAAAGTTGGTGGTCATGGAGGTATGGATTTCATGATGGATTGGAGATTAATTGATTGTTTGAGAAATGGTCTGGCTGTTGACATTGACGCTTACGATGCTGCAACCTGGAGTGTTGTTGCTCCTTTAAGCGAGTGGTCTGTTGCTCATCATTCGGCTCCAATTGAAGTACCCGATTTTACAAGGGGGGGCTGGAAAACAAATATGCCTCATGACATATCTCTAAAAGAAGGTGTAACAACCGGCGTTCGGAGTCGGAACTAAATTGAAAGCCATTAATGAATAGATAAATCCAATTGGGTTGGGATTAAAGCAGGGTTACTCAATTTTTATTTCTATCTCAATTTGGATAAAAATTAACAGGTCTTAAATATAATAATGATGAAAATAAACATTGAGAACGACAAGTTCGAACTTGGGAAAACGGCTTCAAAATTTGCTGCTAAAAAAATTCGTAATGCTATTGAAAAGAACCACCGGGCTAATATTATTTTGGCCACAGGTAAAAGTCAGTTTGAAACATTGGAACAACTCGTCAAGGAGCCCGACATCAATTGGGGAAAAGTAAGTATGTTTCATTTGGATGAATATATTGGTTTGCCAGAAACTGCTAATGCCAGTTTTAGAAGATATCTAAGAGAAAGATTTATCGAAAAAGTTGATCAGTTGTTTGAAATTCATTTGATTAATGGAGAAGCTGCTAATCCCGAAAAGGAATGTAAACGATTAGGTTCTTTGATTCAGAAGCATCCAATTGATTTAGCCTTTGTTGGTATTGGAGAAAACGGACATCTAGCATTTAATGATCCTCCAGCTGATTTTGATACAGAAGATCCTTACTTGGTTGTTGATCTTGATGAAGATTGCCGGAAGCAGCAATTAGGCGAAGGATGGTTTAATCATTTGGAAGACGTTCCCCGTCAGGCGATAAGTATGTCTATACAACAAATACTGAAATCAAAAAGTATTATCTGTGCTGTTCCCGATAGCAGAAAAGCCCAGGCTGTAAAAGATTGTTTGACACTACCCATTAATAATCTCCGTCCGGCAAGTATATTGCAAAAACATACCGACTGTACCTTTCTTTTGGATAAATCATCTGCGTCATTATGGAACGGGTAGTATCTTCAGAGTAATAGGTCTAACAATATACAGCAGTGTTTTTCAGTGTTTACAGAATTATAACTAATCTGATATTATAATAATAATTTTTATTCAATGATCATGAAAGGTGATTTTAAATATTATGTAGGGTTCCTGTTTGTCTTAGCATGTGTTAATGTGCCAGTTGTCAGCTCATTTGCACAAATTCATATTGAAGGATTAAATTATCTTGATCATAGACCGGTTTCAGTTAAGTTTGAAAACGGAACTATTACCGAAGTAAAATACTTGGACAAGCTATCAGACAAGAAACATGCCTATTATCTGGCCCCTGGCTTATTTGATAATCAGGTAAATGGTTATGCCGGTGTTTCGTTTACTTTTGGCGGAGGTGATTTGAGTAAAAATGACGTAGAGATTGCAACCAGAGGATTGTGGCAAAAGGGAATTACTTCGTATTTACCTACTTTAACTTCAAATAGCCAGGAAACCTTGTTGAAAAATATAAGGATACTGGCAGAAGCTATGAATGACCAGAAGCTTTTGGGATCTATCCCTGGGTTTCATCTCGAGGGGCCATATATTTCTCCAGTTGATGGGTTCAGGGGAGCACATCCCAAACAGCATATTCGAAATCCCGACTGGGCTGAATTCAATGTTCTCTACGAAGCGTCAGGTAAAAACATTTTAACGGTTACAATGGCTCCTGAATTGCCTGGAGCTATGGAGTTTATGCGAAAATGTAGTGAATTGGGGATTGTGGTTTCTTTAGGGCATCACAACGGGTCAAAGGCAGACGTAGATCGCGCAGTGATGAACGGGGCTAGAACTTGTACTCATCTGGGAAATGGCTGTGCGAACACGATCAATAGGCATCAAAACCCATTATGGCCCCAACTAGCCAATGATCAGTTAAATATTAGTATTATATGCGACGGGTTCCATCTTCGTGATGAAGAAATAAAAACTTTTTATCGGGTGAAAGGTGTGGAAAAAACAATTATCACGTCAGACATAACTGGTTTTGCTGGATTGAAACCTGGGAAATACATTAACGAAGATGGAGAAACCATCGAATTGTTAGAAAGTGGGTTATTACGTTATCCAGCACAAAATGTTTTGTATGGTTCGGCTACTCCCATCAATAGAGGAGTTGTACATATTATGGATGTAACAGGCTGTACCCTGGGTGAAGCCATTCAAATGGCAAGTGCCAATTCTGCCCGTTTGTATAACTTGGCGGATCGCGGAGAGCTAAAACCCGGTATGCGAGCAGACTTGATTCTGTTTGAAGTTGGAAAACGGGAACTGGAGATCAAAAAGACTTTTGTAAAAGGAAAATTAGTTTACGAATTCAAAGAGTAATCATTAGAACTATAGATTTATGAGAAGAGGTATAGGGAAACGCATATTGGTTGCTTTAAGTGCTGTTGGACCAGGGCTTTTCTTAATTGGTTACAATATTGGAACCGGTAGTGTGACAACAATGGCTAAAACGGGAGCAGAACATGGCATGAGCTTGTTTTGGGCTCTTATTCTGTCGTGTGTTTTTACATTCATCCTGATGGTTGCCTATGGTAAAGTAACATTGGTAACCGGACATACGGCGCTGTACAATATCAAATCTGAATTTAAGTACGGCTGGATACTAGCATTGTATATTCTTATTGCATTAATTATCGGAGAATTGCTTGCGTTAATGGGAGTGATGGGGATCGTTGCAGATCTGGTACAGGAGGGGATTCGGCTCGGTTTTGGCGGTGCCAGAGTTGATACTTTTTGGATTATTTTAGTTTGTGTTGTTGCGCTTTATATTTTGCTATGGGTTGGAAGATATCAATCATTTGAGAAGGTATTGACCATTTTTGTGATCCTGATGGGCTTGTCTTTTCTAGTTGTATTTGTTATGGTCAAACCAAGTTTAGTGGCATTGGCTAAAGGTATGGTTCCGGGCATTCCAGAAACTCCCGGGGCATTGGGATTAGTGGCTGCCATTGCGGGTACAACTTGTTCGGCTGCTGTTTTTATCATGCGCAGTACCGTGGTGGCAGAAAAGGGGTGGAATATTTCGCACTTGAAATCGGAAAAGAAGGATGCCTTTGTATCTGCTTTCGTGATGCTTTTTTTGAGTGGGGTGATTATGGCAGTGGCAGCAGGTACTTTGAACCTGATGGGACTTAAACTTGACAATACGGTTGAAATGATTAATCTTTTTGAACCTATTGGTGGAAAAGTGGCTGCTTTTATCCTAATCTTGGGAGTAGTGGGAGCCGGTCTTTCTACAATTTTTCCGATTGTATTGATTGCACCATGGTTACTTTCGGATTATATGGGGACTCCCCGAAACATTCATTCACCTTTATCCCGGGGAATAATTTTATTCGCCATGTTGTTTGCTTTTGGAAGTGTGTTTCTTGAACAACGCCCTCCGGCTTTGATGATTTTTTCTCAGGCATTCCAAGCATGTATTTTGCCAGCGGTTGCTATTCCAATCCTCATCCTGATTAATAGACAAAAATTAATGACTAATTATAAGGCTGGATTGAAAGAGAATATTGGCATTATGGCCGTAATCCTATTTTCGTTCTTGACCAGTTATTACGCAATTGTTGAATTGTTTTAAGAACAAGAGAATGTAATAATCATCAGTACTTTACAAAATTACTATTGAGAGTGAAAAAAAATAATAGAATTATACTATTGATCTTTTTAGTGGGAATTCTTTTGAGTCGATTTGTTGATGAAGAAAACACTTTCGAAACAACATCCAAAATTCAATCCGGATTATTTTTTAAAGAAGCTAACAATGTAATGCTTCAAGATAAAATTAAAAATATGGTTGTTAAGAGGATTGTGATGAATGAGAATCTTAGTTTTAATGAAGCTGGTTTCAGATTAGAAGAACAAACCCGAAAACATTTAATTGATGTTATGAATTGGAAATCATTTGATTATGTTCCGAAAGTAGAGTTTCGGATTGGACATACAAGTAAAGAGATTTGGCTAAAGTATTATGTGTCTGAAAAATATATTCGAGCACTAGAGCAAAAAACAAATGGAGATGTTTACAAAGATAGCTGTGTAGAGTTTTTTATTTCTCTGGATGATAATCATTACTATAATTTTGAGTTCAATTGTATTGGGACAAAGCATGTTGCTTATGGTACAGGAAGAAAAGAGAGAATAAATGTTGATCCTGACATTCTTGAAAAGATTAGGATTCGTTCTTCTTTGGGAAAACATCCATTTCAAGAAAGAAAAGGTCAGCATGAATGGGAACTTTTGATTGCTATTCCAATCTCGTGTTTTGTGCACAGTGAGCTAAAAACTTTCAGAAAATTGAAAGCTACTGCGAATTTTTATAAATGTGGAGATCATACTTCTTTGCCTCATTACCTATCATGGAATACTATCCATACAGGTCAACCAGACTTCCATCAACCAGATTTCTTTGGCAGTCTTTATTTTGAATAGTCCCTATTGGAATAACTGTTTTTTTTAACGAAAAATGAATTAAGAAACGAATTTGATGAAACGATATTTGATCATATTGATATTGTTCTTGCCAGCGATTCTTTTTGCGCAAAAATCAACAATTTATAAAGAAGGATGGATTGATTTCAATAAGAACGAGAAAAAGGATGTGTATGAAGATACTGAAGCCCCTGCGAAGGACCGGATCAACGACCTGTTGTCACAGATGACTATGGAGGAAAAGACCTGCCAATTAGCCACCCTTTACGGATCAGGAAGGGTTTTGAAAGATGCCTTGCCGACCGATGATTGGGAAAATGAAATATGGAAAAATGGTATTGGTAATATTGATGAAGAGCACAATGGATTGGGAGAATTCAAATCACAGTATTCTTTTCCATATACTAGACATGTGGAGATCCTGCAAAGCATTCAACGATGGTTTGTTGAGAACACTCGTTTGGGTATCCCAGTTGATTTCACCAATGAAGGGATTCGTGGTCTTTGCCACGACCGCGCTACTTATTTTCCGGCTCAGTGTGGACAGGGTGCGACCTGGAATAAAGAGTTGATTTCAAAAATTGGTGAAATTGAAGCAAAAGAAGCGGTCGCCTTAGGTTATACAAATATTTATTCTCCGATTTTAGATATTGCTCAAGATCCGCGTTGGGGAAGGGTGGTTGAAAGCTATGGTGAAGATCCTTATCTGGTTGGGCAACTTGGCAAACAGATGATTACCAGTTTGCAGCGCTACGGCCTGATTTCAACCCCAAAACATTTTGCAGTATATAGTGTTCCGGTAGGAGGTCGTGACGGAAAAACGAGAACTGATCCGCATGTTGCTCTCCGGGAAATGAAAACATTATACCTTGAACCTTTTCGGGTCGCCTTTCAGGAAGCAGGCGCCATGGGGGTGATGAGCTCCTACAATGATTATGACGGTGTTCCAATTACCGGAAGCTCTTATTTTCTGACAGAGCTTCTACGGCAGCAGTGGGGGTTTAAGGGATATGTTGTTTCAGATAGTGAAGCTGTAGAATTTATTCATTCGAAACATGGCGTGGCAGAGACTTATGTTGATGCAGTGGCGCAAGCAATCAATGCGGGCTTGAATATTCGTACCCATTTTACTCCTCCTGCAGACTTTGTTTTACCGCTGAGGGAAGCGATAAAGGAGGGCAAAATATCTGAAGAAACAATTACTCGAAGAGTCAGTGATGTATTGCGGGTCAAATTTTACTTGGGACTTTTTGATAATCCATATAGAGGAGATGGTAAATTGGCTGAGGAGATTGTTCATTCCAAGGCTCATCAAGAAGTTGCGCTTCAGGCTGCTCGTGAGTCGATCGTGTTGCTAAAGAATGAAAACAACACGCTTCCCTTGAATAAATCAATCCAGTCAGTTGCTGTCATTGGGCCCAATGCTAATGAACACAAACAATTAATTTCCCGTTATGGACCAGCCAATGCCCAGATGATAACAGTTTATCAGGGTATTAAGAGTATATTACCTGATGCAAAGGTCGTTAATAAAAAAGGGTGTAATATTATCGATAAAAATTTTCCAGAAAGTGAGATATTATCTTTTCCGATGGATTCTTTGGAAAAACAGATGATCAGCGAAGCTGTCGAAGCAGCCAAAGCCTCGGATGTTACTATCCTTGTATTGGGAGGATCAGAACTAACCGTTCGGGAAGACCGTTCGCGCACGAGGCTAGCTCTTCCCGGTAGACAGGAAGCATTGCTCGAAGCTGTCTATGCCACTGGAAAGCCGGTTATTTTGGTCATGATTGATGGGAGAGCTGCTGCGATCAATTTTGCAGCGAGAAACATACCTGTTATTCTTCACGCTTGGTTTCCTGGTGAAATGGGAGGACAAGCTGTTGCCGAAGTGTTGTTTGGTGACTATAACCCGGGCGGAAAATTGCCGGTGACTTTTCCTAAATCAGTTGGTCAAATTCCTTTTGCATTTCCTTTTAAACCTGGATCAGATGTGGATTCAAAAACATCAATTTGGGGTGCTTTGTACCCATTTGGTTATGGGCTGAGTTATACGACATTTACATACAGTGACCTGAGAGTTACGCCAAAAAGAACAAGGACGGGTGGGAGTTTTGAAGTTCATTGCAACGTTAAAAACACCGGTTCTCGAAAAGGGGACGAAGTAGTTCAATTATATCTACGTGACGAATATAGTAGTGTGACAACCTATACTAAGGTTTTGCGTGGTTTTGAGCGGGTGACGCTTGAGCCAGGAGAGGAGAAGACAGTTTATTTCTCTTTGGGCGAACAAGACCTTGGATTGTGGGATATCAACAATCATTTTACCGTGGAACCTGGCACTTTTAAAGTGATGGTTGGAAGTTCATCTGCGGATATTCGCTTAGATGGGCTGTTAGAGGTTAATACAGAAGGGGGGAAATGATTGCCGTGGAAGGTTCAAAAATGAGCCCGAGAAGATTTGTCGATTCTGTATCATAATTCTTAACTTGAAATCAATATGAAAACAAATAATTATCTATATTGATAAGTATTGCTCTGTTGTTTTTAATGATTGTTCCTTTTGCAATTTCTTGTTTATGTAATAAAAATTCTGGTTTTTAATTTGAGATACTAAATAAAATTCACGTCTCTTCGAGAGAAATGTTGATGAAAGAAAAATTGAGTTTTTCTATTTTTTAGATACAGATTGATAACGTTGCAAAACAGTAGATATTTTGTAATTTTATTACTTACAGATTTTTGTAATAAATGATATGCATAGAATAAATAAGAACAAGATTGATGAAACTACTGTCAAACGGTTTGTTTATGGAGATATGAATGCTTTTGATGCCATTTATTCTTTCTTTTCTCCGAAGTTGCAAAAATTTGTTTTTTCTCTAATTAAAACGGAGGACGACACAGAGGATGTTGTTCATGAAGTATTTGTCAAGATATGGGAGAATAAAGAGAAATTGAAAAATCATGCTTCTTTTGATAGTTATTTGTTCTCAACTGCCTATAATACAACGATTAGTTTTCTGAGAAGCAAAGCTAAAGATGCTAAATATATTGAATATGTTAATTTGGTGCAGGTTGAGATTGAAGAACCTGATTCAAACGATTGGCTCAACAGCCATGAGTTTTATGATCGGTTAAATTCTTTGATTGAAGAAATGCCATTGCGTCAACGGGAGGTATTTAAAATGAGGCATTTTCAGAAAAATTCATATAAAGAAATTGCAGAAGCTTTGAATATATCAGTAAATACAGTTGAAAATCATATTGTTAAGGCTAATAGGTATATCAAAGGTAACTTCGGAAAAAACTATTTGGCGATCCTTCTTTTTCTATATCTTTTTTTCTAAAAAAAAGAATCCAGACTAGTGGTTTATTAGTTTTTTACGTCTTACATATAGTTTAAGGTTATTTCAGTGGTTTGATATCCTTGCATA
>Ga0163223_100152_pt1 | contig 24740 bp, 21 predicted proteins | sample MSEWel2016_02_17_2_FD_113147 | JGI IMG/M metagenome (GOLD analysis project Ga0163223, IMG submission 113147) | Subsurface microbial communities from deep shales in West Virginia, USA - MSEEL Well Study Marcellus 5H_2016_02_17 ...
AGCTTCTAAATTGTACTGTTCTAAATATTCAATTGGACTTAATTTATTTAAAACTGTATGTGGTCTATTATGATTATAATCATCAATCCACTCTTTAGCCATATATCTAACTTCATCAAGTGAACTAAAAATGTATGCATTAAAGAACTCTCTTCTCATAGATCCATTAAATCTTTCTACTCTTGAATTTTGCATAGGCTTACCTGGTTGAATAAACTTTAGCTCTATATTATGAATATAACAATAAGCTTCAAGTTTATGAGATATAAATTCTGGACCATTATCTACTCTTATTGACTTTGGTTTACCTCTAAAATCTATAGCTCTTTGCAGTGCTTGAATAACTTTATTTGAAGGAAGTGAATTTGATACTTCAAACTCTATAAGCTCTCTATTAAACTCATCCATAATATTTAGTATTCTATATCTTCTTCCACCATAAAGTGTATCTGACATAAAATCCATAGCCCACTGTTCATTTGGAGAAGATAGATTTTGCAATGGCTGTTTTATTCTTGTAGGTATCCTTTTTTTAGTTCTTCTTTTAATATTTAAACCAAGGGCTTTATATACTCTATAAACCCTTTTATGATTCCAACTGTATCCAAGCTTTCTAATTCTATGATATAGTAAGAAAAAGCCATTTCTAGGATACTTATCAACAAGGTTATTTAAAACATCTATTAGCTCTGTATCATCTTTTACTTTAGGTTCATAGTAATATGTTGATTTACTAAGTCCTACATATTTACAAGCCTTTGAGATACTAAATTTAAACTTTTCACTTAGATGTGTTACTAAGGCTTTATAATCTGCAGGACTTACAGCTTTTTTTCGATTGCATCTTTTAAAGCTTCATTAGCCAATGCCATCTCTGCATACATTTTTTTTAATTTTGCATTCTCTTTTTCTAGTTCTCTTAACTTTTTTAAATCAGTTTGTTGTATGCCACTATATTTTTGCTTCCATTTATAGTAGGTATCTCTACTTACACCCTTAGCTCTTAATGTTTCAACTACTGGTGCACCATCTTCTATCCCCCTTAGTATTTCTACTATTTGTTTCTCTGTAAATTTACTCTTTCTCATTTACAATTCTCCTAAATAAATTTTAGCAGAATTATTCTGTTTTATTTAGTCCAATATTTGGGGAGGCTTACAACATGTACAATCCATGGAGATTTTTCACAAATAGCATCAAAACATCTTAACGGTGCTGGTTGTAGTAAATGTAATGGTGGTATGACTTATAATAAAGAATTCTTTATTGAAAAAGCAAATGAAGTTCATGTCAACAAGTATGATTATTCAAAGGTTACATATACAAAAGGAACAGAAGAGGTAATAATTATCTGCCCTGTTCATGGTCAATTTAAGCAAAAACCAGAATACCATTTATCAGGCAATGGTTGTCATAAATGTAGAAGTTCAAAAGCAGAAAGAAAAATTATAAAAAAACTAAAGAGTTATAAAATAAAATTTGATCATACATACACAATTAATATAGAAAATAGAAATTTGTATTGTGATATTTTTTTAAAAGAATATAAGCTTATTATTGAATATGATGGTCCTCAACATTTTATTCCTGTCCCTTTTAGTGGTAAAAAAGATCCAAATAAAACAATAGAAAATTTCTATAATACAGTAGAAAGAGATAATTTAAAAAATAAATTTGCAGAAACTAATAAATATAAAATTATAAGAATCCCATATTGGATATATGAAGTTTCAATAATTAAAGATTTATTTGAAAATGATAAAATCAATGAATATTCTAAAATTTATTCACTCGAGAATAATAGAAAGTACTTTATTTTAAATCAAAAAAAACTAATTCAAAAAGTTCCAGGATTTACTAAACATATCAGTCCTTTTTTTGATTTAACGAAATTAGAACAAATTTTTAAAGTATAAATATCTTTATTGAAGGAATTCAAAACTGTAATGTCTTAAAATAACTCTTATTTAATTGAAATACTTTCAAGCGACCCCAAACAATCGAAAGATTTCACTATTTACAAAAAAATCTAAAACAAAAACAATGACCAAACTAATGAACCCAACGATTGTACATAAATTTCCTATCATAGATACCTCCTCTCGAATGTCAGTAATTGAATGAAGTCCCCAATAATATTCTTACTATTCAATCTTTCGATTGAATGGGGCAGGACATTTAAATTATATAGAAAGATTACTCGCTTTGTCAATAAGTTTATATAATTCATAAGATGTTATTACTCTTGATGATAAACATTTATCTAAATTTATTAATCCTTTTTTACATTTTTCTATACCTAGATTTGAAATAAGTAAATTTATAGTTATAGAATTTAATTTTCCACCTTTTAGATGTAAAACTCTATAGTTATGTAGTTTAGGGTGGAATCTATATTTATTGAATAAAGAAATTAGCTCACTATCTAAATTAGGGAAATTATGATTTAAATATAAATTATTAAAGTTTTCAATATTTAAATTTTTAGCAACCTTAAAATTTGTATTTATAAAAATACATTTTTCAAATTTAGCTCCTTTAAAATTAGATTTTTTTAATAGTGTTGCTGAAAAAATACAGTTTTTGAATATTGAACCTGTAAAGTTTGAACTTTTTAGATTTGTACCTAAAAATTCAACATTTAAAAAGGAAGCATTTTTAAAAGAACAATTTGAGAATACAGCTCCTTTAAAATTTATGTTGTAAAATTTAACTTGTGAGAAAACTGCTTTATAGCATAATGCTTTTGAGTAAAACTTATTAGATATTTTTTGAGTACGCGACTTTTTATAAAATATTCCTAATCGTGATAACCCTTTGCCTTTTGGAATCATTTTTATCTCTACCTTTTTAAATTAAAACTCATCATTTGTAAGTTTATTTTCATAAAAACCTATAAAACTATCAATGCAAAACTTTTCAACTTCACCTAAATCATTATCAATACTTTTAACATTAGAAACTATAGATTCAACATCAATAAAATCTTTTATAGCTTTATAGTTAAGTTTTCTAGTTTTCTTTTCTGTATAATCCCCCATAGTTTGACTATATGAGTAATGAATAAATGTTTTAAGAAATTTTGATAGTTTTTCATCAGTTTCAATATTATTTTTTATATATTTTAAGCAATTTTCTTCATCTATTCTTTTCCATAAGTACATGATTGATAATGCTTTATTATGTTCAAATAAAATTTTGTCTTTAACCCAATCATTTATTTTATGTAACAAAATCATTTTTAATTCTTGTAAATGCTCAGAAGTAATAACTTTATTTTGTTTTTCTTCCTGCTCTTCATATTCACCATGTTCTTGCATAAAACCTGAAATTTCATGACAAGCCATATAAATACTATCTTTAGATTTTTCAATAGAGTTTTTATATAAAATATATTTGTCATTTTCATTATCAAATTGACTATATAATTGATAAAAAATCCTCATAACTTCAACACTATTACCAAAGGAAAACATACCATTTTTATTTTCAGGAATATAGTCACTAAGATTCATTAAAACATTAAATATAATTTGAAAGTTTTCTCTTGGAATATCTCCTTTTGTAAAATCTTGAACTCTTTGTAAAAATATTGAAATTCTATTATCTTTTATTAACTCAACAATTGCACTACTAAAGTCATCTTCATTTGATGTTTTATTAATTATATTTTTTATTTCATAATTTGATAATGTCTCTGTAAGAGTTAAACTAAAATAAGCATCAAAATACTCTGGACTTGAAACTTTTGATTTTTTTCTTAAATCAGATAATCCACCCATAAAGTGAGTATTTGAAGATGCTTCATTTACTTTTAAAAATAGTTCTTTAAGTAAATCAGAGAATGAATTTTTATCAAGTTTTTGTAATTTCACTTTACAATTATCTAATTCTTCTCTTAATTTTTTTTGATTCTCTGATTTTTGACTATAACCATAACCACCACCATCAGATTCTTGTCCACTTAATAAATCTTTATTATGTTTTAAAAATTCATATATTTTTGGTTCAAAAACTTGAAAAGCACTAATAACCATCAAATCTATAATATTTACTTTTTGTTTAAGTGCATTATGATTAAATCTTAAAATATTGATATATCTTATTACGTCTCTTATATTTCCAAAAAAGTTTTTATAACCACTATGAAAAATATTACCCCAATAATTTTGATCAAAATCTTTTTCATCAATATCTTTTATTATTTCATCTAATTTAGAAAATAGAAATTTATGCACATCTGACTTTGATAATTGTGGAATTTCAAGAGGTACATTAATTATCTTTTCTAAATATTCATTTCCATCTCCTTGTTGAACTTCTGATAATGCATTAATTACCACATCTTTATCCATTGAAGAAAGGTAAATAGTATTTGGGAAATTACCTAAAGATTTGATTAGTTGAAAAATCTGTTTAATTTCTGTATTATTTAATCTATCTATATCATCAATTATTATTAAAATCTTTTTGTCTAATTTACTTAAATGTTTTTCAATCTCTTCTTTTGTAGTAGATAAATTATTTTCATAAGCCTCGCCCATCTTCTTATAAGTTTTACCACCCCACGATAAAACATATGAAATTGCTCTACTTGTTAATGATATTGTTGGATCAGGTACTAATGTTAAAGGTTCAAAAAAACTTGCATAAGCTTCCATTTTAGTACCAATAGATTTCATATCATCAGATTCATTAGCACTATGATTTATCTTTTTTGCAAACTCTTTAAAAAAATTACTTATTAATTGATTTGTATCAGAGAATAGCCAAGGTTCAAAATTTAAGATAATAAAATCTTTTTCATCTTCTAAATTCTCAACAACCATATTTATTAAAGAAGTTTTACCAGACCCCCACTTCCCATATAAACCAATTGTTAAACTACTTTTATTTTTATCTTCATAATTTATAATTGCACTTGTCATGTGGTCAGCAAAATGACTTCTATTTAAAAAGTCTTCTTCTCTTGTATTTATTGGTTGTTCATTAGATATCATATTTAATCCTTATAAAATAATAAATCTTATTAATTTAATATACAATGACATCAAATATTATTGTCATTATTCTATTTTATTGTTTTTATTTTCAATATTAGTTCTATTTATGGATTTATAAAAACCTTTTGCAATATTTCAATTACTTGATCTTTATATATTGGTAATCCATCTGCAAAGGATTTAATACTTTTTTGATCCAGTTCTTCCTTGAGATGTTGAATAAAGCTATTAAAGTCTTCTTTCATTCTACCTGTAAGTTCTATTTTTTCTTCTCCTGTTAAAAGTAAAGAGAGTTTTAATATATCTCTTCTATGTTTTTTCCATTTTTTGTCTTCTCGACTTCTTAAATCATAAAAGGCAGACATTTTTAACATTATTGTTGCTTGAGTATTTGTGCAGGGTGCTGCAGCAGATTTATTTATATTACTTTTAATCATTTCAAAATATTCTGGATCTAACATAATTGCAGACAATGAATATAATCCTTCTTCAGGATCAATAGGTAATATTCTTTGTCCATCATCAAGTTCAAGTTCATTTTCATTTGATGCAAATAATTCAATCTCTTTTGCAAAATTTTCTTCTTTAGGATTATTAAATCTGTAATATTTATACTGATCCTTTTCTCCTACTTGTATATCATATTTTCCATCTGTAATATATTGTTTAATTCTTTGAGATAGTTCAGGTGAATTATTTGTTAACAATACTAAATCAATATCAAATGTTGCTTTTCCATGACCTTCACCTAATTCTTCATCAAGTAACAGTACTGTTGCAAAACCACCTACAACCACATAGTGTTCATCAACGTCTCTACAATATTCTTGAAAATGACTTAATCCTGCATAATCTGTTTGTTTCATTAATAATCTTCCTTGATTTTAACTAAAATATTTTCTTCTATTTCTTCAAGAGCATACTGCGTTCTCTCATCTTCTATATTTTTCAATATTCTTAAAAGGTACAATGAATTAATTGCATTATTATATGAGAAAAGAGAAGGATCTCTATCCCAAACTTCAATTTTATAGTTAGCAATATCTTTATCGCATTCTAACTCTTGAATATTCATATTTTTTAATAATTTTTGACTTACGGCTATAGTTTTTATTGCTTCATCAATAAGTGATGTATATTTAGATAAAGCACTATATCCACTAAAAATATTTTCTTTATCTAAAATTTTTTGTGTATAGAAAGTATATTTTATTGGTGATTTAATATTTTCTTTTAAACGTTCATAAACTTCTATTTTAGGAATAAAGTATACTTGTTTACTTCTTCCTGCCTTTTCAATATTCACAAAATTAAATGATTCTAAAACATCAAGAGCATTTGATACTGCACGAAAATCCCTATTTGTTATTTGAGATATCTCTTTTATCATCATTCCATTAGAAATTATACTATCTAAATATCCAATTAGTATTGTATCTGCATCAACTGTTAATTCATTGTATTTTTTTTGATTCACTTTTATATTTTGGGTTTGCATTTGAACTAATGCAAAAGGCATATATATTTGCTTATTTTCTACAATAAAAGGAATATTTTTTTTAATTAAGCTATTTGAATTTCTTCCATCTAATTTTTCAAAAACTAAAACTGCTCTACAAGGGCACAGTTCTTCGATTTTTTTAACTGCATTTTGATGTATTCTCATATCAACTTGAGAATCTTTTATCTTTAAAAATAAAACACCAAAACCTGCAATTTCTGTATTCCATAATTCATATGCGGCTTTAATATACAAAGGTACTTTTATATGAAGTTCTTTTTCATTAATTAGCCAATTAGTGCTAGTTTCTATAAAATTAAATAAATCTTTTTTTGTATTCATAAACTTATATTAACATTAAATTGCTTTTATTTACATAAAAATGTAATTATTGTATTTTTTATGTATTTTTAAGATTATCTAACCAATCAGCGTACCACTGAATTAATTCTTTCTTTTCATCAAAATATTTATATTTTGATTCTCTATTATAAGCTGCTTTTACTTTATTCTTTTCTTTATGAGCTAAACATGATTCAATTATATCTGAATAAAAGCCATGCTCTTTATATAGTTCATGAGCAATAGTAGAAAACATACTTCTAAAGCCATGGAAAGTGTGTTTATTTTGATAACCTAACTTATTTAATGTATCAGATAGGGCAGCACCTGAAACTCCTCTATCGTTCTTATATCGAGAAGGAAATACAAATCTACTTCTATGTCTTGAGAAAGGCTCTATTTGTTTTAAAATATCAATTGCCTGTTTTGGTAGAGGACAAACAAAATCTACTTTCATTTTCATTTTCTCTTTTGGTATTTCCCAAACACCTTTTTCAAGATTAATGTCATCCCAACACATAAGCCTTATATTTTCACTTCTAACAAATACGTAAGGTATAAGTTTGAATATAAATATAGTACTTATATCACTTTTTAACTTCTCACCTATTAAGTTAATATCTATTAGAAGTTGTTTTATATCTTTAGGTTCTGTAATTGCTGCTAAATGAGTATCTTTTTGATTAGGAATTAAAACCGACTTTTTATCAATGTCTGCAATTATATTATGCTCAATATATTCTTTTGTAACAGCGAACATGTATATTATTAATTAAAGACAATAATCTATGAGCAGTTTCTATAACTCCCCTACTTTGTAGTTTCTCCAAAGCACTAATTATATCAGCTCTTTTAATATCTTTAATTGCAATATTACCTAACCAATCAGTAATATTTTTTAATATTCTTTTGTTTTGTGTTATAGTTGCAGTACTTGAACTTTTTTTTCTAAGATCAATCCATTCATCAATTACATTTTGTAAAGTTAGAGATTCTGAAGCTTTTTTAATTCTTTTTTCTGAAATAGGATTTATATTTTTTGATAATAATTCTCTAGCAGCATCTCTTTTTTCCCTAGCTTCTTTTAAACCTACTCCTGGATAAACTCCAAAAGACATGCTTAAGTTTTTACCACCATATTTAAAGTCATATCTCCAATATTTACCACCTGTTGGTCTAACAACTAACCATAAACCTCTACCATCTGGTTTTTTGTATTGTTTATCTTTTGGTTTAAAGTTTTTTATTTCTGTTGTTGTAAGTGGTTTTGATATTTTTGGCATTTTTCAGGTACTCACTTTTAATAGATTATGTTTATACCTGAAATATTACCTGAAAAAAACTTGATTTTATCTAATTTAGTTTGATTTAATATGATAAACTATGAGAGCCACATAGTTCCAAAAGCCCTATAAAAAGGGCTTATTTGATTCAATAATTAATCTTTTGGTAACAATTTAACAGGAACGATTTGGAATTCATCCATGTTCCATACATTATTTGTAACATATGGTTCACTCTCTAGCCATTCATTTAACTCATCATCATTTTCAAAATTAACAAAAAGTGTTGAGCCTACCATTTGATCTTCTTCTATCAATGCTCCAGCTTCAATAATCTTACCTTCAGCCATTAGTTTTTTTGCTCCTTGTACATGAGCGTCTCTTACTTCTAGTCTTTTGTCTAGTGCATTATCGTTATCATAAGCAATTATTAGGTATTGCATTTTTATTCCTTTTATTTTTTCAAATTATATCATATTTAAATATAATAAAAATTACACTATTTAACTATTATTAGTTCATCAAAAAAATATCCTTGCATATAATCGCATCCTAGCTCTTTTACTAAATCATAATCACGCTGAGTTTCAATACCTTCAATAATACTTTTTTGTCCATTTAGTCTAATTGTTGTTAAGATTCCTTTTAAGTAGTGCATGTAGTTATGATTTACTTCGATTTGACGTAAAAAGGATTTATCAATTTTGATATATTTACTTCCATTCATCATATAAAAAGAGAACATTGAGCCATCTTGTCCAAAATCATCAAGTGCTGTTTCTATTTTTTTATTATTTAGCCATGAAGAAAAATTTCGCATTATATTTGCACTTGTTTCATCATCACTACCATTTTCTGTAATTTCTACTACTATATCATCTTTTTTGTCATTTAAAAAAATTTCCCAATAAGATTGTTGTTCACAAGATACAAATATATCTGCATCAAAATTTAAAAATAATTTTTTGTCTTCTGTAAAATTATCAAATTGTAACTGTTTATTTCTTTTCTCAAGTTCGAAAAATAATTTATTATTATGGTGTAAGTGCCTAAAGATATCTTCAGTAGATATAAGATTATTGTCAATCTCAAACTTTGACAAAGCCTCATAAGCATAGATATCATCTGTTTTTGCGTCAATTATTGGTTCATACTTAGTAAAATATTTTGAGTCTAATATTATGTGTTTAAATTCTATATTATTCATAATAATAATATAACAAAAAACAACTTAATATTTTTTGATAATTAGTATCAATATTGAAAATAATTTGAGGCGAATAGAAAAGTGACAGGATAAGCTATTGCATTAAAGTATCTAAGTAATAAAGAAACTTTAATATTAGGCATTATCTCTTCAATTAAAACTCCATTATTTAACTTTTGCATTATTGAAAGTTTAAAAGCGATATCAAAAAACTTTATACCAACTATACTTAACATTAAAAAACTATAATTATCAAGATAAACACTTAAAAAAATAGAGTAAATAAAGCTTGAGTTTAAAAGGAAGTAAAGAATTATATTCTTATTGAAAATAGCTAGATTATTAGATAATAATCCATAAATAGTATCTGATTTTTGCCAATTTGATTCAAAAAGTTCAATTGCAATAAATATAAAAAATAAAGATATTATATCCATGTTTATAAAAAAGCGAGGATTTCTCCTTGCTTTTTATTTATCTCCATAAGAGAATTTAATTTTTTTGTCTTTATATAGACCCGTTCCAACTGGAATAGTTCTACCAATAACAACATTCTCTTTTAAGTCTTCTAACATATCCATCTTAGCAGAAATTGCAGCTTCTGTTAAAACCTTAGTAGTTTCCTGGAAAGATGCAGCTGATATAATAGAATCAGATGTTACAGCGGCTCTTGTAATACCAAGTAATAATGGTTCAGCAATTGCTGGTTCACCACCAAGTTTGATAATTCTTTCATTTTCTATTTTAAATCTTTTCTTAGATATCATATCACCAACGATGAATTTAGTATCTCCACCATCTAAAATAGAAACTTGTCTTAACATTTGAGATAAAATAACCTCAATATGTTTATCAGCAATATTTACACCTTGAGATCTATATACTTGCTGAACTTCTGATACAATAAATCCATGAAGTGCTTTTTCACCTAGAATTTTTAATATATCATGTGATGCTAATTGACCCTCTGTTAATGCCTCACCAGCATGAACAAACTCACCCTCATGAACTAAAATCTGTTTAGATTTTTCTACTAAAAATTCTGCTTTTGCACCATTTTCATCTGTAATAATAATTCTTTGTTTATTTCTAAGTGGTTTACCAAATGAAACAATACCATCAAATGAAGCAAGTACTGCAATATTTTTAGGTCTTCTAGCCTCAAATAATTCAGATACTCTTGGAAGACCTCCAGTAATATCTTTTGATTTTTGAGTAGCTTTTGGTGTTTTACCTAATACATCAGCAACTTCAACTTTTTGACCTTCACTAACATTTAATGAAGTTTTTGGTTCTAATGAATATCTTAATACTTCTTTATTGTTTGTTGCTAATGAGATTGCTGGTTTGTAACCTGCTGGAATATACTCATTTACAACTAGTTTTGAAGTACCTGTTAATTCATCATATTGCTCAGATACTGTTACACCTGGAATAATATCTTCAAATGCAATTGTACCAGCTTCTTCTGCAATTGTTGGGTTTGCATATGGATCCCACTCAGCAATAACATTTTGCTCTTGCGTTTTTGGAATAGCAATAACAGAATCTTTTTCAACAGGACTATCATCAGTAAACTCAACTAATGAACCTCTTGCGATATAGTGTCTTAAAGCTTCTCTATCTTCTTCATCAACAATAACTGCAAATAGACCTTTTTCAACAACTTCATCACCTGCTTTAATGTCATGTCTTCTTTCTAAATAGTCACCTTTAAGTTTATAGTATTTTACAATACCTTGTGCATTTGAAAGAACATTTGATGTTATTGGATCTCCATCTTGAACTCTTAAAATTGAAGCAAAAGGAATTCTATTTGGTACATTCCATCCATCTTTAATCATCTCAACTATTGATTCATTTTCTCCAACTTCATCTCCATCTGCATAAGGAAGATATAATTTACCATCAATTTTTCCAGATACACCTGCAAGCTCATTTGGCTTAGCAACATCATTCTTTCTTAAATAGTATTTCTTGCTCTCTTTTGCATTTGAAATTGTTAAAATTGTCTCTTCATGTATAGTTTCAACTGTTACTTTACCTTTAAAAGGAGCATTGATTTTTGGCTCAACTAGTAAAACACCAGCATTTCTTCTATTTGCAACAATGATTCTATTTGCTTTATCAATATATGTTTTTATATTGTAATATCTAATAAAACCTTCTTTGTCAACTTTTAATTCTCTTTCTGTTTGAGTAGCACTTGCTGTACCCCCAACGTGGAATGTTCTAAGTGTCAGCTGTGTTCCTGGCTCACCAATTGATTGAGCAGCTAATACACCTACTGCTTCACCTGGATTTGCTTTTCTTTGCTCACCAAGGTTTAGACCATAACATTTTGAACATAATCCATTTTCTACTTTACAAGTTAAAGGTGTTCTAATAACAACAGATTTTACTTCAGCATCTGCAACAACTTTTGCATCTTCTTCTGTTATTAAAGTTCCTTCTGTAAATAAAATCTCATTTGAAATAGGATCAATTATATCCTCTGCAATTACTCTACCTGTGATTCTTTCTTCTAAACTCTCAATTAATTCATTACCAGAAGATAAATCAGTAATTTCAATTCCTTCATGAGTTCCACAATCATCTGTAGTAATTCTTACATTTTGCGATACATCAATTAGTTTTCTTGTTAAATACCCAGCATTTGCTGTTTTAAGTGCTGTATCTGCTAAACCTTTTCTAGCACCGTGAGTAGAAATAAAGTACTCAAGTACATTTAGACCTTCTCTAAAGTTAGAAATAATTGGTGTTTCAATAATTGAACCATCAGGCTTAGCCATAAGACCCCTCATACCTGCAAGCTGTCTAATCTGCGCAGCAGAACCTCTAGCCCCAGAGTCAGCCATCATATAAATAGAGTTAAAACCATTTTTATCAGTTTCAATAATCTCCATCATTTCTGATCCAAGAGTATTATTAATCTCAGTCCAGATATCAATAATTTTATTATATCTTTCTTGCTCAGTTAATAAACCTTGAGAGAATTGTTTTTGAACTTCAATAACTTCTTTTTTAGATTTAACTACGTGTGCTGCTTTTGATTCAGGTACTTTAATATCTGCAATCGAAACAGAAATACCAGCATCAGTTGCGTATCTAAAACCTAAGTTTTTAAGATTATCCAAAAATCTTGGAGTTACTTTATATCCACCATGTTTATAAATATAATCAACTAAAGTACCAATATCTTTTTTCTTTAAAATTTTATTCCATAAATTTTCAGGTACAAATTCAGGTAAAATCTCTTTTACAATCAATCTTCCAACAGTTGTATGAATAATTCTATCATCAAGTTTTGTTCTAATTTTTGCATGTAAATCAACTTGCTTCATCTCTAAAGCAATTTTAACTTCATTTACATCTGTAAATAATTTATGTTGACCTTTTACTCCATCTTTTGATAAAGAAAGATAATAAATACCTAAAATCATATCTTGTGATGGAACAGCAATAGCTCTACCTGATGCTGGTAAAATAATATTCATAGATGACATCATTAAAATCTTAGCTTCTGCAACCGCTTCTTGTGATAATGGTACGTGAACCGCCATTTGGTCACCATCAAAGTCAGCATTAAATGCAGCACAAACCAATGGATGTAACTGAATTGCTTTACCATCAATTAATACAGGGTGAAAACCTTGAATTGACAATTTATGAAGTGTTGGTGCTCTATTTAATAATACTGGATATTCATTTACTATCTCAGATAAACATTCCCAAACTTCATTTGTTTCACTCTCAATTAATCTTTTTGAAGATTTTAAAGTTGTTGCATAACCTTTTTCTTCTAGTTTTGCCATTAAATGTGGTTTAAATAACTCTAAAGCCATTTTTTTAGGAATACCACATTGGTCCATATTTAAAGATGGTCCAACAACAATAACAGATCTTCCTGAGAAGTCAACCCTTTTACCAAGTAAGTTCTGTCTAAATCTACCTTGCTTACCTTTAATAATTTCAGATAATGATTTTAAAGGTCTTTTATTTGCACCTTTAACTGCATTTGCAGTTTTTCCATTATCAAATAGTGCATCAACTGCTTCTTGAAGCATTCTTTTTTCATTTCTAATAATGATTTCAGGTGCATCAAGTTCTGTTAATCTTTTAAGTCTGTTATTTCTGTTAATAACTCTTCTATACAAGTCATTTACATCAGAAACTGCAAACTTTCCACCATCTAATGATACAAGTGGTCTTAAATCAGGTGGAAGAACTGGAAGTTGAGTTAACATCATCCATTCTGGTTTATTTCCTGAATTAATAAAGTTCTCAACTACTTTCAATCTTTTGATTATAGTTTTTCTTTTTGCCTCTGATTTAGTAGATGACATTTCAGATTTTAACTTTTCTAAAAGTTCAAATAAGTCAAGATATTCTAAAAGATTTCTTACAACATCTCCACCCATATTAGCTTCAAATCCAGTATGTTCAAATAAATCAGAAATAGTTCTATATTGTTCTTCATTTAATATATCGTATTTAAGAACTTTTTTTGTTTTTTCATTATCATAATAAGCATCACCTGGCTCACTTACAATATATGCTTCATAATAAAGTACTCTTTCAAGATCTTTTAATTTAACACCTAAAAGTGTACCAATTCTTGTTGGAAGAGATGATACCATCCAAATGTGTGCTACAGGAGAAACAAGATCAATATGACCCATTCTGTGTCTTCTCACTTTTGAAGAAGTTACTTCAACTCCACATTTTTCACATACAACTCCGTTGTATCTCATTTTTTTATATTTACCACAAAGACACTCATAATCTTTTATTGGACCAAATATTTTAGCACAAAAAAGACCATCTCTTTCTGGTTTTAAAGTTCTGTAGTTTATTGTTTCTGGTTTTTTAACTTCACCACAAGACCAAGAAAGAATCTTCTCTGGACTTGCAAGTCTAAGTTGAAAAGCAGAAAAATCTTGTGGTCTTTCTAACTCTTTAATTTCGATAGGTTTTAATACTTTTTCAGTTTTACTCATTCTCTTCTACCTCGTCAAAAATATCAACGTCTAAACCAAGAGCTTTAAGCTCTTTTGTTAATACGAAGAATGTTTCAGGAACACCTGATCTTGGAACATTTTCCCCATTTGCTATAGCTCTATAAGCTCTTGTTCTACCTTCAACATCATCTGATTTTGTTGTAAGCATCTCTTTAAGAACACTTGTAGCACCATATGCTTCTAGTGCCCAAACTTCCATCTCACCAAATCTTTGTCCACCAAATAGTGCTTTACCACCAACTGGCTGTTGTGTAACAAGTGAATATGGTCCTGTAGATCTTGCATGCACTTTTTCATCAACTAAGTGATGAAGTTTTAGCATATACATATAACCTACGTTAACTCTTTCTTTCATCTTATCACCAGTTTTTCCATCATAAAGTACAGATTTACCATCTGTGTCAATTTTTGCTAATTCAAAAAGTTTTTCAAATTCGTAAACTTCAACACCATCAAATACTTGAGTAGCAAATCTAACACCTTTTGCCCAATCTTGTGCATAATCAACTAGCTCTTCATCAGTTAAAGAATTCATAAATTCTTTACCTTTCATAAGCTTAGCAGTACTTGCAATTTCAGACATTTTTTCTCTAAGTTCAGTAATAAACTCTGCTCGCTTAGCTTCAAATATCTCTTGAATTTGATTACCAAGTCTTTTACCAACTAAACCTAAGTGAACTTCCATAATTTGACCGATGTTCATTCTTGATGTAACCCCTAATGGGTTAAGAATTACATCAACAGTTGTTCCATCTTCTAAATATGGCATATCAACTTGAGGAACAATATTAGAAACGATACCTTTGTTACCGTGTCTACCTGCCATCTTATCACCAACTTTAATCTTTCTTTTAGTTGCAATATATACTTTTACCTGTTTAATTACACCACTTGGTAAAATATCATCATGCTCAAGAACTTGAAGTTTTTCTTCATGCTCTTGTCTTAATGTAGATTTTTGTTTGATAAAATGCTCTTTGATATTATTATAAGCATTTTGAACATCTTTATTATATGAAGCAACTACTTTTTTCATAGCAAATCTATTTACATTTGAAAGTACATCAAATGGAATATTATCACCCTTTTTGTAAGTTGTTCCATCTACTTCAACATCTTTATCTAATGCTGATTTTGATAATAAATCATTAATTTTTAAAATCTCTTCTCTATCAAGCATTAATAGTTTATCATGATGCTTAACATCAAGTTCAGATTTTTCTGATTCAATTTCAGCTACTGCTCTTTCGTCTTTTTCATAACCTTTTTTAGTAAATACTTTAACATCTACTACAGTACCTTCCATTGATGTTGGACAATATAGTGATTTATTAATAACATGCCCAGCTTTTTCACCAAAAATAGCTCTTAAAAGTCTTTCTTCTGGAGTTGGCTTAATTTCACCTTTTGGTGTAACCTTTCCAACTAAAATCATTCCTGGCTTAACAAAAGTACCAACTTTAATAATACCAGAAGCATCTAAATGAGAAATTGACTCTTCTTTTACACCTGGTAAATCTCTAGTAATCTCTTCGTTTCCATGTTTAAGTTCTCTACATTCAACATCTTTTTCATAAATATGTACAGATGTAAATGCATCTTCTTTTATCAATCTTTGAGAAAGAACAATAGCATCTTCATAGTTATAACCATTCCATGGCATAAATGCAACCATTGCATTAACACCAACAGCTAATTCACCTTTATCCATTGAAGGACCATCAGCAATAACTTGACCTTTTTCAACTACTTGACCTTGTTTTACTGCTACTCTTTGTCCAAATGATGTATTATTATTTGTTCTTGAGTTCTTGCTAATTTGATAATGGTCAATAAATGCACCACTTTCGTCTTCACCTCTAATGTAGATGTTTTTAGCATCTGCTTTTTCAACAACACCAGCTCTAGAAGCTTTTATAGCTTCCCATGCATCTCTTGCAACAGTCTTTTCTAAACCAGTACCAACAATAGGCGCATTAGGTTTTAATAATGGAACAGCTTGTCTCATCATATTTGAACCCATAAGTGCTCTGTTGGCATCATCATGCTCTAAGAAAGGAATAAGTGAAGCAGCAACACCCATAACCATTTGTGAAGAGATATCAATATAGTTTACCTTACTTCTTTCCATAAGTAAAATTTCACCATTTTGTCTAGCTTCAATTAAAGGCTCAACAATCTTACCATTATCATCAACTTTTGTTGAACCAGGTGCGATTACAAGTCCCTCTTCTAAAGTTGCAGTCATGTAAGTAATTTCATCTGTTACTACACCATCTTTAACTTTTTTGTATGGAGCTTCAATAAATCCTAACTCATTTACTTTTGCATAAGTAGATAAAGTATTAATCAGACCAATATTTTGACCCTCTGGAGTTTCAACAGGACAGATTCTTCCATAGTGTGTTGGATGAACATCCCTTACTTCAAATCCAGCTCTTTCTTTAACTAATCCACCCTCACCAAGTGCAGAAAGTCTTCTTTTATGAGTAACTTCTGATAATGGATTTGTTTGGTCCATAAATTGTGATAATTGCCCTGATGTAAAGAATTCAGTAATTGTTGATGTAATCATCTTAGAGTTTACTAAATCATGTGGCATTAAATCTTCTAATGTTCCACTTAATGTAGTCATTTTATCTCTAATAGCTTTTTGCATTTTAATAAGTCCAGAATGTAACTCATTTGCAAGAAGTTCACCAATTGCTCTAATTCTTCTATTACCTAAGTGATCTCTATCATCAATATGACCGTGACCTGATTTAACTTTTACTAAATACTGAACAGTTTTAATTACATCTTCGTAAGTTAATACTGTTACATACTCAGGAACATTAACACCAAGTTTATGGTTCATTTTCATTCTACCAACTTTTGTTAAATCATATCTTTCAGGATCGAAAAATAGTTTTCTAACAAACTCTTTAGCAGCTTCTTTTGTTACAGGCTCACCTGGTCTCATAACTTTATAAATTCTAATTGCTGATAAATCATTTTCATCATCAATTTGTTCTGTTTGTTTTAATAGCTTTAAAGACTCACTATCAGCTTTAAATGCATTGATAATTGAATCATCAACACCCGTTGCTAAATCATTAGCAATATCAAATGAATCAAATCCTAAATCTAATAATTTCTTTAATTTTAATTCATCTAAATTTGTTAAAGCATCAAATAAAACTTCTCCTGATTCTGGATCAAAAATAGCACTTGCAGTTGATCTATCCATTAATAATTCAACTGGATACTCAACTAATTCAAGTCCACCTTCAACTAAAGCTTTTGCTTTTCTAGCTGTAAGTCTTTTTCCTGCAGCTAAAATTAAATTACCTTTATCATCTTTTAAATCAAAATCTAATCTACCAGAATAATCATCTGGATTAAATTTTGTTAAAAATTTATTATTTTTAACTTTTACATTGATAATTGGATAAAAAAGTTTTATAATATCTTCTTTAGAGTAACCTAATGCTCTAAAAAGAATTGTAACAGGAACTTTTCTTCTTTTGTTAATTCTTACATATAATACATCTTTTGCATCATACTCAAAATATAACCAAGAACCTCTATCTGGAATAATTTGACCAGTATAAATTAGTTTGTGACCTGATGTATTTGCTTCTTCTTCTTTGAAGATAACACCTGGAGATCTGTGTAATTGGTTTACAACAACTCTCTCAACACCATTAACGATGAAAGAAGTTCTATCTGTCATAAGTGGAATTTCTCGGATAAATAAAGATTGTTCTTTCATATCTTTAACACCGATTTTTTCACCAGTTTTTTCATCTAGTTCCCATAAAGTTAATCTAATATTAATCTTTAATGGAATTGAATAAGTAAGACCCCTAACCATTGACTCTCTAACATCATATTTGGGTTTACCAACTTCTGAACCTAAGTACTCTAAAGTAACTCTATTTTGTGCATCATGAATAGGGAATACTGATTTAAATACTTTTTCAATACCAGCATCAAATCTATCATCTTTTCCTATCATCAAAAAGTTTTCATAAGAGTTTTGTTGTAATTGTAGTAGATTTGGAATTTCTATTTGTTGTGGATTTTTTGCAAAATCAACTCTAAGTCTATTACCAGATTTTAAAGAGTTTAACATTGTCGACCTTAATAATTTGGTTTAGTTTTTTAGCTTTTTTTATAAAGCGCAAAAAGCATCCTAAAGGATAAGTTTAAAATTCTTTAAAAAAATTCTAAACTTAGCCCTCAGTGATGCTAGTCTTTTATGCAAAGTAGAAGGCTCTACTTTGCATACAATAATCTTTAATTTAAGTAATTATTTGATTTCTACAGATGCCCCAGCAGCTTCTAATTCAGCTTTTGCAGCTTCTGCATCTTCTTTAGAAACACCCTCTTTAACAGTTGATGGAGTTTCTTCAGCAGCAGATTTTGCTTCTTTTAGTCCAAGACCAGTTAATGATCTAATAACTTTAATTACATTAATTTTCTTAGCACCAGCATCAGTGATAACAACATCAAATTCAGTTTGCTCTTCAACTGCTTCAGCAGCTCCAGCAGCAGCTCCACCAGCAACAACAGTTGGTTGTGCAGATACACCAAATTTTTCTTCAAATTCTTTAACTAGTTCAGATAATTCTAATACAGATAAACCTGAAATGTACTCTAATACATCTTCTTTAGAAATTGCCATTTTATTTCCTCTAAATTTTATTTTTATAATATTTTATTAATTTTAACCGCTATAAATTAAGCAGCCTCTTCTTCTTTTTTCGCTCTAAGATTGTCAAGCCCTGTAACAAAGTTTCTTGCAGGAGCTGTCCAAACAGAAAGTAACATACCAATAAGCTCATCTCTAGATGGTAATTTAGCAAATGCATTAACTCTATCAAGATCAGCTGGTTCACCTTCAATGATACCTGATTTAATAACAAATTTTTCGCTATGCTCAGATGCAAACTTGTCTGCTACTTTACAAGCAGAGATTTGATCTTCTGACCATAAGAAAATGTTAGTTCCGTTTAACTCAACATCTCCTAACTCAGCATTTTTAACAGCAACAGTTACAAGTGTATTTTTAGCAACTTGAACTTTTGCTCCGCTTTCTTTAGCGCTTTTTCTTAAAGCTTCTAACTGTTTATGAGTAAGACCTTTATAATCACACACTACGATAGCTTGAGACTCTTTAAATTCAGCTGTTAAAAAATCAATAATTTCAGCTTTTTGTTGTTTAGTCATAATAGTTTTCCTCCTTTCAAAACATGAAACTTAAGCAGGTCTTACAAAAGACGGAGGTGTCTTTTACCGGCTGTCTCCAGTTTTATATCAGTGCTTTGATAACACTCAAAGATATAGATTTTTATCTACATATTTGAATATTATTTAATTCAAATAAGGAGTAAACCTTATTTGATATCCATTAATTCTGTTGTATCTAATTTAATAGATGGAGACATAGTTAATGAAATTGCTGCATTTGAAATATATCTTCCTTTTGCAGTTGATGGTTTTGCTTTGTTGATAGCGCCAATAAACGTTTCAACATTTTCTTTAATAGCTTCTGTTGAAAATGATACTTTTCCAACTGCTGCTTGCATATTACCTTTTTTATCAACTCTATATGTAACTTTTCCACCTTTAGCATCGCTAACAGCTTTTGTTACATCCATAGTTACAGTACCAGTTTTAGGATTTGGCATTAAACCTTTTGGTCCTAAGATTCTACCTACTTTACCAACGATACCCATACAATCAGGAGTTGCAATTAATACATCAAAATCAATATTTCCTGCTTGAATATCTGCTGCTAATTCATCATTACCAACAATATCAGCACCAGCTGCTTTTGCTTCATCCATTTTAGCACCCTTAGCAAATACTGCAACTCTTACAGTTTTACCAGTACCATGAGGAAGAACAACAGCTCCTCTAATCATTTGGTCAGCATGTCTTGGATCTACATTTAAGTTTAATGCAATTTCAACACTTTCATCAAATTTAGCAGATTTTAACTCTTTTAAATGAGTACAAGCTTCTGCTAATTCATAATTTTTATCTTCAATTTTTTCTGATAACGCTTTATATCTTTTTGAAACTTTTGCCATATTTTACTCCGCAATTTTTTTTATTTTGCTACCGCCAAGTTATAAAGTCTGGTGGTAAGACTTATTAGAAATTATGCTTCTACTTCAATTCCCATTGATCTTGCTGAACCAGCAACAATTTTTGAAGCTTGTTCTTTATCATCAGTGTTTAAATCTGCAATTTTCATATCAACGATTTCTAAAACTTGTTCTTTAGTTAACTTTCCAATTTTATTTTTAAGTGGATTGTCACTACCTTTTTTAATTCCAGACGCTTTTTTAATTAAATCTGTCATTGGTGGTTGTTTTAAAGTAAATGTAAAACTTTTGTCTGAGTAAACAGTGATTTCAACTGGAATATTAAATCCACTTTTATCTTTTGTTTTTTCATTAAATGCTTTACAAAATTCCATAATATTAATACCTCTTTGACCTAATGCAGGTCCAACAGGTGGTGATGGATTTGCAGCACCAGCTGGTATTTGAAGTTTAAGTGTACCTTCTACTTTTTTAGCCATCTAAATTCCTTTTCTAAATTTGTTATAACCATAGGCATTAGGCAATAAAACTATAAAAGAAGCAAGTTTGTATTGCCTAATGCCTATAAATTATTTTTAAACTACTCTTTCTACTTGCGTATAAGAGATTTCTACTGGTGTATTTCTTCCAAAAATTGAAACATTAAGTTTCAATATTCCAGCAGTCATATCAAAATCTTCAACAATTCCATTGAAGTTTGCAAATGGTCCTTCATTGATTCTAACCATTTCACCTTCATCAAAAGATACTTTTGGTTTTGCAGCAGATCTATTATTAACTTTTTCTAAAATAAGATTAATGTCTTTATCTGATAATGCAGTTGGCTTTTTAGATTCACCAATGAATCTTCCAACTTTTGGCATTGATTGAATTCTGTGCCATAATGCAGTATCTAAATCAATTTTTGCAAAAGCATATGCTGGATATAATGGTCTTTCAACTATAACTTTTTTACTTTTTTTAATTTCAATTAAATCTTCAGTTGGAACTAATACTTCAGCTATTTTATCATTTCCCATTTCATCAGCAAGTTTTTCTAAAGCTCTTTTTACTGTTAATTCACTACCTGAGTGAGTTTGAATTGCATACCATTTATGTGCCATTTTAATCCTTAATTCATTACTGAAGATAGGCTTAATGACATTACTGTATCAATTAGTGCTAAAAATAGTGTTATTACAGTAACAACAACAAATACAGATAAATATGCAGATCTAATTTGTTCTTTAATTGGAAAAATTACCTTAAACAGTTCATCTTTAGCATTTTTATAATAAGTTTTGAATTTATTCACAAGTGACTCCAGTATGTATTAAGCTATAAATTTTTTTAAAAAAAGTTTTTAACTACTTTCAAAAAAATTAATTATTATGGCAGGCCAGGAGGGACTCGAACCCCCAACCGTCGGATTTGGAATCCGGCGCTCTACCATTGGAGCTACTGACCTAAAAGTATAAAGAGATAAGTTAAAGTCCTAAGACTTTAACTTAATTTCTTTATGAATTGTGTGTTTTCTTAATCTTGGACTATATTTTTTAACCTCAAATTTCTCACTATGAGTTTTTGGGTTTTTCCAAGTAGTGTAGTTAATATCTCCACTCTCTTCGCATTTTAATCCAATTTTTATTCTAATCGCTGCCATTAATCAATCCTTATTCGATGATTTCTGCAACAACTCCAGCACCTACAGTTCTACCACCTTCTCTAATAGCAAACTTTGTACCTTTTTCTAGAGCAATTGGAGCAACTAATTCAACTGTCATTTCTACATTATCACCAGGCATAACCATTTCTACACCTTCTGGTAAATAAACTGAACCAGTTACGTCTGTTGTTCTTACATAAAATTGTGGTCTATATCCACTAAAAAATGGAGTATGTCTACCACCCTCTTCTTTTGAAAGGATATACACTTCACATCTGAATTTAGTATGTGGAGTAATTGTTCCTGGCTTAACAAGAACTTGTCCTCTTTCTACTTCTTCTTTTTTGATACCTCTTAATAAAATACCGCAGTTGTCACCAGCTTCACCTTGTTCCATCTCTTTTCTGAACATTTCTACACCAGTTACTGTAGTTTTTTGAGTATCTTTCATCCCTACGATTTCAATCTCACCACCAACTTTGATAGTACCTTTTTCAATTCTACCAGTTACAACTGTACCTCTTCCTGGGATAGAGAATACATCTTCTACAGGCATTAAGAAATCTTGGTCAATATCTCTTTCTGGAGTTGGAATATATTCATCAACTGCATCCATTAATGCAACGATTTTTTCACTCCATGTTCCAAGAGTACCAGATTTTGCTTCTTCTAAAGCTTGGAATGCAGAACCAGCGATAATTGGAGTGTCATCACCTGGGAAATCATACTCAGATAATAATTCTCTAATTTCCATTTCAACTAGCTCTAACATCTCTTCTCTATCTTCTTCATCTAGTTGATCTTCTTTGTTCATAAATACAACGATATATGGAACACCAACTTGTTTAGATAATAGAATGTGCTCTCTTGTTTGAGCCATTGGTCCATCTGTTGAAGCAATTACTAAAATTGCACCATCCATTTGAGCAGCACCAGTAATCATGTTCTTAACATAATCGGCGTGACCTGGACAATCTACGTGTGCATAGTGTCTTTTGTCAGTTTCATACTCAATATGAGAAGTAGCAATTGTAATACCTCTATCTCTTTCTTCTGGAGCGTTATCGATTTGATCATAATCCATAAGCTGTCCACTACCTTTAACTGATAAAACTGCAGAAATTGCAGCTGTTAATGTAGTTTTACCATGGTCAACGTGACCAATAGTACCAATGTTAACATGCGGCTTGCTTCGTTCGAACTTTTCTTTTGCCATTGAAATTCCCCTTAAAGATTTAAAAATTCCCTCTGAGTAGATAAGCCTAAGGCTTCTCTATTCAGAGGGTTTATATTTATTTTTTTATTATAGCATACAGCTTAGAAATTGTGCTTAAGAAGGCATAACTTCTAAGCTGTATGAATTAAATTTGCATTATATCAAAAAAAAGATTACAGGGAGATTACATATTCAGAGTTATATACATGTGCTTATAACTCAGCTCCCAGTATCAATAAATTAAATGGAGCGGGAGACGAGACTCGAACTCGCGACAATCTGCTTGGAAGGCAGAAGCTCTAGCCAACTGAGCTACTCCCGCAATCATTTGCGTGGTGGTGAGAGAAGGATTTGAACCTTCGAAGCCATAGGCGGGAGATTTACAGTCTCCTGGATTTGACCACTCTCCAACCTCACCGTTGAAAATTATTAATCTGGTCAAGCGCTGATCTTTAAAAGACTACGCACGACAATAAAATGGAGCTGGTGAAGGGACTCGAACCCCCGACCTGCTGATTACAAATCAGCTGCTCTAGCCAAGCTGAGCTACACCAGCGTCCTAAATTTACATGGTGGCGCGGGGCAGAATCGAACTGCCGACACAAGGATTTTCAGTCCTTTGCTCTACCGACTGAGCTACCGAGCCATTTCATAAATTGGAGTGAAATTATACACAGTAGTTTATTAATATTTGCTTAAACTATTAACAAGTTCTTTAAAAAGTTTTCCTCTATGTGCATATGAAGTAAATTGGTCCAAAGATGAAGCAGCTGGAGAAAGCATTGCAATATCGTTTTCTTGGTAGTTTCTATCTATTTTTTTTACTGTATTCTCAAGGTCATTTGTTTTGTTACACTTAAGTAAATATTTTTTTGATAAAGCTAATATTCTTTTATAATTACTTCCTATTGCATAAACCTCAATATTTTTCTCTTTTAAAAAGACAAATAAAGGTTCTATATTTGCACCTTTATCATCTCCTCCTAATATTAAATGTATTTTTCTATTCTCGTATGATTTTAAGGCATTTATAGTAGCATCAATATTAGTTGCTTTACTATCATTAATCCAAAGTCTATTTTTATTATCATAAAACTCTTCTACTTTATGTTCATCAACTTTAAAAAGATTTATTTTTTCATAATCACGCTCATCAAAAATTATCTTCTTACAAGCTAAGGCTAATATCGCATCTAATAAAAATGGTTCTTTAAAATTTATTTTTGATTTTTCAATATTTAATTTATCTGCAAGTTCAAAGCTATCATTATATGTAATTAAAGTTGCTTTAGTTTTATAATTTTCAAACTCTTTAGGAACAATTGCTACTTCACCTTCATTCATAAAATCAAGTGGCTTAAGCTTACTGTTTTTATACTCTTCAAAACTACCATGCCATGTTATATGATCTTCACTAATTGGTA
>Ga0163223_100156_pt1 | contig 24201 bp, 22 predicted proteins | sample MSEWel2016_02_17_2_FD_113147 | JGI IMG/M metagenome (GOLD analysis project Ga0163223, IMG submission 113147) | Subsurface microbial communities from deep shales in West Virginia, USA - MSEEL Well Study Marcellus 5H_2016_02_17 ...
GTCATTTTTAGCGCCGCGGCGGGAGGAAATCTCTGGGGTGATTTGCTGGCATTAAGCAACGGTGTTGCCTATGCGCTGGTACAGTATTTTATGGACAACGACTATCCTGTTTCGTACAATTCAATCGTTGGTGTTAATAATATCATTCTCTGTCTGGTGATCCTGGTGCTGTTTCCTGGTCAACTGGATTTTTCGGGATTAGCCGCAATTGGATGGCTGGGAATTATTTTTCTGGGTATTTTTCAAATCGGTATTTCCTATCTGTTTTTCTTTAAGGGGATACGGATGATTTCAGCACTAAAAGCATCCATGGTATCTTTGCTGGAGCCGATCCTTAATCCGATTTTTGTTTTCTTCTTTGTCGGAGAGATACCTTCGGTTCATTCGTTAATCGGTTTTGCGATTATTCTATTTGGTATCGCCTTGACGATGCTGCCAATAAAAAATGCCATTCCAGTTGAAGAGGGCTGAATTTGCTAAAAGCGTGCTGATCTCCAAAAAACACAAGAGCCGTATCATCTGTAAAGAAGATACGGCTCACTTTTATGTAATTTTTTATTCGGGTTGAGGTGCATCTGGCTGTTTAGGTTTAATCAGCAGAAAAGCGATTGCAGCGACAGCAAAGACTGTCATTGATACATAAAAAGGGAATTTTATGTTTTCGGTCATTCCTGTAATAGCACCAAGGAAGGCAAAAATGTAGGCGGAGCAGAAGCCACCAACATTCATACAAGCCATAATAATTCCGGAAGCAGTTGGCATTTGACTGGGATGAACAGCAGCGCCCAAATCCATGAAAACGGTTGGTATAATAAAGCTAAAGCCAATCCCGGCAATGGTCGTTCCAATGTACATAAAGGCAATGGAACTACCAAGACCAATACTTGCCATCGCAACGGCTAGAAATGCTAGACCAACAGCCAGGGTATTTTTTTTGAAAAGGCCAAAGACTTTCGCGAAGATAAATCCACCAGCCATGCCACCAACCGTGAACATGGTTAGAACGAGCGCTGCATCTGCGGCTCCACCCATTCCGCTAACAGCAATAATGGTGGACATATTAACCAGCATGGGATAAATCAAAGCCATAATTAAGAAAATTGCCAGTGCAAAACCAAAAACGGAACCCGGTAATTTAGGCTTAGCTTCACCAACCGCTTGAACAGGTGCAGCTGGAGGTTCCGGCAAAAACAGGATGAGAACCAGGGTGATGATACCGAGGGCATGAGGAATAAAAGCATATTGCCAGGCAATACCGGCAGCCATACCGCCAAGTAACTGGAAAAGAATACCTCCAACATTGGCAATAACATTACTGAGTCCCATCATTTGGGCTCGAACTTCACCATCGAAGAAGGCGATAATTAAAGCACCGCCTAATGGGGTGACAATCCCAAGACCAATACCAAAGATGGCTCGAACAGCTAAGATTGCAGTAAAACTGGAAGTTGCCATGAAATAGGGGGCCACGCCACCACCTACAAATAGAATCATACCGATGATTAACAAGGTTTTGTACTTAACGACGGTTCCGGCAATTCGACCAGAAATGAGTGTCGCCGGGACAGACATCAGTACCGCAAGTGTGGATACAAGTAATAGCGTTGTAAAAGGAACATCCGGGTACGCCGCGGCTATATTAGCGATCGCCGGTGTAATCGTGCCAACACCCATTTGAACAAAGAATACAGACAGAACAGCAATTTTTAAGAAAGTATTATTTTTCATAAATTCACCTCTTCAAGATATCTCCATTTATACCGGGAGATTTTAATTTTCGTCACAACTCTGATTTTGGAAAGGGCTGTGTCAGGTAGCTACATCATCAAGAATAAGAGCGACCCAAGTACAAGTTAATAATAAATGCAAAACACAGGTTTAAACGTTTACGGTCTAATCAGAACAGCAACGAATGAAAACATGGGTGTGATAGACAATGCTTGATACTTTCATCTCTTCTCCTCCTTTCAAACTGGAGTGCATTCACCCATAAATACACTATTTACAACCACAAAATGGTGATTGCTCAGAATGAGATGGTATTATATGAGGAATGCAAGTTATCCTCGTATAATATTAGTTATGTTTAAGTACAGTTCGATAATAGCATGTTAAAGGGCGTTTGTCCAGCATAAAATATATAAAAAAGATTAATTACGAAAAATAATGCAAAAATTGATATTGATAAACGTTTAAAACATGAAATGCGGCATATTTACAGTGACAGCCTAGAGGCGGGAAAAGAAAAAAGCAGTTATCAGCTTAGAAGAAGATGTTAATTTTGATTAAAAAATGAAAAAATATCAAAAAAACAGCGTCATATAAAATATGACGCTGCATGGCGCAGATTAAAATTTAATAGATTGTTTAGAGGACCGCAAAGTTTTTGTCAATTCGGACGATAAACTTCTTTTCAATTTCATAGGATTCTTGAATGACATGGTCATTAAGCTTTGCATCAAGTCCCATGTTATTGAGTAAAAGCTGAATGCTGGAATTAATAAAATCCTGTGAAGAACAGTCAATAAGCCCGGCATCATAGGCAAGATTAATGCCTTGGGTAGCACCTGCACTGGCATAGGATATAAAAGCTATTTCAAAGTCGCTGTAGTGTAGACCGCAGCTCTCAGCGAGTTTCCGATAAAAATCAGTGACCACACTCTGCTCTTTATAAAGCACATTTTCGCCCAATAAATCGTAATAAAAACGGCTGAAATTTTTATTAAATCGCATATTATTATTAAGCACCCGCCATTCGATGGCCGTCTGTAATAAAAGGCTGGTTTTGATTTCCAGTTTGCTCAGGTTTTCGGTGACCCTTGCCTTAATAGCAGACATGACTTCGTTATATAATTCGATTCCCAGGCCGCCTTTTGAACCATAGTAATAATTGATCAGCCCGACATTTGCCCCTGATTCCTTGGCAATATTTAGGCAGGTGGTGCTGGTATAGCCATTTTCATAAAACAATGTCTTGGAAGCTTCATAGATTTTTTCTTTTGTTTCTTTTCCAACCTTGTATTTTCCCATCTTGTACTCTCTATTTCTATAGTTTAATTATGTGTAAAAATATGTTTAACAGTTTAAAGCATATCATATTTATTTGTGAAAAACAAGACAAAGGCAGTGAAAAAAACTTTCTTGATTTAATTTGGTAGGGTACAGAAAAAAAGAAGCTTAGCTTTGGACCAGCCACTGCCGATTAAAGGCGATCGCCTTTTTAACCTGTTCTTTTGCAGGGCCGCCAATGATGTTTCGCTGGTTGACACAAACATTCAAATCAATGGCTTTAAAAATAGATGAATCAAAAACGGGTGAGACACTCTGATATTCTTCAATAGTCAGTTCATCCAGGCTTTTTTGTTGTTCTAAAGCAAAAAATACCAGTTTGCCGATAATTTCATGGGCATCCCGAAAGGCAACACCATGTTTAACCAGCCAATCGGCAGCGTCAGTGGCATTGGAAAATCCACCGGCGGCGGCTTTTTTCATCGTCGCTTTGTTGACCGTGAGGGTTTTGATCATTTTAGCAAAGGTGATCAGACAGATTTTAATGGTATCGTAGGTATCAAATACCGGTTCCTTATCTTCTTGCATATCCTTATTATAGGCCAGCGGAATACCTTTCATGGTAGTTAATAAACCCATCAGATTTCCGTAAACGCGGCCGGTCTTGCCCCGAACCAGTTCGGCAATATCGGGATTTTTTTTCTGTGGCATAATACTGCTCCCGGTACTGAAGGCGTCATCCAGGGTAATAAAGTTAAATTCACTGCTGCACCAGAGAATGATTTCTTCAGAAAAACGGCTGAGGTGCATCATTAACACCGACGCAGCTTCCAGGAAATCAAGACAGAAATCGCGGTCAGAAACGCCATCGAGACTGTTTAGTGAAACAAAGGCAAAGTCCAGTTCTGTCGCTACTGCTTCCCGGTCCAAAGGATAAGTCGTCGTAGCCAAAGCGCCTGAACCCAGTGGTAAGGTGTCGGCCATCGCTTTGACCTGGGTCATCCGAGTCATGTCACGCTTAAACATTTCGACATAAGCCATTAGATGATGGCTGAAGGTAATCGGCTGGGCTCGTTGTAGATGAGTATAGCCTGGCATGATGGTATCGGTATGATCTTCGGCCAGGTCCAGCAGGGTGATAATCAGATTCTTTATTAGTGATTTGCTGTCATCAGCAATCGCTTTGACATAGAGCCGCATATCGGTGGCAACCTGATCGTTGCGGCTACGGCCAGTATGGAGTTTTTTGCCGACATCACCAAGTCGTTCGGTCAGAATGGCTTCAATATTCATATGAATATCTTCCATTGACACGGAAAACGCGATGTTTCCGGTTTCAATGTCAACAAGAATCGCTTCCAGGGTTTCGATAATTTTTTGCGATTCGCTCGGATCGATAATATTCTGCTTCCCAAGCATTCGGGCATGGGCAATACTTCCGATGATGTCCTGTTTGTACAGGCGTTGATCAAAGGCTATCGACGAGTTAAAGTCATCAGTTAAAAGGTCGGTTTTTTTAGAAAACCGACCTCCCCACATTTTTTTCATCTTATTCCCCTTTTTCTTCGCGACTGAGTCGCATTAAAGCACGAACCTTAAGCGGTAAGCCAAACAAATGGATAAACCCTTCAGCATCTTTGTGATCATAGAGATCGCCGGTGGTAAAGCTGGCAATTTCAGCATTGTATAGCGAGTAAGGTGAGGCTACGCCAATGAGAATGATGTTACCCTTATATAATTTTAATTGAACATTTCCGGTTACTGTTTTTTGGGTTTCATCGACAAAAGCGGTTAAAGCTTCACGCAGGGGCGTAAACCATTCGCCGTTGTAGGCCAATTCGGCAAATTTTACCGCTGCCTGCTGTTTAAAGCCAAAGGTTTGACGATCCAGACACATATGCTCGAGTTCCTCATGGGCGTTATAAAGGATTGAACCACCGGGAGTTTCATAAATCCCGCGGGATTTCATCCCGACCACCCGGTTTTCAATCAGATCGACGACGCCAATGCTGTGACGTCCACCGATGATGTTGAGTTTTTCCAGCAGCTCACGGCCAGACATTGCAACACCGTTTAATTTGACAGGAACGCCCTGTTCAAAGTCCAGACTGACAGTTTCGGCTTCGTCGGGTGCTTCTTCCAGTGGGGTTGTCATTTGCAGTAATTTTTTATATTGGGGTTCCAGTGAAGGATCTTCCAATTCTAAACCTTCATGACTCATATGTAAGATGTTTTTATCCCGGCTGTAGCTGTTGCTAATCGACATTGGTACCTTGATATCATGCATGACGCAGTAGTCCATGGCATCTTCACGGGATTTGATATCCCAAATTCGCCAGGGGGCAATGATTTTTAACTGTGGCGCCAATGCACCAATGGTGAGTTCAAAACGAACCTGATCATTCCCCTTACCGGTAGCACCGTGACAGATGGCTTCGGCCCCTTCCAGTTCTGCATATTCTACCAGCACCTTGGCAATTAAAGGGCGGGCCAGGGAGGTGCCCAACAGATATTTTTTTTCATAAATAGCATCGGCCTTAAGTGCCGGCCAAACATAATCTTCTACAAATTCATCGGTCACATCCGCAATATATAATTTGCTGGCACCGGAAGCAAGGGCCCGTTCCTCAAGGCCATCCAGTTCGGTGCCCTGTCCGACATCCACGCACACAGCAATCACTTCATAGTCGTAGGTATTTTTAAGCCATGGTATAATGGTGGTCGTATCCAATCCACCGGAATAAGCGAGAATTACTTTTTTCTTCAATTTTATATCCTCCTGATAATTATCTATTTTGTATAATCAACTTAATTACATGAATGATTATACAATCATTCGATCTGAAATGCAAGTATAAAAAGAAAATATTTGTAATAAATTAATAAATATGCATAAAAACGCTTGATTATACATAACGAGTCGAGTATAATACGAAAATAAGTATTAATAAATTTCATAAACTAACAGACAGGCCTCAGTTATTTTGGTAAAATATACTTTTAGAGAACCTGTTGATGGATTATTGATGGGACAAGAGAATACTAAGATTGTAGATAAACCCCGGACCGAATTTTTTCGATACGATGGTGTGATCGGTTTGCCTAAACTCTTACTATTCTTAAACAAAAGCATTGAGAAAGGAAAATTAAAATGATTAAAGCATCGATTATCGGAGGAACTGGTTATGCTGGACAGGAACTGATCCGAATTTTAATGCGGCATCCGGATGTAGAAGTGGTGACCATCGGGACCAGAAGCTTTGCCGGACAGAAATTTAGTGATGTTTATGGAAACTTTGAGAACATTACCGATCTTGTTTGCGAAGCAACGGACATCAAGGTCCTGGCTGAAAAGTCGGATGTGGTATTTCTGGCCTTGCCTCATGGCATCGCATCCAAAACCGTTACGGCGGAGGTGCTAGAAAAAACAAAGGTCATTGATCTTGGTGCTGATTTCCGGCTTAAGGATATTAATATCTATGAGGACTGGTACAAAACCGAACATTTTAACCATCCATTACTTAATGAAGCGATTTATGGATTATGTGAATTGCATCGTGATGAGATAAAAAAAGCCCAGCTCATCTCGAATCCCGGTTGCTATACAACCTGTAGTATTTTAAGCCTGGCACCGCTTATAAAAAATAATCTCATTGATACGGGCAGTATTATCGTCGATGCCAAATCCGGAGTAACCGGAGCCGGCCGGGGAACAATCACCGAGCTGATGTACTCTGAATGCAATGAGACCATCAAGGCTTATAAGATTGGGTCTCATCGGCATACACCAGAAATTGAACAGGAGTTGCGGCTTTTAAATGGTCAGGACTTTAATATTTTGTTCACGCCCCACCTGGTTCCGATGAACCGGGGAATTCTGGCCTTGTCTTATGCCAAGTTAACGGCTGAGCGGAGTCTGGAAGAGGTCAAAGCGATTTACAGAGACTTTTATCACGATGAATATTTTGTCAGAATTCTGGAAAACCGGATGCCGGAAACCCGCTGGGTGAAGGGGACCAACTATTGCGATATCGGCTTGACTATCGATTCCCGCACCAACCACATCATTGTAGTAGGTGCCATTGACAACCTGATTAAAGGTGCCGCCGGACAGGCCGTTCAGAATATGAATATCTGTTTTGGGCTGGCCGAAAAAACCGGAATCGACTTTATTGCCGATTTCCCAATCTAAAGAGAAATTTGGATAAGCCATTTAAATACGAGGAGTAAAGACATGAAAGTAATAAAGACAGGCGGCGTCACAACACCCACGGGTTTTAAAACCGGGGGGATCAATTGCGGCCTCAAAAAGAGCACGAAAAATGACCTGGCGATGATTTTTTCAGAAGTACCAGCGGCAACTTGCATAATGACAACAACCAATGTTGTCAAGGCAGCACCAATTCACTGGTGTAATAAAGTCATTGCTAACCCCTATAAGCAGGCGGTGGTGGTCAATAGCAGTAACGCCAATGCCTGCACCGGACAATCGGGGGAAGAAGCGGTAGCAGCCACAGCCACTAAGGCAGCAGCGGTTTTGGGTTTGCAGCCCGAGGATGTACTGATCGCCTCAACGGGGGTTATCGGGGTGATCTTGCCAGTGGAGAAAATTTTGTCTGGTATTGAGACGCTGGGAGAAAAGCTGGGAAATACAGAGGAAGATAGTGATGCTGCTGCCCGAGCTATTCTCACCACCGATACCACTAAAAAGACGATTGCTGTGGAAGTGGAAATAAACGGGAAGCCAGTAAAAATTGGCGGTATGGCCAAGGGTTCCGGAATGATTCATCCCAATATGGCCACGATGCTGTCCTTTGTGACCACCGATGTGAAAATTGAACCGGCCCTGCTCGATAAACTCCTAAAAGAAACTACGGTGGATACCTACAACATGATCTCCGTCGATGGCGATACCAGCACCAATGATATGGTCACGGTGATGGCCAACGGATTGGCTGACAATCTGCTCTTGCAGGAAAACACCCCGGATTATGAGATCTTTAAAGAAGCCTTTATCTATGTTAATAAAACCCTGGCAAAAAAAATTATTCGCGATGGCGAAGGTGCTTCCAAGTTTGTGGAAGTCGAAGTCCACGGCACCAAAACAAAGGATGATGCCCGCAAGCTGGCAAAATCGGTGATCACTTCCAGTCTGGTTAAAACAGCACTGTTTGGGGAAGATGCCAACTGGGGTCGGGTGCTCTGTGCTTTGGGTTATGCCGGTGCTGACTTTGATCCCTTAAAGGTTTCCCTGATTTTTTCCAGTCAAGCCGGGATGATCACCCTTTTAAATGACGGTGCACCGATTACTTTTGATGAAGATGAGGCGAAGAAAGTCTTATCTGAAACAGATATTCACATTTCGGTGGAAATAAATGATGGCGACGAAAAAGCAGTGGCCTGGGGTTGTGATCTGTCCTACGACTATGTTAAGATCAACGGCGATTACCGAAGTTAAAAAAAGAAAAGAGTAATTAATGGAAAAATATATTGAAAAGGCCAAGATTCTAATTGAAGCTTTGCCCTACATCCAACAGTTTAAAAAGAAAACCATGGTCATTAAATATGGCGGTAGTTTCATGTATGATGAGGCCAGAAAGCAGTCGGTGATGGATGATATTTCCCTGATGCGTCTGGTCGGTATCCGTCTGATTATTGTTCATGGCGGCGGTAAAGATATTTCTGGGATGCTAAGTGATCTTGAGATCCAAACCGAATTTGTCGAGGGTCTGCGGATAACCAACGAAAAGGTGGTCGAAATTGCCGAAATGGTCTTATCCGGAAAAATCAACAAAGAAATTGTTCAGCTGCTTCAGAACCGCGAAATGAACGCCGTCGGTCTTTCTGGCAAGGATGGTGGGATGATTAAGGTTAAAAAGAAATTTGTCAATAATCTGGATATCGGTTTTGTCGGGGACATCATCCATGTCGATAACCGACTTTTAAATACCCTGTTAAAAGATGACTATCTGCCGGTAATTGCCCCAATTGGCACGGATAAAACCGGCCAGAGCTACAATATTAATGCCGATCATGTGGCCTATGCCATTGCCAAAGCCGTCAAAGCAGAAAAACTCATCTACCTGACCGATACCGATGGGGTTTATATGGATCCGGATAACCCGGATTCGATTATTCGGCGGCTCTTTGCCGAAAATGTGCCCAAACTCATTGAAGAAGGAATCATCTCAGGCGGGATGATCCCGAAGGTGGAAAATAGCGTTGACGCCCTGAACCAGGGGGTCAATTCGGTTCATATTTTAGACGGCAAGGTGGAACACTCCATGTTACTGGAACTGTTTACGGCCGCCGGGGTGGGAACGATGATTCGTCGTTCCATTATTTAGGAGGAAAAAATGGATTTAATAACGCGAGGAAGCAATGTGATCATGGAAACCTATAAACGTTTTCCATTGGTCTTTGATAAGGGTCAGGGTTGTGTACTGACCGATGTTGATGGTAAAAACTATCTGGATTTTGTCGCCGGAATCGCCGTCGATGCACTGGGGCATGCCCATCCGGGGTTGCTCGCGACAATGCAGGCGCAGATGGAAAAATTGGTGCATATTTCCAATCTTTACTGGTCCGAACCGGGAATTGAACTGGCTGAAATGCTGACCAAAGCCAGCGGACTGGACAAGGTTTTCTTTTGTAACAGTGGGGCGGAAGCTTGCGAAGCAGCTTTAAAACTGTGCCGGGTTTACGGTAAACTCAAAAAAAATAAAGACGCTGTGGAAATTATTGCCATGGATCAGTCCTTTCATGGACGTACCTATGCTGCCATTACCGCTACTGGTCAAAAAAAATATCAGGAAAACCTGGAACCGCTGATGCCAGAAATTTATCATGTGCCCTACAATGATATTGATGCGTTAAAGGCTCAGATCAGTCCCAAAACCTGTGGGATTATTTTAGAAGTGATTCAGGGCGAAGGGGGAATCTATCCTGCCGATCCGGATTATTTAAAAGCAGTGCGAAAAATCTGTGATGAACAAAACATTGTACTCATTTTCGATGAGGTGCAAACCGGTATTGGCCGTTCGGGAAAACTGTTTGCCTACCAGCAATACGGAGTTGTGCCGGATGTGGTCACCATGGCCAAAGGTTTAGGCGGTGGCGTTCCAATTGGCGGCATTATTGCCAAAGATTATGTGGCCGAAGTCTTTACCCCGGGAACCCATGCCTCCACCTTTGGCGGGAATCCATTTGTCTGTGCAACCGCCAAATATGTGATCAAAACCCTGACCGCACCGGGATTTTTTGAAGCGGTGACAGAAAAAGGGGATTATCTCAAAACCAAACTGGAAGCGTTAAAAAAAGACCATCCCGCGATAAAAGAAGTTCGCGGAATGGGACTAATTGTCGGTGTCCAGGTTGATGCCGATCTGGGTGCCGTTGTCGCCAAAGCGATGCAAAAAGGCCTGCTCTTAATCACCGCCGGCAGCAATGCTATCCGTTTTGTACCGCCCCTGGTCGTTACTATAGAAGAAATTGATCAGGCCGTGCAGATTTTCTCAGAATGCTTATAATGTATTAGATAAATAGCAATTAGCATTGACAGATTACTGTTGATATAAGGACAACCCCGTACCGACAATAGATTAACAATTGTTGGTACGGGGTTTGTTGACAACAGTTAATTTTTATTTAGAAAGATCGAAGCTTTAGTGCCCAGACCGAGTTCGCTGGTAATGACCAGTTTGCCCCGATGAACGTTAATGATGCTGTCAATAATCGATAAACCGAGGCCTGAACCACCGGTTGCTCGGGAACGGTCACTGTTGATGCGGTAAAAACGTTCTTTGATCTTTTCAAGTTCGGATGAGGGAATCCCACAGCCGGTATCAGTGACCGTGATTTCATTTATTTTTTTATTGCAAACCCGACAGCTCAGGCTGATGGTTCCGCCGACCGGGGTGTATTTGCGGCTATTGTCCAGAAGACCCCGGATCGCTTGAATCAACAGCCCTTCATTCCCCCGAACAAAGGCATGGTCACAGGATTCCATGAGGTATTCATGATCCGGATCGATCATTTGACACTGATAAATAATCTTTTCTAAAAGTAGCGAAATATCAAGAACAACGAAATCGTCACCAAAATAATTGTTTTCAATACGCGTAATCAACAGTAAATCTTCGACCATTTTATTCATACCTTTTATTTCATCCCGAATGGCTTCAATGGATTCATCCCGGAGCTGCGGGTCATTTTTACCCCAATCTGATAAAATGTCAATATAACCCTGAATAACCGTCAGTGGAATGCGTAACTCGTGGGAGGCATCAGAAACAAAGCGCTTCTGATTATTGAAAGCCGACTCCAGTTTCTTTATCATCTGGTTAAGCGAAACGATCAGCTGATCCAGTTCATCCTTGTTTCCGGTTTCTTCGATTCGGATATTGAGGTTATTTTCCGTGATATTTTTTGCAGTTTCTGAGATCTCAATCAGTGGTTTCAGGGTCTGTTTGGTACCGTAAATACCAAGCAGGATAATTGCGATCAAGCCAAGAATACTAATGGAGACCATCAGGACAAACAAGATGGTCATAAACACATAACTGTCATTGAGGTTTTTGATAATCTGGAGATAGATAATATCCCCGTCCTCCAGCACATAGTAAGACCCCAGATAATAGTATTCGATTTGGTTGTAACGCAAGGAATTAACAGCAATCATCTGATCATTGTCGTCATCAAAGCTAAATTCAAACAAATCAAAATCGTATTCTGCCAGGTTTTCAGCAACTAGCAAATCAGTCAGAATTTCCGAAGACTGGTAGCTATTGCCCTGGTTATCTTTTAGCTGATAGGCAATCAGGGAATTATCCTTGACATAGGGGTAGAGTTTATCAGAGATGAATCCCAGTCGCGCATCGGCAGGTAAACTCAACAGAGCTGGCATGTTTTCATCAAGAGTATTAATGACGTAATTATTAAACCGGATCATCGTCGATTGGCTTTCATTTAAGATAATCTGCTGCGAAAAAAAGAAGACCATCAAAAAAGAAAGTGTCAAGACTACCGTGAGGGCCAGAATAAAAAAGAAGACGATGCGATGATAGATTTTCAGCGGTTTTTTGCGGCCGGGGATATTTAGTTTATCGAACCACATAACCCCGCCCCCGAACCGTTTGAATCAGCTTCTGGGAAAAATCCCGGTCGATTTTATCGCGCAGATATTTGATATAAACATCGACAATATTGTCCCCGCCATCGTAATCAAAGCCCCAGACCTTGGTGAGTATTTGTTCCCGGGACTGGACCAGATCGTGGTTGAGCACGAGATAATAAAACAGATCAAATTCAGTTCGGGACAAGGTGATTTCCTGGGACTGGCGCTTAACACTAAAAGCGTCCAGATCGATCTCAATGTCCTTAAAAACCAGATGGGTGTTTTGTGCTGCTTCCGGAGTATTTTTTCTTATGTTGGCTTTGATCCGGGCCAGCAGCTCTTCAAAGTTAAAGGGCTTGGTCACATAATCATCGGCGCCTAGTTCAAAACCAGTAACGACATCACTGGTATCGTCCCGGGCAGTTAATAAGATAATTGGCAGGTGATGATTCTGAGCCTTTAAATATTTAAGAACATCATAACCAGAAACCTCCGGCAGCATAATATCGAGTAAGATCAGATCAAAGTCAGGGTTCTTATGATAGGCTTCGATCCCTTCCCGGCCAGTAAAGGCCTTAACCGTCTCAAAACCGGCATGCTTGAGCTGCAGCTCAATGATCCGGGATATTTTTTTATCATCTTCAATAATGAGTATTTCTTTCATGGGAACCTCCATAACCAATTGATAAATAAAAAGATAAACAACACAGTAGTGCCAATTGTCGCAACAGATTAACAATTGGTCGGCCCGGTCATCTTTCATTACCCTAAAATAATATCATATTCTCCTCGTTTTATATAGCTTTAAGATTTCGGCTCTATAATTAATCTGTTAGCTTATAATCAAAATCCAAAATATGGAAGGAGTCGCTTTATGCGTATACTATTTGTAGAAGACGAAAAAAAAATAACCGATGCACTCCAGGAATTATGTAAAATACAAAATATCGATTGTGACATTGCCAACGATGGAGAGGAAGGTTTGTTATTTGCGCTGAATCCTATTTATGATGTTATTGTTCTTGATATTATGTTGCCGATAAAAAGCGGGATTGAAATTCTCCAGCAGATTCGGGATCAGGGGATTAACACCCCGGTATTGATGCTCACCGCCAAGGGCACTATTGATGATAAGGTCAAAGGGTTGGATTTGGGAGCGGATGATTATTTAATCAAGCCCTTTTCAGCAAAAGAACTGTTTGCCCGAATTCGGGCTCTGGGACGTCGTCCGGATCATGGCATTAAGGGCGAGACCATCGTTTTTGAAGATGTCAGTTTTAATACCAAAAAGAATATCCTCCAAACCGAAAACAAGGAATTTAAACTATCGGTTAAGGAAGCGAAGATTCTGGAGATGCTGTTAAAACGACCCAACCAGGTTTTTACCAGAGAACAGATTCTAGACCGGGTGTGGGGATTTGATAAAGAAGTCAATGAGAACAATATCGAAATCTATGTGCACAATTTGCGTAAAAAAATTGTGGACACCCAAGTCAAAATTGATACCATCCGAGGGGTAGGCTATACACTTGGGAAAAAATAGGTTGGAGAGTTAAGGCCCATGTTTAAAGAAATCAAGCGAAAGATCACCCTGTTCAACACCCTGATTTTAGTTATTTTTATGTTTATGTTTATCTTTCTTTTGGGGTTTTTAGTGAACTGGAGTCTCAGTCTTTCCGGTGAAATGTATCTGACCACGGTCGCCAAGGAAATTATCCAAAATAACGGACAGACAATTTCCCAACCGATCGATTCCAGAGACTCGGTCCATGATAAATTCGGCTATCAATTCATTATGTGGGACAGCAGTAATATTGTGAAATCGATGAAGATAGATGATCGTAACTTAATTATGTTAGGATACGAGTTATCGATTGAAAAGAACGAAACGCCCCAATTTAATCTGCTGGTCTCAGAAAATGTCGAATATCGGGTTTATACGCTGCCTTATTCCAATAATTCCAACGATTATGTGCTTCAGGTGTTTCAACAGATTTCTACGGAACGCTCGATTATTGCTTATGTTATTTCGTTTTTATTGTTAATCGGGATTGGTTCGATTGCGGTGCTAGTGCCCATTTCCTATTTTTTGGCGGGAAAATCCCTTCAGCCGATCAAAGATACCTTTGAAGACCAGAAGAAGTTTATCGCTAATGCTTCCCATGAGCTGAGAACGCCGCTAACGGTTATTCAAACGAATATAGAAGTGTTGAAACTCAAAGAAGAAGAGCAGATTAAAGATAATATGAAATGGCTTAATAACATTGCCAGCGAAGGTGAGACCATGGCAAAACTTATTTCTGAGCTCTTGCTTCTGGCCCAGGCTGAGAATCAACGGCTGGTCATTGATAAAGAAGTGTTTGATCTATCCTCCATGTGCCAGCAAATGGTTGGCCTGATGACCGAATTGGCCAATGAAAAAGAAATTGAGTTAAGCGAGAACATTTCACCTGGGATCCAATACCGGGGCGATGAAGAACGGTTAAAGCAGGCCGTCCGAATTTTAGTGGATAACGCCATTAAATATACACCAATGGGTGGAAAGGTTCAATTATGTCTGGTTCAGGGGAAACGACACCTGGTTATTGAGGTTAAGGATACCGGAATCGGGCTCACCGAAGAAGATAAAGCAAAGGTTTTTAGTCGCTTTTATCGGGTTGATGATGCCAGAAACCGGGAAACCGGTGGCGTCGGTCTGGGCTTGAATATTGCCGACTACATCGTTAAAAAACATAGTGGTAGAATAAAGATTGACTCGATTCCAAATAAAGGAAGTACCTTTTCCATTGTTTTACCGAAAACGAATCAAAAACCGGATTCAAAGAAAAATAGTATAAATGGAGATACCATTCAATAAACAACCAGTCATAAAAGTTCAATTTCTTTGTTGGTTTTAAATGTTCCTGGCGTATCAGGATTATCTTAAAAAAGAAAGAAATTGGGCTTTTTTTGATTATAATAAAAGTGGACAAATACTTAAATGAAAAGGAATAAACATGAATATTGTACTATACCAACCAGAAATACCTCAAAACACCGGAAATATCGCCAGAACTTGTGCATTAACTGAGACAAGCCTTCATTTGATTAAACCGCTGGGGTTTTCACTCGACGAAAAACAATTGAAGCGGGCCGGTTTGGATTACTGGGAGCTCGTTAATGTGACGGTCTATGATTCATTTGATCAGTTTATGGAAAAGAACCCGGAGGCAAAGTTATATCTTCTAACAACCAAAGCCACCAAATTTTATCATCAAATTGACTATGATCAAAACGCCTTTCTGATGTTTGGGAAGGAAACTGCCGGAATACCCACAGCAATTCATGACGCCCACCCGGAAAACCGGTTTCGCGTCCCGATGAGAAACCATGAAAAGGCCCGTTCGTTGAACCTTTCAAATGCTGTAAACATTGTCTTGTATGAGGCCCTGCGGCAACATGGCTTTCAGGGATTGATTTAGTATGAAAATTTTATGAAAATTTCATGAAAACAACTGAAAATTACATTACTTTACCATAACAGTGTGTTATAATTGATTCAATCAAAAATAGGATGGTATGCAATGGATCAAACCAGAAATAAAGAAAAGTTTTGGAAATCAAAATTCTGGAAAAAATACTCGAACTATTTGTTTTTTGTTTTGTTAATCAGTGCAACAGCGCTTATCATCTTAACACAAGTTGATCCGGAAACTTTTTTTAAGACCATTAAACAGGCGAATGGCTATTTTCTGTTACTTGGGATTGGCTGTGTTTTTATTTACTGGTCACTCGAAGCTTATATGTTACTAAAGCTGATGCGTCGGGATAACGCCGATGAAACCTTTCATTTTGCCTGGACAATGACCATGGTCGGCCAGTATTACAATTTAATCACCCCCAGTGCTACCGGAGGTCAGCCTCTGCAACTCTATGAGATGTCCAAGAAAAATTATGGATTTGGTTCGGGGACGGCAGTGCTGGTTCAAAAATATGCACTCTATCAGGTCTCAGTTACTTTTTTGGCTATTATTGCCACAATACTAAGTATAACGACATTACACCAAAGTCTGGAAGCTGCCAAGTGGCTGATTGCAATTGGGTTAATTGTAAACATTGCTGGGGTGGTGTTAATCTTTATTCTGGCCTTTAACGTTAATGCCGCAAAAGGGATTATGATGGGGTGTTTAGGGCTTTTGCTTAAGCTTCGTATTTTAAAAAGTGAGGCAAAGTATCGAGAAAAGGTTACCCACTTTATTAAAGAATACCAGATCGCCATTAAAGAACTAAAAAGCCATAAAATGCAAACCTTGAAATTATTTGCTGTTTCTATTTTACAAATAGTGGCACTTTACTCGGTGAATTATTGGGTGTATCGCTCATTGGGGCTGCATGAGAGCAATGCTATTATCATTATTTCGCTTCAGGCGATCCTTTATGTGGCAGTCGCCTTTGTGCCGACGCCTGGTGCCGCAGGGGGAGCTGAAGCAGGGTTTTTGCTTTTGTTTGGACCCATTTATGGAGCCGGTAATTCGGCGGTGGCGATGATAATCTGGCGTCTGATTACCTTTTACTTTATCATCCTTTTTGGTGGCATATACCTATCCGTTCATTCGATTCGGATTGGGAATGATAAAGCGAAGCTAATTGAAAAGGAATGTAAAGATAAACAATGTGATGATCAAGTTGATCGCCGATAAAAGAACAAAAACAGTAAGGAGAGTTCAGTGAAAAAAATTGGAGTTCAGCAGATTATTGATCATGTGGCTGAAATGTGTATTGAGGCCAATACTCATTTATCAGCAGATATGCAAGAGGGACTGGAACGAGCAAGGGTATCAGAGGAATCCATAAATGGGAAAGAGATTATTGATACCATGCTCAGTAATTTTTTAATGGCCAGGAAAAAAAACATCCCCATTTGTCAGGATACCGGTATGGTTGTCATGTTTGTAACCTTTGGCCAGGATCTGACGATCGAAGGGGGAAGTCTTGAAGCGGCCCTCCAGGCCGGGGTTGCCAAAGGTTATGAGGAAGGTTATCTGCGGAAATCCGTTGTTTCTGATCCTTTTATCCGGACCAATACGGGGAACAATACCCCGGCGGTGATTCATTATCAGGTGGTTCCCGGGGATGGCTTAAAAATAAAAATCTTACCCAAGGGATTTGGTAGCGAAAACACCAGCGCCTTAAAAATGCTAAAACCGTCAGATGGTATTGCGGGGGTTAAAGAATTTGTACTCCAGACGGTGGAAACCGGTAGTCCCAATGCCTGCGCACCGATTGTGGTGGGCGTTGGTGTTGGTGGTACCATGGAAAAAGCCGCTTTGATGGCCAAAGAAGCTCTGGGCAGACCGCTGGGCGAGCACAATCAACAAGAACATATAATGGCACTGGAAGACTACCTTTTAGAAGCCAGCAATGCACTGGGAATCGGACCGATGGGCCTGGGCGGAGTCAATACCGTCTTGGGTGTCAATGTCGAAGTCTTTCCGACCCATATAGCCGGGTTGCCGGTGGCGGTTAATATATCCTGTTACGTCAATCGACATGTGGAAAGGGAATTATAGAATGGCTGCTGTAAAGATCAAAACACCGTTGAGTAAAAAGGAACGCAAGAAGTTAAGAGCGGGCGACCATGTGCGGATTTCCGGGCTCATTTATACAGCCCGGGATGCGGCTCACAAACGGATGATGGAAACCCTGGAAAAGGGCTTGCCCTTACCAATGAATTTAACCGATGAGTTAATTTATTATGTTGGTCCCTGTCCGGCCAGACCTGGTGAAATTATTGGCTCAGCAGGACCGACAACCAGTGGCCGAATGGATATCTACACCCCGGAGCTACTGGAGCGTGGACTTGCCGGTATGATCGGTAAGGGCAATAGAAGTGAGCGGGTTATCAATAGCATGATGAGCAATGATGTTGTTTATTTTGCCTGTGTGGGTGGAGCCGGGGCATTATTGCAAGATTGTATTAAATCGGTTGAAATAATTGCCTATGAAGATCTGGGGACCGAAGCGATCCGAAAAATAGAAGTCAAAGATTTTCCGGCGATTGTTGTCATTGACACCCTGGGAAACAATTTATATGAAACTGAAAGAAAAAAATTTGCGAATAAACTATGGATTTAGTGGGAGGAAACATGAAAAAAGCGGAAATGGTTATTGAAACGTCGTTGCGAGAGGGTGGTACCGACCCGATCTTCAGAATTGCTGGAGAAGCTGCAAACCGTACCAGAGAATTGGGTTCAGAAGCCGTCATTAATTCAACCATCGGAGCTTTGATGGATGATGATGGCGAATTGGTGACATTCAAATCAGTCTATGATACCTTAAAAAGCCTACCGAATAATCTGATTGCGGATTACTCAGGGCTGGCCGGTCAGCCGGATTTTTTAGAACAGATTACAAAAGCTTGTTTTAAAGACTGTAAACCGGAAGGTCATATCCGAGCTGTGGCAACCCCAGGCGGAACCGGGGCTGTTCGTCATTCATTTTGCAACTATACTCAGCTGGGCGATACAATTTTATTGACGGACTGGTATTGGGCTGCCTATGCCACGATTGCTGATGAAAATCATCGAAAAGTGACAACCTTCCCACTTTATAATGAAAAGGGTGGATTTAATTTAGAGGGTTGGAAGAAAAGCATCCTCGAGCTGCTAAAAAAACAGCAACGGGTTTTAACGGTTCTCAATACACCCGCTCATAACCCCACTGGCTATACCATTTCGTTAGCAGAATGGGAAGCGATTAAGACCTTTGTGACCGAAACAGCCAAGGCCCAACCCGAGTCAAAAATAATTTTGCTGGTAGACCTGGCTTACATCGATTTTGCCGGTGACGGGGATGAAGCCCGTCAGTTTATGAAAATGCTGACCGGGATGCCCAACAATGTGCTAACGCTGTATGCGTTTAGTTGCTCAAAGGGTTACACCATGTACGGACTCAGAAACGGCGCGATTCTGTGTGTGGCACCCACGGAAGAAATTGCCAGTGAATTTGCCAATGCCTGTACCTATTCCAACCGTGGCAACTGGTCAAACGGCACCCGGGGAGCGATGGAAACCATCACAAAAATATTTTCCAATGATGAATTATACAATCAGGCGATGGCCGAGCAGAGCTTTTATAAAAGTATCTTAAGGCATCGAGCTGCCGCTTTTGTGGAAGAAGCAAAAAAAATAGGACTGGAAATGGTCACCTATTGTGACGGGTTTTTTATTAGCATCCCCTGTGATAAACCTCGGGAAGTTAGCAGCCATTTAATGGAAAAAAATACATTTGTGGTCGCGTTAGGTAAGGGTCTTCGTTTTGCACCCTGTGCCGTATCAGAAGAAAAATGCCGTCGTTCGCCCCAGTTAATCCTGGATGCCATCAAAGCGGTAGAAGGTTGTTAATAATCGGTTGATGTTATTTTTGTAAATAAGTACACGTCCATAAGATGTTTATGGTCGTTTTGCAAGTGCTTATTGTTTTGAAATTTGAAAGGTGAAGAGATGAGAGTTAAAATCGTAGATGTTGCCAGAGAAGCAAATGTTTCCGTTGCAACAGTATCCCGCGTTGTCAATAATATTCCGCTAGTAAACGAAGAAACGAAAGAACGCGTATTGGAAGCCATCAAAAAAACCGGTTACAAACCCAATGCTATTGCCCGAAGTCTAAAAATTCAAAAAACCAATACCATGGGGATTATGATCCCGGATATTACCAATCCCTATTACACCGAGATTGTCCGCGGTGCAGAGGATGTTTGTGGTATCTATCATTACAATATCATTTTGAGTAACACCGATTTTGATCCGGAAAAAGAGAAAAAATCTCTGAATGTTCTGGTTGAAAAACAATGTGATGGGATCATCTATGTTGGGAAAGATTTAAGTGACGAAATGCAAGCCGAACTCATCGATGCACCGAGCGAGGTGGTATTAGGTTGTATTCCTGATGACAGTGGTGTGTTAAGCGGGGTTTTAATTAACAATGAAACGGCCGCTTACGAATTAGCCATGGAGCTGATAAAAATGGGTCATAAAAAGTTTATGCTGTTTTTCGATGAATTGGAAGAAGGCTATATTTATCAGGAACGAAAAAAAGGGTTTATTAAAGCCTTTGAAGAAAATAACATTGAATTTGATGACAGTCGCATTTTGAGAGAAAAACTGAGTCTTTCAGGTGGCTACACGATGATGCAGGAAGCCATTAATACCGGGGTCGATTTTACCTGTGTTTTCTGTTTTAATGATCAGACCGCGCTGGGAGCGATTCGTTGTGCCGAAGAGATGGGTAAGAAAATTCCTGAAGACATTAGTATTTGCGGCTTTAATAATTTTTGGATCGCAGAATGGACCAGACCACAAATTACCACGGTTGCCCAGCCGATGTATGACATTGGTGCCATCGCGATGCGGATGCTCATTAAACTTTGCGAAAAAGACGGCGATCGTACTGTGAAAAATGTCTATGTCCCGCATGAGGTTCATATTCGGGCCTCAGTGACAAATATCGAGAAATAAAAGACCTTTGAGAAACCGGGTTTAATCTCGATAAACAATGGTAATGGGGTAGGAAGATAACGTGTCAGTGTGATTTTTGGATCATTCTGAGTTGATCGGTTTTTTCCGTAGAAAACCCGAAGGAAGGAAGTTCATTGGAATCAAATATTACACGGCTTGATTATAATGGTAAAGAAATAATTTTAATTGGAACCGCTCATGTTTCAAAGAATAGTGTCGATGAAGTGCGGGAAACGATTGAAAAGGAACGGCCGGATTCGATCTGTATCGAACTGGATCAACAGCGCTATGAAGCAATTAATCAGAAAGACAGATGGTCCAATACAAATCTGGTTCAGGTTATTAAAAGCAAACGGGCCGGTTTTATGTTTGTAAATATTTTATTATCGAATTATCAGCGAAAGTTGGCTGAACAGTTTGGTATTGAATCCGGTCAGGAAATGATGGAGGGGATTGCCTGTGCGAAAGAGTATGGAGCAGAGTTGGTGCTGGCAGATCGCAGCATCCAAATCACCTTTAATCGGATCTGGCGGGGCTGTAGTTTATGGGAAAAGATTAAGGTTGTCTTTTCGATTATTCTCAGTGTCGTGGACGATGAAGAAATTACTGAAGACGATCTGGAAAAGCTGAAATCTGACGACATGCTCACAGCGGCCCTATCAGAAATGGGTTCAGCTTTTAAAGGTGTCAAAAAATACCTGGTTGATGAGCGGGATCAATATCTGGCCTATAAAATAAAGCATGCGCCGGGCGATAAGGTTGTGGCAGTCCTTGGTGCTGCACATGTACCAGGAATTAAAGAAGAGATTTTTAAGGATCAGGATATAAAAAAACTAGAAGTAATCCCTCCGAAATCAAATGTTGGAAAAATAATTGGTTGGATGATCCCGATTGTTCTGGTTGGCGTGATCGTCGCCACTTTTATTGCAAACCCCAGTTCTGGTTGGGAGCAGGCAAAAACCTGGATCATTTGGAATGGTGCGTTATCGGCTTTAGGAACCTTAATAGCCGGAGGACACATTGTCTCGGTGGTGGTCGCTTTTTTTGCAGCACCGATTACCTCATTAAATCCGCTACTGGCGGCGGGCTGGTTTGCGGGGACATCAGAGGCGCATTTTCGAAAACCAAAGGTCGAGGACTTTGAGTCATTGCCAAAAGACCTGGGTAGCATTAAAGGATTATGGAAAAACAAGGTCACAAAGGTATTAATGGTTGTGGTTTTTGCCAATTTGGGAAGCGTATTGGGAACCTGGCTAGGTGGTCTGAATATCATCGGGATTTTTATCAATACCTTTTCATAATGCAAGAAAATGAGGCCGAAGAACGTATAAATATTCAGTGCGTGCAAAAAAACTTGTTAATGTTTACAAAATAATATATAATTAACACCATTAGGAATTTAGAAAGGAGAAGACTATGAAAAGAAAACTATTAGGTCTATCACTGGTTGTTTTACTGTTATCGGCACTCGTTTTGACAGGTTGTTCCTCCGGAGGTACTAAAACATCAGAAGATGCTTTGGCGGATAAGGTGTTAAGTATCGGCGTGGATGATACCTACCTGCCGATGGAATTTCGAGATGATCAAAATGAATTGGTTGGTTTTGACATTGACTTTGCAAATGCTTTAGCTGAAGAATTAGGGGTAACGGCAGAGTTTCAGACCGTTGCCTGGGATGGTATTTTTAATGGCTTAAATGCTAAACAATATGATGTTATCATTTCGAGCACGAGTATTACACCGGAACGTCTTGAAGGTTTCAGTATGAGTGATCCTTACGTTGCCAACGGGATTGTTATTGTATCCAGAAAAGATGCGACACCCGTTACCGTCTTCAAAGAGCTTGAAGGCAAGGTTCTGGGAGCACAAATTGAAACCACGGCGGATATTGCGGCAGAAAAATTAAAGGTTGATGAAGGCGTTAATGTTGAGATCAAAAAATTTGACGGCATGTTGGATGCTTTTGCAGCACTTCAAGGCAAGCAGATCGATAATGTCATTACTGACATCGGTGTAGCAATGTATTATGTTGCACAAAACCCTGATTTGTATGTTGTCAGTTCAGACGTCTTAACCAATGAACCAATTGGAATTACCGCTCGGTTAGCCGATACAGCTATAACTGAGCAGTTTAATGAGGCCATTAAAGCTTTACAGGAAAGTGGCAAGATGACCGAAATTTCCATGAAATGGTTCGGCCAGGACATGACTAAAGATATTGATACTGAATTGATTGTCATTGAATAGGCTCTTAAATAATTAAATAAACTATTGGAATAGGACTTGGTACAGTTTTTGTGACAAGTCCTGTTCATATGTTTACAGCGGAACATCATGGGAACAGCTTCCACGACAGCTTGTCATTAACAAAACAATGGAAAGCGAACCAGTTTGTTTCAAAGATTCATAAGTAAATGTTCGTGAGGGTTGTAGACAAAGTAATTAAGTTGTTAATGTCTTTTTCGGTGATGCGTTGTTTTGGCATGGTTGAAAAAGGTTTTGTCTGCAGTCTGACATGGATCAGTGTTAAAATTTTTAAGACGAAGGGAAGATCAACGTGTTAAATGAAATCCAACTATGGGCAATTGTAAATGGAACCATCATCACCCTTGAAATTGCAATTGTAGCAATTATTTTTGGTGCGATTTTTGGTGTGGTGGTTGCTCTCGGGAGACTATCAAAAAATAAGGCGGCCAATACGCTATCCTGGTTTTATATCTGGTTTTTCAGAGGAACGCCAATGTTGCTGCAATTATTTATTATCTATTATGCCATTCCGATTATTTATCTGGATGCAACGGGATCAACATTCAATGTTAATCCAATGATTGCGGCCTTTGCAGCGTTTTCTTTAAATGCTACCGCGTATCTGGCAGAAATTATTCGTGCCGCAATCGAATCGATTGATGGCGGACAAATGGAGGCATCGAAGGCATTGGGAATGAGTTATCGTCAGGCGATGACAAAAATTATTATTCCCCAAACCTACAAAAGACTGGTAGCCCCATTGGGTAACGAGTTGATTATGTTGTTAAAAGATACCTCGTTGGTATCGACAATCGCACTCTTTGACTTACTCAGAACCACAAAAACGATGGCAAGTGCAACCGGTTCATGGATATATTACATTTATGCAGCCGCTATTTATTTATTCTTAACAACGATTATCCAGGTTGTATTCGATAAGATGGAAAAGAAACTTGGGATTTACGAAAGATAGGGAAATGAATATGAGTATGGTAAAATTAGTGAACGTCCGAAAATCTTTTGGAGATTTAGAAGTGCTAAAAGGTGTTAACCTTGAGGTTTCACAAGGTGAAGTAGTCTGTATAATCGGTGCCAGTGGCTCAGGAAAAAGTACCTTGCTGCGGTGTTTAAACCATTTGGAACGGATATCCGACGGAGAAATATACATCGAGGATGTGCTCTCAGATAAACGGGCCAATAGTAAGGATTTGATGAAGATTGATCCAGTAACAGTGCAGTCATTGTGCGCAGATCTGGGCATGGTTTTCCAGAGCTTTAACCTATTTCCTCACTTGACGGTGATTGATAACGTGACCATTGCACCTCTGATTGTGA
>Ga0163223_100157_pt1 | contig 24058 bp, 28 predicted proteins | sample MSEWel2016_02_17_2_FD_113147 | JGI IMG/M metagenome (GOLD analysis project Ga0163223, IMG submission 113147) | Subsurface microbial communities from deep shales in West Virginia, USA - MSEEL Well Study Marcellus 5H_2016_02_17 ...
ATGACCTTGATTCCTTTTGCCCTGTAATAGTCTGCAAAAGCATAGGCTCTTGGCGCAGTTCCTGTAATTGCCGTTATCAATATTAAATCTACATTTAGATTTAAAGGAATCGTTTCAATGGTTTCATCATAAATCGAAACCTGTGCATCTATATAATTTGTAATAACTGCAGCAAGCGTTGTCATCGTCAACGGTGCATAATGAATTGCTTTTTTAAAACTTCCTGTAAATCGGTGCATAGCACCTGCCGGTGATAATAATGCAATATTCATAACCCCTCTATTCTAGGCAAAATAGCCGTTAATCTTTTTCTCAAAGTCGACAATGTTATTAAGCACCATATATTTTATATCACCTATCTTCATGTTCTTCATTTGAGAGATATGTTGATAATAGCCTTCCATACAACCATTTTCCATAACATATATACATAGTGGTTCTAGTTGCTTTAACTTTCTTGCATAAGCATAATGATAATTTTTACATAAGCCTTCTTCAATCTTTTTTGCAATCTCTGTAAAGTTTGCTACTACATCCTCTGTTTTTTCAATATACAGACAATATCCGAATCCATTCAAGGCATTACACGGAGCTAAAAAATAAAACCCACGCACTTCTTCTATGTCTTGAAGGACTTTTTTTACATGGACTTCATTCAGCTTTTCTCCATAAAAATCCACGACATTTGCTTCTTTTCCCACAAATCGAATGCAGGGTAAATCCCGATAAAAGTCAACCACTTCAACAAGATCATATAAGCGATATCGATATAAACCACCTCTTGTTGTTATTAGTATAGAGTATATACGACCTTTTTCCAATTGATCCATAAGATAAACATTAGAAGTCGCATCCATGGATTCCGGATCTATTTCAATAAACTCAAAAAAATGGGACCGATAACTGATAACATGATGTAATTTTCTATGTCTATCCAATAAAGGAATGCTGATTAATCCTTCGGTAGCCAGCAAGCCTTTCCCTTGGATATGGATACCTTTTAAGCGCTTATTAAGCTCCATAGCGTCATTTTCAGAATGACTATGGGTCCAACAGCTTACTATACTTAAGTTAGGCCAAATACTTTTAAAAAAATCTGCTCTTGCCTGAGTCTTATTCAATTTTCTAAGATTATTGGCTCTCTTCGGATTTTTATGAAAGTTCTGTAGAATCTTGGGATCTAAGTCCGTGCCATTGGGTGGTGATAATTTTCCTTTTCGAATATTATCTATAAAGGTGTCTGAATGTAGATCCCACTGATTTAACAATAAGGTTAAAAAAGTTGGATTCCATACAGATATTAATCCTAGTTTTTCATCGGCTAATAAAAATGCCATAGTTACATAGCGAAAATCCTCTATGTCTTCTATAAATTTTACTTGAGCCGGAACGCTAAACAACTTCTTGAATATAATATTTTCCAGTATGCCAAAATAACCGGCATCGTCTTCAAAGCCAATGGAAATTCCACTTTTTGTTCTTCTGTTATCCTGATCCACTGGGGATATTGACCAATACGTCGTCCCATATTGAAGGTTCGAGTAAGATGCATATAAATTATAGAGCCAAGGTTTAATCCCCCTCATAAAATCGTCTTTAAGACCTTGGGTATAGGGTATAAGTTTTGAACCACTCGTTGATCCGCTTGACGGTTCGAATAATAACACTGGTTCATTCACAAGTCCTTTTTGACCTCTTGTGGAATGTTCTTCTATGTAAGGCTCAAGCATTTCATAATCTGTGATTGGAACTTGCCTTTGAAAGTGTTTTATACTTTTAATCTTTGAAAATTCATAGTCCTGACCAAAGGTTGTCCAGCGATTATCATATAGACATTGCTTCAAATAGGCTTCTTGAACTTCCATGGCTTTTGACGTGTTCTTCACAAAGGTTTGGTATGCTTTTTTATTCAGTTGTTTTAGGAGTATATTCATCATTCGTATCATCGTTTAATCACTCTAAAAAATGCATCTTTAAGATTTTCTTGGCTGAATCTTGCAAGGCAGACTAATTCATCCCCCCGTTCATGATTCGGATTTTTTTCAATAAAAAAGCGGGTCACCGGATTGATGAGCGCTTTAGCATCTATCGGAGCTACACCATCTTTTAAATAATCGTTATCCCCACGATTTATGATAATTCCGCTTTCTCTTATATAGGCATGACCATATTTTTTTATCGCATAGCTATGCATAAGTTCCTGTTCAAATTCAGGTGTCTCTAATGAAGGATTCGGATAATAGGCATTAAAATAAATCGACATATATCGGTATGTTTTATAGCCTTTACATATTAAGAACCAATAGACTTCTCTATCTTCTTTTTCTAAAAGCTGATAAATAAAAGTTGAAAAACCTTTTTGCAAACCTAGTCCTACCGGTCTGCATTTATCTACAATGGTATCCCCGGAAAAAACACCGACTATTTCTTTGTCATTAACCACTAAAGGCATAAGTTCAAGGGTGCTAAATCCATAGATTGCATCCCCATCCCACAAGAGTATAACATAGTCTTTTTGATTAAGATCATGAAGGAATTTATCATATTTAACGTTATCATAATACTGATTCATCAGGTCAAACATTGCACTAATATGTCTGTCTGAAAGTTTAGTTATTGTCTCTATTGTAAATGTCATACTCATCGCTTAACCTCTTCTATTTCAAGATATTTGAAACCAACTTACTTTTCTATCCTGTTTAAAGCCGAGTTTTAATGCTAATTCTGTTGATTTTATATTATCCTCTTCTATGTGTAAAAACGGAAAATGCCCTAATCTTCTTGCTTCTCTAGTAATAGCCAGCATCAATTCATAGCCGTACCCTTTTCGTCTATAGGCCGGAAGTACATTCAACAATCCAATTGAACCATCGTCGTGGGTCAAAACCCATCCAACCAGCTTATCATCTTCCGTGATACCAAAAGAAAGGTCGTTTACAATTCTTTCCGAAATATATGCAGGTGATGTATAGCTTTTATAATCATAATTCTCAAAAATATAGTCCGCATCGTCTTTTTTCAATTTTGCTACTTCACATTTGCTTTCAGGCAAATCAATATCATCCGGCAAAATATATTTCATACAGGATAGTTTCCATTCCAGATCTCTTTGCTTGATTATAATTGGCTCCATCCATTCTTCAATAATTGCAAAATATTTATCTTCTGCATTTAAGTTCTCTAGTAATTGGATTAATTCAAGTTCGGATGAGCTACTGATATAAATCCAATTTTCATCACTTTTCCCTTTTACTAATAATGAATCTCCTGCTTTGTCAAAACCAGTAAGCGGATAATTTTCAATGAAATTGATTATATTAATATTCTTGTATATATCTTTACTCAATATCTCTATTAAATTGTCTTTCTGATTTTTTAAAATTTGTGCCATAATTTAGTGTTACACCTCTATTTTTCAAACATGCGTATGATTCTTACCATAATAAGGGTCATAACAACACTTATAGTAACGGCTAATGCTATTGTACAGATATCAGCATCTATATTTCCTTTGTTCTTTTTAACACGTTTCCATTCCGCTTGTCCGGCAAGCTGATTCGTCTCATCATCCAACAATATACCTCGGTATGCTCCCTCTGTTTTATGGGATTCTGCTAAATGCGTTCCGTCTTTTATAATTGGTTCATATTTTTCGCGCATAATAAGCCTCCTTATTTTAATCTATGGCATTATTGTAACTTATATTCCATATTAATATTATACCAAACAATATATTTTTATCATATAGTGTTGGAGTTAAAATATTGATTATCTAATCCGTTTCTCTGTAATACGCTTTTTCACTTTCATTCCAAAGAAAGTTTTCATTGACCAAATCATACCCCCCTCTTCACTATCTTTATACTCCTTCCAAACCATTTGAAACCCTTTTGGAATAATTCTGATTGTCCAATCAGCCATAAATTCGAAAACTACATTGGGTTTTTGATTTTCAAGTCTTACCGTCCATAGTTGTGTATTTGATGGAGGGTAATAGGCTGTAAAAGAAATATGTTTTTCATCTCCCCTGTCAAGAAGTTCTGTCGCTAAATACGTCGTGTCCGCAGCATCGACGATTACCTCTCCTGTTCCATTTTCCTCAATATACCATAAAACCGGATTTTCACCTTCTGCGTCTCCAGCTACAGCAAAATATTCAACTTCGTCATCACCATCAATGTCCGCAATAAGTTGATATAGTATTTGCTTTTTTGAATGCTGCTGTGCAAAAATAGAAATCGGATTCATATCTTCTTCAGTCATTGAATCATCATTATCAATTTCATTCATTATACTTTCGTTTTCACTATTTGAGAAATTAGACACATCACTCTCGCTATCACATCCCGACAAAACTAATAATAATGATAATGATATTCCTAATAATATTCCTTTCACACTATAGCCTCCTATCCTTATTTATATCTTGAAACAGGCAAAATCCTTTATCTATTATTCTTGGTGCTAATGATACATATTATTTTATATGAAAATAACGAAAAAAGCCAGTTAGAAAGCAAGGAATCAGTGTATAAGTAACTAGATTCAATACAAGGTTAAAGGAAGGCTATTCTTTAACTCAAAAAACGTTGACTATTGAAGAATAGTCAACGTCTTATACATGTAATTCATTTCGATCATATGTTACTGTATCTTATTTTCATAACGACTTTTTTTATTTTTTGCAGCCCACTTTTTTCACATCCCGGCCGATGAATATCCGTCGGGAAAAAAACAGCAAAATCTCCACGTTTCATATTTAGCATTGTTTCATTTTCCGGTTCCTTATAAAAAATCAAATCTTTTTCCGGTCGCAAATCTTCAAGGATTTCTGATGAGTCACTTAATAGTGAACATCCTATTTTTTCTTCACCATCAACGAGAAACTGAACATCAACGTATGTTCTATGGGTTTCGGCATTTCTATTTTCTCTATAGTCTGTCATCAATTCTTGAACTTCAGCATAAAGGTCTTTTCCCTGTATTTCATATATGCCGGGATTCATTGATGTAAAATCTGTTTCCTTCAAATACATTAAAGCTTTTTGAATTAATTTCGGATATAATGCGATATCCTTAAGTTCTTTAATATTACCAGTAATCATAAAACCTCCATATCAACTACTCTCTTGTACTTTCCCTATTTATCAATTCAGGCATCACAAGGATCTGCGTTGAAATATTTTCTCCGTTAATCATGTCATATAATGTTTGTGTTGCTTTTTTTGCCATCAATGCAAGTTTATTGTCTACTGATGAAAGTGTGGGCGTGCATATTCTTGAATAGATCGAATTATTAAAACCAATAACCTCAATATCTTTAGGAATTGAATATCCTTGAGCTTTTAGGGCTTTCATACCCCCTACAGCCGTAATATCTTCCCCAAATACAATAGCAGATATATTGGGATTCGATTTAATGACATCTAGTGCAGCCTGATAGCCGCCGTCAAAAGAATTTTCAGCATGAACAACCATCCTTTTTTCTTTTGCAATGCCTAATTTATCCATTCCATTGTGGTATCCGGTCACCTTTTTCTTTGAACTAATCGTGTCTAAGTCTTGAACATAAGCAATCTCTTTGTGCCCTCTTTGCGATAAGCTTTTTATTGCCATTTCAATACCGGCCACATCATCACAAACAATCCCACAAACATTAGGTTGGTGAAGATAACCATTTAAGATGACAAAAGGAACTTTAGGCATGTAACGCTCAAGACATTGTTCAATCGCTTGATCCTGAAAAACAGAACCTATAAGAATAGCACCATCTACATGACGTTCAGCTAACATACGGATATAATGCTCTTTTGTTTCTTCAAAGTCTCCTGTATTATAAAGAGCACATGTATAACCTAGCTTACTAAATTCATGCTCAATGGTATAAGCCGAATGCGCATGATGGTCATCTCGTATATCTACTGTAAGGACACCAATAGTATTCATCGTCTTACTTGCCAACCCTCTCGCTGCTAAATTCGGCATGTAATTATTTTTTTCAAGAATTTTTTCTACTTTAAGACGTGTTGCTTCTTTTACTAAATGTCCTTTTCCATTAATCACTCGTGAAACTGTCGATATAGAAACATCTGCTTCTTTTGCAATGTCATAAATTGTTGTATTGTTCATCCTGTTACCGCCTTTATTTTATTCGTTAACCCCTATACTTCTTCTAAAACAATGCCGGGAAAATTGTCGCCGGAATTGCAAGCCAAAAATCTTGGAATATTGCCAATAAAGCTAAAATAACCAAGGATGATAAGAAATAGGGTAAGGTCCCTTTAAATGCGTCCTCAATACTAATTTTACTAATAGACGATGCAATAAGCAAGCATAATCCATAAGGTGGTGTAACTAAACCAAGCGCTAGGGTCACAACAATAATGAGTCCCAACATTATCGGACTAATTCCTAAGGCTATTGCTGATGGTAGAATAATCGGTACAAACAAAATCATAGCTGGGATTGCATCCATGAAGGTTCCAACAAACATGAAGAAAAGAATTGTTATTGTTACAAAAGCGAATGTTCCACCTGGAATTGACATAAAAAACTGTTGCACAAAAACATTTAATTGATAATAACTCATTAGCTCACCCAATGCATTTGCTGTGGCAAGGGCAAATAGAGAAAGGGCTGATAATTCCATTGTTTCAATTAAGATTCTTGGCAGAGCTTTGATTTTAATGGTCTTATAAAAAAAGATACCAATAATCAAGGCATATATACAAGCAATGGCCGCTGACTCTGTTGGCGTAAATAATCCGGTTACAATTCCCCCAATAAGAATAATGGGTGTCAAAAGTGCCGGAAGCGAAATCATCGTCTGCTTAATCACAATCGCGGTTGGTACTTTTTCACCTTTTGGAAAGCCTTTTTTGATTGAGTAGAATTTAATAACGCCCATCATTGCAAGCCCAAGCATAATTCCGGGAACAATTCCCGTAGCAAACAAGGCTCCTGTACTAACATTGGCAATTCCGGCATATACGACCATGGTTATACTCGGAGGTATAATCGATCCAAGTGTCGAAGAAGCTGCCGTTACCCCGACACTGGTCCCTTTATCAAACCCTTGTTTTTCCATCGATGGTATAAAAATTTTACCAACACCTGCTGTATCTGCCTGAGATGAGCCGGAGATTCCGGCAAAAATCATTGAAACCAATATATTTGCATATGCTAAACCACCTCTAAAATGACCAACCATTGATGTACAACTATCAATTAATTTTTCAGTGATATGACCTTCATTCATAAGATTGGCCGCTAAGATAAATAATGGAACAGCCAAAAGAGTAAAACTTCCTAAGCCATTAAACATTTTTGAAAAGACGACCATATTGGGAATCTCAGGAAGCATAATTATCCCTGTTAAAGATACAGCTCCAAGAGCAAAGGAAATTGGCACTCCAATAAAAATAAACACCACAAACATGAGAACTAACACTATTGCCATTATTCTAAATCTCCTTTCGCTAACTTTACAATATTTTCATGAATTTGTCTCAAAATATAGATTGATGAGGTTATCCCCGCAATCGGAAGGCAAAGCCAAGTCACTCCTCGTTTAAATTGAGGTATATTGACCCATGTGTAGTTCCAAAATTGTTTTGCTATTAAGGTACCGTAATAAGCCATAAAAACACAAAAATATAACATAATTAATGCAATAAATATTGACAATATATGTTTAAGCTTTTGATTTTTTAACAAGTCACTGAGGGAAGTGAATGCAAAATGTGCTTTTGCATGTACCATAGCACTTGCTCCCATAAATACTGCCCATATGAAAGAATACTGGGTCACATCTTCCGTCCAAGTAGCAGAAATACCGACAAATCGAGTAAACATTTGATAGACGACTGTTAATAAAAAAATGGCTAAAAAAAGGCCACCAATCGCTATTTGAATTTTTTGAAGTTGGTCGATAGCTTTTTTCATTATACTTTCCTTTCTTGTTGATACAAGACATTGTAGAGCACCTTGATCTAAGATACTCTACACCATCTTATTATCATTTATTATTCAGCTGCTCTTACCATTTCAAGTAAATCCGTCATATTATTATCTGTAGCAAACTTATCTTGAATAGGAATAGCAATAGCTTTGAACGCCTCAATATCGATCTCTGATTTTTCTGTTACTATTGCTCCGTCTTCGATTATTTTAGCTTTTGATTCATCTTTCATTTCATATGTTATTTCTCTTTCTTTAGCTGTTGCTGCTTCAGCCGCTTCATCAACCCATGCTTTTTGTTGGTCACTTAAACTATTGTAAAAATTACCGTCAATTAAATACAAACGCGTTGTATAATCATGGTCTGTTTCACTAAAGTATTTGCCGTTTGGTGTTTTGTGGTGCTCTTTTAGCATCATGTTGGTATAATCGTTCTCTGCTGAATCAACAACACCTTGCTGTAATGCTTGATATAGTTCACCCCAAGCAATACTTGTTGGAACAGCTCCCACTTCTACCCAAAAATCTTTTACAACACCTGATGTCTGTGTACGTATTGTCATTCCTTGAGCATCTTCTGGTTTTGTTATCGGTGCTTTCCCGTAAAAGTCCCGAACGCCAGCTGACCAATATCCCATCACGCGAAAATCATTACTCGTCTTTTCAAGGATAATATTTTTCATAGCTTCACCGAATTCGCCATCCATAGCTGTTTCCCAATGGTCAAAACTTTTGAAAAGATATAGAAGGGATAACATATCTACTTCCGGCACACCAATAGCCGTCATAAAACCAGGGGATGCAACCACCATAGACGCGGCACCCATTTGAAGTTTTTCTATGAGTTCTGACTCACTTTCACCTAGTGTCCCGTGATGCAGTGTCACTTGAATTTGACCGTCTGAAAGCGCTTCTACTGTTTCTTTGAATTCAATAATACCATATGCATATGGATTTTCCAATGATGTTTGGTTTTGAGCTACAATCAAATTCAACACATCTTCCGAAGTATCGGAATTTTGATTTTCTGAAGTATTTTCACTTGTATCTACTGATGTATCCGTTGGATTGTCCCCACACCCTGCAAAAATTGTCATCATCATTACACCTACCAAAACTAATGCTAATCTCTTTTTCATAACCTTCTCCTTTTATAAAATTAATATTAATTACTTTGCGTATTTTTTAATGCCTGAATTTTTTCCCAAACTGAATCAATAACCGGAATTCCTTCACTCAGACTCTTTTGCCTTGTATTAAATTCAATTTCTCCCGGATAATAAATCGTCCCATCTTCTGATGACGGTTCAGAACTTTTTATATATTCAACTGTTTCACTTACAATTTTGTCTGTAAGTTCAGATGAATTCATCTTGCTTGGATCCACTGCAATAAAAATTTGTGAAAGTTGAATTTCATCTTCAAGTTCTCCAATATCTTTAACTGAATTACCGGCTGACAAAACACTTGCTATTAAATCAAAGGCAATAGACAATCCTGAGCCTTTCCAAAATCCAATCGGAAGCACTCTCCATGTTTTTTCTATTTCTCCAGGATTCGTTGTCAAATTACCATTGGTATCATATCCACCATAAACCGGTAATTCCAAACCTCTTAATCTGGTGTCTTCGATTTTTCCATAACTATATTGAGACATGGCCAAATCAGCTACAACATGTTTTCCATCACTTCTTGGAATAGCCATGATAAAAGGATTATTTCCTATTCTTCTATCTTTGCCTCCCCACGCGGGCATATTCGGCATGGTATTCGACCAACACATACCAATGCACCCTGCATCAGCAGCCATCCACCCGTATGTACCTCCACGCATCCAATGGTTTGTGTTACGAAGTGCCACAATTCCTATTCCATTCTCCTTAGCTAGGCTAATGGCTCTATCCATACATTTTTTTGCATTTAAAGGACCTAACCCTTCCTTGCCATTCCATCGTTCAAAAGCTCCAAAGGCTTGTTCACAGATAGCTTTATTATCGGGATTAATATGGCCTTTGTCAATATAAGAAACCATTTTAGGAAATCGATTTACGCCATGGGAGTAAATTCCGTCCACACTATTGTTTGCAAAAATTGTTGCGGCGGCATGTGCATCTTCTTGCTCGAATCCACGATCAATAAAAATTTCTTCAAAAGTATCTAATAAATCTGAGTATTGTATTTGCATTCTTTTCTCCTATCTTTTATTAATGAAAGCGCTGTCATTTATGTCTCGATTATATCATCGGATTATCTGAATAGTCAAGCCCTTTTTCACCATTTTTTTCTTGTTTTATGTGCATATATTCTTTAAACAGTGTTAAAACAAGCTTTTATCCGTCATATTTATAGGCATTTTTATGAAAGCGCTATCATTCATTGTGCGGATTATATATGTTTTTCACTTATAATCATCCTTGCTATAGCAAAAAAAGTTCCAAAACTCTAGGTAACTAGAATTTTAGAACTTCTACCTTATTTACTCCACATGCACTTTAAGAAAGTCAATGATTGTCGAATTTTACAGGCTGAAACCTTGCTATGACAAGTTCATGGTCTTGGATCATCATGATTTGATTGGCTACAGACTCTACAAATTGCCGGTCATGGGAAACAAATAATAATGTTCTGTCATAGTCTTTAAGAGCTTCCTCAATAACTTCAAGACTTGAAATATCTAGATAATTGGTCGGTTCGTCTAAGATTAACATATTAAAGTCTTCAAGTAATATCTTTGCAAATGACACTTTAACAAGTTCGCCGCCGCTTAAAACGCTCACCGGTTTATATACTTTTTCACCTCGAAAGAGTAAGCGTGCTAGTAGAAGACGCGCTATGGTTTCAGAGTATATGCTCGATTGCATAACATTATCCAATATTGTTAAGTTCGAATCTAGAATATTCAATTCCTGATTAAAGTATCCAATCTTGGCCGAAGGCGCTTTTTTGATTCCCGGTGCATTGTCTAGTATCATGTTGATTAATGTGCTCTTGCCGGATCCATTGGGACCGACTAGGGCTATCTTTGCTCCGTTTTCAATTTTAAAGTTTGCATCTTTAAAGATGGTTTTGTTGTCAAAGGATTTATTGATATTATTGCCCTCAACTAAAAACTTGCTGTGTATCTGACTGGCCGGCAAGATATCTAACTGTATTTTTTTATCTTCCTCCGGTTTTTCTTTTATTTCAAGATGTTCCACTCGAGACCGTACACTTTTGACCGCATTATCCAGATTCGCTTTTGCTTTTTGTCCACCCATTTTATGTAGCCGTGCTTCGGAATTACCCATGCGCTTGGGTGTACGTTTTATTTTTTGACTTGCTTTCTTTTTCTGTTTCATCACAGATTCCAAACGCTTTTTTTCGTCTACATATGCCTTATATTCACGGTAGGCAAAGTTACGTTCTTGATTTTTTTGTTCCTTATAATCTGTATAATTTCCCTTATAGCTTTTAATCTTACCGTTTTCGACCTCAATAATCTGATTACATATACGATTCAATAAACTTCGGTCATGGGAAATAATTACCAAAGCACCTTGATATCGCAACAAAAAGGCTTCCATTAATTCAATACTGTCAACATCTAGATTACTTGTTGGTTCATCTGCAAAAATAATCGCATTTCTATCATCAAAAGCCGCTGCCACTTTAAATCTTGTCTTCTCGCCACCACTCATAGATGGACTCCAGTTAGGATCCACCTTAAATTTTGATGCCATTTCATAGCTGATATATTTTTCTTCCGGGTCTTGAAGTTGTGATATATAGCCTATATTTCCTTTTACTTTTATAGTTCCTTCATCCGGCTGAATATGTTGGCTCAATAAATTAATCAAGGTTGTCTTACCTGCTCCGTTGGCGCCCACAATCCCGATGCGGTCTTCTTGATAGATTTTCAAGTCATCAATTTCAATAATTTGACGTTCTCCATAATATTTTTTTAGCTTTCTACATTCAATTAATTGCATAAAAATTCCTCCCTAGTATATAGAGAGGACAGTATTATTGCCTAGGATAAAGCTTGACTTTAAAAAGCTATCCAAAGCTGCAAATAGTCTATAATTGTATAATAAGATACCTTTGCGTACGAAATACTATCCACTCATAAAATTAAAAATATAATTAAAGTGAATTATAACTTCATTCGCAAGGTACCTCCTTTTCATAACATCATTTGTGTTTCTTCTATCTCATATTATATGATTTTAAAAATAATATGTCAACCTTCGGGAAAAGTTTACAGATTTTCTTTGATCGTTTGAATTAACTCTGCGTATTCCTCATCCGACAGATACACACGGTCCGGATTCATTGCAAATGTTGTGCACCATTCAAATTCATCTTGATATTTGGGGACCAAGTGAAAATGCAAGTGTTTTCCATTATCTCCATATGCACCATAATTGATTTTCTCAGGTTTAAAGGCTTTATGCAATGCCTTAGCCACCTGATTGACCTCTGACATAAATTGATTTCTTTCATCATCACTTAAATCCACGATTTCACTCACATGTTTTTTGTGAGCAACGATAACGCGCCCCTTATGACTCTGCTCTTTAAATAAAATAAGCATGGAGCTTTCTAGATCACATATTTTAATTCCAAATTTATCTAGCAATTCACCTTGAACACAATATCCGCAATCATTATCTTTCATTTCTTTATCTCCTCTGTTTTTTAATGTATGTTCTATTCAGCTTGTGTATATATTTCTTAATCTCCTTTATTCTATCTGAAAATCCCAAAAAAAGCTAGTAAGAAAAGCTTTAGAATATAACCAACAAGGTCATTTAGCGTTGTTTAGCAACTATCCAACGTATAAGATGCCCTAAAAGCAAAACACTTATCAGCGCAAAGGATGCATATAATAAAACCCATTTGGCTAGTGTAGACATAGCGGCTATATTGCCTAGCCATAATATTTTGACCGGAAATATAACCATAACGATAGTGATGAGGATGTTTTCTAAAAAGTCAAATACTGTAGCTAAAATCGGTATCCAATGTATATGATTGAGCCATTTACTTTTAAATGATTTCGACAACTGAACACTCAGTGAAAATAAAAAGAATAAGTATACTAAAGGCCAAACCACATCAAATGTCCATCTTAGCAATACATAGTTACTACGACCATCTTCACCATAACTTTCTGCAATCCGATACAAGTCAGCTCCGCTGTAAAAGAAACTTGTATCCGGAGATCCTAGACCGCCTACTACCTCCTCTGTATATGCTGAAACATTCGGTAACACGACTGCTATAAACAAAACAAAGAGGATTGCCGAAATTATAACGACTTTCCAATTGATTCTTTTTGTTATGTAATCTTTCAAAATACACCTCCATCCGGGATGAATTTTCATACCATTGAATTTTTATTCGGTCATTTTTTTATTTATTAAAAAGCTTTCAATTTCCTTGGCTTCCACTGCTTCACTAAAATAAAACCCTTGATATATTTGACAACCCATTTTTTCTAATATTTCCAATTGTTTAAGCTCTTCAACACCTTCTGCGATTAACTCTAAATCATAATCCTTGGCTAAGGCAATGATTGATTTTACAATTTTATATGAATCATGGGTAATTCTAGAGATTAAATCAAAATCGATTTTAATCGTCGTTACGTCAAGTTTACTTAGATAGGTCAATGAAGAATATCCCGCTCCGAAATCATCAAGGGCAATGCCTACACCTGCATCTCGAAAAATCTTAATAACATCAATCGCTATATCAATATTTTCTAGTTCTAGTCGCTCTGTTATTTCAATTTCTAAATAAGCGGGATTGATTTCCATCGTTTCCATTAATTGTAGTATTTTTTCTGCTAGTTCACGACGAAATTGTTTGGCCGATATATTAATACTAATTTTTAGTGGTATTTCCATTGCTTTCCATGCTTTAAGTTGGTCTAAAACATTCGATATAACAAAGTCATCGATCCGATCGATAAGATTATGCTTTTCTGCAATAGGAATAAATATACCCGGAGATATCCAGTCTCCATTAGCTTCTTGCCACCGAATCAGTGCTTCAACTCCAATGATTTTCCCGGTTGCAATCTCCACCTGCGGCTGATAATACATTTTTATTTGATTATCCGTCAAGGCTGTGATGAGTTTTTCTTCAAATTTAATCTCATCGTAATATTGTTTACCTACATTTTGATTATACATCTGAATCCGATTTTTACCGTTTTTTTTCACATAATACATAGCTATATCCGCATATTTAATAATATCGTCATAACTGTTACCATCCTGTGGATAAGCACTTGTTCCAATACTACAGGATATATCAAATCTATTCGCATCGACTATATACGGTTTTTTTAGGTCCTTCATTAAGGGTTCTAACAAATTCGTCAGATTCTCTTGTAAATAGTTTTCGTTAATAAGAAGAATAAATTCGTCACCACTCCATCGATATACTTGTAATGCTTTGTTTTCAAAAGATACAAGTCTAGACGCAATTTGTTTAAGCAAGCGATCTCCTACCGTATGCCCTAATGTATCGTTAACATTCTTGAAGTCATCTATATCGATAAATACAATATTGAATTTTTTATTGTTACTAATAAGATTTTCAAGTTTTTTGATTAAAGCTCTTCTATTCTTAAGTGATGTCAGTGTATCCGTATATACAAGATCCTGTACTTGATTGGATAATAAATAGTTTTTATAAAAACCATTTATAATCGTAAATGCAATTAACAAAAATATAAGTAAACTCGTTCCTAAGTTTATGAATAGTTCACGTTTTTGTTCATTATAATACATATCTGAGTAATCCGCGGTCATAATCCAGTGATCATTTAAAAAAGCAATTTCTTTTTTGAGAACCGGATTTTTATGCTTTATATCCTTCCCATAAAAAATGTCACTATTTTCTGTGGCAAGTGAAATGTTAAGCTTGGAATAATTTCCTTCAAGATTTAAATCATCTAGTATGGCATCCATATCAACAACAATATTAATGAGGCCCCAATAACTCTCTCCCTCCATTATCGGCGCTCTTACAATTAATCCCAAGCCACCTTGGCGTAATTCATATGGCCCGCTAACAACGATTTCATTGGTCTTCATTGCTTGCTTAATATCCCTTCTGACGGTTTCCCGTTCATCCTTTGCAAGATTATGGCCAATGGTTGCTTCATTTCCCTCAATAGGAAAAACAAATTGCTGGATATTATTTGGCGCAATCGAAAAATTCTTTATGTTATCCATTGATTTTTGCACTTCATTAGAAAATGCGTTGAAACTTTCATCGGTAATTCCAGTATTTATCTGTGAGGCAGTAAACCCTTTTAAGGCATATATAAATATTGTTGTTTGATTTATGGCTGAATGAATACTGGTTTCTGCTTTAAGAAATTCTTCTTGAGCATTAATTTTTTTATTTGTTGTAATATAATTATATTGAAAATGAGCGAAAATTCCCCAAGCAAAAATTATAAAAACAATAACAATTATATATCGTACTATTTTTTTTTGATTAGTAATCATTGGTTATCCTTTCTGATAAATTGTATACTAAATGCAAAAAACACATAGAAAGGCCGCTGCAAAACATCTGAAAAACCATCTTACTTTCTCAGAGATCGATCTAATTTCCATACTCCTTAACTAGCCACTCAGCATAGCCTTCTGACTCCGCCAGCATCCATTCATAATATCCATTCACCTCTACCCAAACCTTTAACCTTTCACCACTATTCAATAATTGTGCGTCTTCTTCACTCAATAGCGAACTTATGGACAGACGATTAGACGCGGCTGTAATATTACCTGTATAACCATTGTTAAAAGTATACTCAATATTCATATCTGTTAAGGCTTCAAAATCTTCAGACTCCAAATAATAAGCATATTCATCATTCAGTTCATCATAGAATGCGTATAACTCACCCATAAGAAGATTATTACAGTCAAAAGCTGCAATAAGCTCCCTACCGTCAAAGGCAATATTTGATACTGTAAGATCACCGAAGACATCACCGATTTCCACTTCATCAATAGACACTGTCTTATCTACACCTACAAAGTCAAAGTCTTCACTTAATGACACAATATTGTTAACAGTAGCAGCTCTCGGATATCCTTCACTTCGAAAGTAAGCGCTCTGATACAGCGACTTAATCTCCACCTGTACAATTAATTCGCCCATAGATTTAATCGCTTCTACATCTTCATCTCCTATAAACTCGTCAATATTGTTTATTCTATAACTGCCTTCACCAAAATTCAATAGAACAAAATAAGTTTCCGGCTCTAGATCATCTTTGAATTCATGGATAAAGTTCACTTCAATCAGGGGCTCATCCACTTCAAACATAATAACATCTTCTTCATACATTTCATTATACTCGACAGACAATCGACCCTCAACATTTTTATTCCCTCTAAGATCCAAAGCCATTTGGTCATCAGTGGCCTCAACATGACTAACCGTAAATCCGTTATAAAAATCTCCGACAGACACATTTTTAAGGACCATATCATTATTATTCACATCAAATATAAAATTATCCTCTACCGAATAACTAAAATTGTTCTCATCAAAGCTATAATTTTTTGATGTATAAGTCATGTATTCACCAGTGGCCTCGTTTTTACGACTAACGGTATTCTCGAAATCAGTGTAACTCCCCTTCCGATCTGAAGTGATAACAATATCACCATTTGCCTCATATCCTTCAACCGTAATTTGCCCAAGAGAAACAACCGCTTCTCCGTCAAATCCATATATACTTTCCATGGTTGTCGCCGTACCGGTCCCCGAATAAACCACTTCAAAAATAATAAAGCCGTCTTCCAATCGCACATCATTCAAAGATTTAGCAAGGTCTGTTGTCCCCAACAATACGAACTTATCACTGTCTATTCCAACAAAAGCAGCATTCCATCCACTAATCGTCACAACCCCTTCATCAGATCCATTTCCTGTGACATCCATATAATTGATGTCCAACATTTCTGGAGTTACCTCATATGCCAATGAATTCAGATATGAGCCTTTCAAAAAATCATAGACCATCTGCTTATCACCTAAGTCAGGGCCCTTCTTTACTTCAGCTTCTGCATCATCCTCTGTAACAAGGTCTACCTGTTCAACCACTTCTGCTGCTTCTTCACCTTGATTACATCCAACAAACAGTATTGAACACAAGATTAGTATAACTAATTTTTTCATATTAATCTCCTTTTAATCATATAATGAGCTTTTCCAAATCTGATAATATGTCCGTCCGGATCATAAAATCGCACAACCCGTTGGCCCCAACTATGTTCAATAACATCACCTAAATATCTAATATTTCCATACTGTTCTAGCTGTTTTATAAAATCATCAAAGGCTTCTTCTTCAAAGCACAGCTCAATATTGTTGGCTTCTTTCACAATTTTTTCTTTTGGAATATTAACTAACCAATCAAATTCTTGTTGCAATGCCAAACCACACGTAAACAAAATATTAATTCCATAATCTTGATATACTTCAAGTCCAAACAATTCCTCATAAAACTTTCTTGATTGGTTTACATCACTTACCGATATAACTGTACATGCATATTTCATCATATCTCTCCTTTATGATTATCCTCTCTATGCTTGGCAATATAAACATCTAGTGCAATCAAGGATTTTTTCAATACCTTAATAAACAAAAATAAACAATAAAGTCCTGCAATAATCAAAGCTATAAAAGCCACTAATGAAATAAGTTGAAAAATTATTTGAATTATTGTTTCCGTACCGTATCCTAAAATTCTTGTCCTCATATCTCTCCCTCTTTCCTAAAACCTTTTAATCTAGTATGCTTCTCTATCTATTTTATATAAAACATGACACCTTAGTGGATGGTCTATTCAGCTTTGCCGTAAAGGAATATACATTATCCAATTTTAGTTGTTCAAAACCCACTTCAAGACATTTTTTTGCCCCTTCGGTCGCATACCCTTTATTCCAAAACCGTTGATCAAGTCTCCATCCTATTTCGACACAGGGCGTAAATTCAGCTTCGAAAGTGGCTGTATGAAATCCTATGAATCCCATGAATTCAAGGGTTGATTTAAGTTCGACTGCCCACAACCCAAAACCATAGCGTTCAAAATGTGCATTGATTTTTTCAATAAAGGCATCGGACTCTTCTCGACTCAAGGTCTTGGGAAAGAATTCCATAACTTGACTATTTGCATTCATTTCAAAAAAAGATAGCTGGTCTCCAGTATTCCAAAATCTAAAGCCTAATCGTTCCGATTCAAATTGGTATTTTTGATTCATCTTTTCCTCCAACAGCTGTTTGCTAAAATTCCGCTCACTAATTTTTGTTTTTTTGCGTTGCCACAATAAATTGTAGAAGATTTCCCTTTTACTTGTAATTCAATCTTATACAAAAAGCTCTCCGTGACTTCATCAATATCTTGGAAATAATACTTCACCCCTGAGCAGATTAAGTACTGTTTCGTTTGAAATATTGAAGCTTTCATTATATTCGGAATAAGTATTACACCCATGGTAATTGAAAAAAAGCTAAGTAAGTCATAATTGGTCATAAATCCAATCCAAAAGAGAATTTGACTAATAACAACAAGGACTATTTTCACTATTATCTCCTTAGTGCTTGGTGAATACATTTTTTCCATCCATGTATCCTTCATCCGATGGTATATCAACACTTCTTGAATGCCTCGTCCAACATAATAAATCCATATTCCCGCATAAATATACATAAAATATTGATTTCTTAATCGTTGAACCGATTCACTATATGCATACGTTCTTTCGTTCATTAAATAAAATCCTATAACGAGTATGTACACATAAAAAATCATTAAAAAAAAGACCTTTTCTCTAATTCTAATTATATGCTCCATTGTTCTCTCCTATCAAGGCTTTCTTAAACTTTCTAAAAACACTTTATCTGATGTGGCAATGACTTCACCTGTTTCCAAGTGCCAAACAAAAGCATCCATACTCCGATTAACCATAATCGTATGCGTACTTTTGATACGTTGAATTTCGCCACGATTATTAAAGAACGAAATCAGCTGGTAGTGATAAGTGTCTTTTTTTCCTTTTGTTTCATACCAAGTGATATTTGCAATAATATGATCCTCTGTTGTTTCACTTAGGTAGGGTACTTCAAACCTTCCCCAAAATTCATCCGGTTTAAACAGATTCGGATAATATTTTCCTTCGATGTTTACAGATATATCTTCTGTTCTCACGCCATCAATATAAACCCCGGCTTCTACTGTCTGATTAATCACCTTATGATTAAGGATATCATTATAGTCAAGGACCATCCATAGCGTACAAATTATTAAGAGTCCAATAATAAATTTTCCTAAATGGGTACTGATTTTTTTCATACTCACCTCATCTTCGTCTCGAACATGCTATCTTCTATTACTCGTCTAATTTCAAAATTATTAACATAATTTTTAGCGTAGCGCAAATTCTTCTTTAATCATCCTTATATATTCTGGCCTATCCTTCAAGCCACCGGTAATCGGGCTCTCAGCATAATCTCTACTTGAAACCGGTATAATCTTAGAATTACCGCCATAAGACTTTATATCTCTTTCCAGTTCTTTTATTGCTTCTGCATATCCGGCACCCCGATTAACAAATAAAACAAACTTTGTCTTATCTAAATAATCAGCCACTAATTTATCGTCATCTAATCTATAAACACCACATATACGCTCATGAAATTTATAATATTCTGAGCAGAGATGTCCTCTATAGACCGGAATAGTTACAATAATCTCATCCGCTTTACGCATCAAGTCCAAAACATCTAAAAAGTCATCGTTCGCAGAGCAAGAACCTGTCTTAAAACATATATAGTTATAATCACAACAGCTTCTAATTGAAAAATCCGGAATATCAAGAATAGGAAACTCATTTGGAGAAATAAATGAACCGATTATTTCTAATGTTTCCCTACAATTCCCATTCTTTCTCTTACTATAATTCATTCCTAAAATCATAACAGCCTCTCTTTTTACTTATATCAATTCATATGCAGCTTCTCCAAGAAAAACGCCTTGACCATCATCAATTCTCGGTATTTTGCAATCATTTTCTATTTCGTATTCTGCTGCGATTTCTTCAATTCTGTCAAATTTACTCAAGTATCGTGTGTAATGTGGTAATATTTCTATATTTGTTAAACTCATGCCAGTCAAGTCATTGAGTTTTGTTTCATCATTCATTTCAGGCGTATATTTGTCTATAAGATTGATATTCTTTTGCATCACAGCTGGACCGGCGCTAACACCTATATATGATTTTTTGATTGACTTTAACAAGTAGAATGGATTCCCTCTTAAAATCTCCAGTCCGGTCCGCTTATTCCTCCGAACCTGACCCAACCTTCTTTTTTCTCACCATGAATTTCATAGGTAACTCGATATATAATACGGCCTTTTCCCACTACCATAAAAGGTCCTAAACCTTTAAGCAATCCACTTTTCTCACAATCAATCAATGTTCCACCTAAGGATTCGACATATATATTGATTTTATCCGAATGACTCTGCGATCTGCCAACAGATAATATAATTGCTAGTCCTATAAATACAATTATTAATAATATTTCCATTATTCCTCCCAAGTTCTACACTAATGTTCATCCATTACTTATTTTCATTTTATCCAATATAAATAATGACCGCTTTACATTTTTGTTTATAGTTGAGTCTATTGAATCAGCTCATAGTATTCTGATTCATATATTACCCCAAAATCATCATTATTATCAATTTGACCAAGTTCATATATACTATCACCATCTTTATAAAAAGTAACAAAATAAAATCTATTGACTTCAATCAGATTCCAAACATTCTCATTGTTAACGAAAAGCTCAATATATTCAATTTCATCTTCATCCAATAGCGCAAATGTGATTCTATAGGGTTCATTAGCTTTATCAGTAACGAGTCCTGATGTTACTGTGTTAATCTTAACCTGATTAGGACTTCCTCCATATTGAATATAGAGAACAATTCCAATAACGGCAGTCAAAGTTATTATAAACATCTTATTTATTTTCATTTTATCCAAACTTCCTTTCATGTCATGAAACTATCAACCATTACGATTATCAGCAAATATTGACACCATATACGACGCCATATATAATGACATTAGGAGGAGCTTATGGGTAAAAAAGAAAAACCACTTCAAAAACTTAAAAACAATCCAACTAATGTAAAGTTTGAAACCCTTCAGTCATTATTATTGCATTATGGCTTTAACGAACGCACTCCACGTGGCGGTTCTTCTCATTTTACTTATACATTTGAAAAGGAGTAAGATTATGAAAGATATTAATTATTATAAAAAAATCAATTATCCTCTTACCGTTCTTCAGGAAGAAGATGGTAGCTATTTCGCAGAATACCCTGATCTCAAAGGCTGTATGACTGCTGCCGATACATTTCAAGAAATATATGAAATGGCCGAAGATGCAAAAATAGCTTGGCTAGAAACTGCTCTTGAGAACAACATTCCTATTCCAGCCCCTAAAGATATATCTTCATATTCCGGAAATTTCAAGTTAAGAATTCCAAAATCACTACACAAACAGTTAGCTGAAGAAGCAAAAGCAGAAGGCATCAGTATGAACCAACTGTGCGTATATCTTCTAAGCAAAGAACTAGAACATTTGCACAACATATAATATTTCTGCTCAGAAACTATCGATTTTATTTTCGTGTCGTATTTGGTGAAAGTTTTTTTGTATAAAAGGGATGCGAACGTTTTTATTGAAAAAATTAATTATTCTACTTATTGGATAAACTTAAATATTTCAAATTTTCTAACTTCTTGTTAACATTCCCTGACACATTTTCTAAGTGATGTGATAACGTAGTGAAGCTTGCTTTATGCTTTCAAAACTTTATCCTTTAGTAAGTTGATAGTATCCAGTAGTTTGAATTTCTTCGATATCTAAATCAGCTAATATTTTATTACCCTCCGCAGTTTTGTGCTTATTACCTGTTAAAAATCGTATCTTTATAACTTCTCCATACAGAATTAGATGTTTTACTTAACTTTTCCGGAGTTCCCGACGTGTTAGGTGATATTGGAAACGGAAAATTCACTTATATATTTCCTCAATAAATCCTAAATAGTAAGCACCTAGCTCATAATAATTGAACTCTTTTTTTACAATTTCAAGGATTCGTTTTTTAACTTCAGAAGGTTTATAATATTTGGAATACCTATCATAAGAGTCTATTTTTTTTACATTTGAAATAAAATCAAATGCATACTCTTTATCTATTGAAAATAATAGTAGTATTCTAGATTTTTCTATAAATGCTCTAGATACAGTATTCGTTTGAATTTCTAGTCTCGAGCTTAAGCAATTTCTAATTACAATTAAGTCATGATAAATAGCTCTAAATATATTAAAAACACCCAAAGAAATTAGCATATCATTATGTACAATAGGATGTTCTTTTTCAAAACAACTAGTAAATTCTTTAATTAACCCTTCATAACTTACTAACAAAAAATCATATTGAGTAACTACTTCTGACAATTGCTCAAATTCCCAAACCTCTGGCAAAATTAATCTGTTGCTAAATCTATAATTTTCTATTTCTTTTTCTATAATATTAAAATCTTTTATTTGTATACCATTTCTTGTAACTTTATCTTTCCCCAATGAAATTCGCCGTTTCAAAACTAAATTACTAATCATCTTCGCCTTCGAATATCCACTATTCTATTATAGATACACTGAATAGTTTATAATTTGAATGTAATTGTACCTAGTTGATAATTTCAGCTAATGTTCCCACGATTCCCGAAGACCCTCTCATTTAACGCGAAGCGGAAAATGTAGCGCTTGGCTTGCCTCGCAAGACATGTGACATCAAGAGGAATTTTGGAAACCGCTATGTTATATGACGGAACTTACGGAAGCTTTGAATAATCTCAAATTTCTAATCTTAGTTACTAAAATCAATCCATCTATCCATAAAACGATAGGAATTCCTCCCTTTAGAGATAATTGATCCACTGCAGAATAAATCTATCCTTGGAGTTATAAAATTCTTGGATAAGGTTGTAAATTCAATGTATACTCCAAACTTATAGTTGAAGCCATACTCATTTGATGTAAAAAGTCTCAACTTATCATGATCAAACATTCTAAGTTCATCTGCAACATTATGCTTCTTGACTTCTACTACAAGTAAATTGTTGTTATTTGAATCTCTCATGTGAATTATAATATCAGGAGAAACTAAGCGTTCCTCGGTATATTTATCCACATTAAAATGGCTTGGAAATGATTGTAGCAACCTCTTCTTATCACCCAAATTCCTATTGTATTCACAATCCACATCATATTCACTAGGAAATGCAAACTCTAAGTATTGAGCAAATTTATGGACAATGGATCGTTCACTACAATCCTTCCATAGTAAATAGTTATCCTTCATACGCAGAGAGTCAATAGCATGCATTATTCTTCTTTCAACTTGATATTGCTCCATATAATTCCTCCATATTTTAGAGATATAAACTTCAATCCATCATTACCGCCATGCGGCAACAAAACACCTTTATTTAAATTTACGCATATCAGTAACATTCAATTCATCTCAATCAACAGTTATTTGCATTCTTCTCTTCTAATCCCTATCCTAAATCCAACAACGCAAAGAAAACCAATAACCTCTTACCGGTTTTGGTCAAACATTTTTGCTATCATTCTATTGTTCTTCTGCTGGATTTGCTTTTTTCTTGAAGTGTCTCCCCTATACTGAGCCACTTTCTCATTAAAGAGTAGCTTCATATTTTTCTCCCTCATATTTATTACCCATCCATCATATTTTATCATAGTTCTAAAATAATACCAATGGAAAATTAATAATTTAACAAATTTGTGGAGAAATAAAATTATTCAGTTTCGCAAAAAAAAGAACGGATTTTCCGCTCTTTCATGCTTCTATATTACCACAAAATCGGCTTTTTTTCAAGTCTTGTACTGTCTGGACAAAGGCTATATAATAACTTATCACTAGGATGGGAGGTTAATTATGGATAATGATTTATTCGCAATACTATCG
>Ga0163223_100158_pt1 | contig 23782 bp, 25 predicted proteins | sample MSEWel2016_02_17_2_FD_113147 | JGI IMG/M metagenome (GOLD analysis project Ga0163223, IMG submission 113147) | Subsurface microbial communities from deep shales in West Virginia, USA - MSEEL Well Study Marcellus 5H_2016_02_17 ...
CAATAAGCTCTTTCAGAGCTTATTTTTATGGAGTAGGGAGGCAAATAGAAGCATGACAAGCTAATAGATGCGGATCTCTTTTTCTTTGACAAATTTTAAAAATGAACGAATTGAACCGGTTTGATACTGATTTTTGCGATAAACACAGTAGACAATTCGGGTCTTTAAATCAATATCCAGGGGAATAATCTTTAAATCAAATTGTGATAGCAAGGGCAGATTGGCCAGTATTCCCACTCCGAAACCTTCAGATACGAAGCCTCCAATGGAGGCTTCGTCATTTAAGGCAAAAGCAATGGCCGGATGAAGCTGATTAGTATTAAAAACATTTTTCAAAAGAATTCCCAGGGAGTTGGCATAACTGTTGTAGGTCACCAGTGGATACTCCGAAACCCTTTTTAGGGTTAATTTTTTTTCATTGGCCAGTTCATGGTCGGGGGGCACCACAATAACCAATTTCTGGGTCGAAATCGGAAAAAAACAAAGATCCGCTTCATTTTCAACATACGAACAAAAGCCCAGATCAAACCGTCCGGATTTCAGGCCGGCAATAATTTCAGCGGTGTAAGAGCTGTATAAATCAAAGGTTGTATCATAGTGAAAGGTCTCAATATATTCTTTTATCAGTTTAGGCATAAAGTTGGAGCCGAGCGTGTTAATATAACCCACTTCAATTTTACCGGTTTGAACATTTTCGTTCTTCTTGATAATCTTTATTCCCATCTCCAATTCGGCCAGGGAAGCCTCGGTATAGGTTAGAAATTCTTTGCCATTTTCAGTCAACGATATAATTCGACCATCCCGTTGAATCAGGGTGGTGCCCAGTTCCTCTTCCAGCGAAGCAATGGAATAACTCAAACTCGGCTGGCTGATGTGCAGTTCCTGGGCAGCTCTGGTGAAGTGTTTCAGCTCCGCCAGTTTTTTGAAATAATATAATTGATTTAAGTTCAAAACAATTCCACCTCTTATTCTTCGATTCTTTCATTCATTCTATTATAGTTTCTATCTATAAATCAATAGATACTTGGTATTTGTTTTCGGATAATCCCCCCGATATAATAAGGCTGTGCACAGTTCGTTATTTAACAAACAGTTTTTCTAAAAAAAATCGCAACGTAGTGATATTGATGTAATGGTTCACATAAGGTGAAGCATAAAAAGAAAATTGGAGGATATGATGGAATACTTGAAAGTAAAAGGAATTGAGAAGCCGGTTTCAAAATTGATTATGGGAACTGCCTGGTTTGACCCATCCTTTGAAGATGAAATTTTTCAGATGATGGATACCTATGTGGAAGCAGGAGGTACAGTGATTGATACCGGCAGATTTTACGGCATTGCCCGCTCCGAAAAAATATTAAAGAACTGGCTGGATGCCAGAAATAACCGCAAAGATCTGGTTATTGTGGATAAATGCTGTCACCCGATTATTACCCCAGATGGTGGCCATCACCCCGAATATTGGCGGGTAAAACCAGATTTAATCACCGATGATTTACACTATAGTTTGTATCACACCGGATGTGATTTTTTTGATTTGTATTTGCTTCATCGGGATGATCCCCAAATTCCGGTCGCCGATATTGTTGATCGTCTGGAAGCCCATCGAAACGAAGGCCTGATCGGTGCTTACGGATTTTCAAATTGGGAACTTGACCGGGTGCAGGAAGCGGTGGACTATTGTGAAAAGAAAGGTTATCAGGGCATTTCGGTCAATAACCCCTCCTATTCATTAGCTAAGGTGAGAAAAACCCGTTGGCCTGGTTGTGTTTACGCCGATGATACCTATGCTCAGTGGCATGAAGGTAAAGATGTCACCTTATTTAGCTGGGCATCTCAGGCCCATGGTTTCTTTGCAGATATTTATAAACGGGATGGCAGTGCCCCCAAAGATATTCAGGAAGCGTTTTTCTATGATGACAACTTTGAACGGTTGCGTCGGGCCCAGGAATTGGGAGCCGAAAAAGGAGTGGACTCTATCAACATCGCCCTGGCTTATGTGCTGTCGCAGCCATTCCCGGTTGGGGCTATCATTGGCAGCAGAAGCCGAAAAGAATTCGAATCCTGTGTCAAAACCCTGGATGTGAAATTGAGCCCGGCCGAACTGGATTATTTATGCTTAAAAAGCGACCAGCGTTAAGATTCATGATTGAGATTCATGAGAAAAAAGAGGAATAGTGATGGAAAAAATTAAATCAAGTAGCAATCGAGTCGTTGTTTTCACGGCGGCCTTTATTGTTATCTTTGTCTGCTCCGGTTCGGCAGCATTTTCAGTTTTTGTCAAACCCTTGACTGAGGCAACCGGAGCAACGGCCGCTCAGGTTTTACTGACATTAACCTTATATCAATTTTGCATGTCGCTTTTCGGTGTAATATCCGGAAAAATTGTGGATAAATTCGGACCTAAAAAATTGATGTATGTCGGTGGTCTGGTTTTTGGAACGGGCTGGGCACTGACGAGCTTTGCGTCAAGTCTGCCGATGCTGTACCTGTCCTATGGTTTGTTGGCCGGTGCCGGAAACGGATTGCTTTACAATCCATCGATTAATACGGCACTGCGCTGGTATCCCGAAAAAAAAGGAACCATGGCCGGGATTCTGTTGGGGGCAGCATCGTTAGGCCCTCTTGTTCTGGCTAAAGTCGGAGCCATTTTATGCCAGCAATTTGGGACCCAGGGACTTATCTTGATTGGCGCGTTCTATTTTATTTTAGTTTGCCTGGTTGGCTGGAAGATGACGGCACCAGAAGCCGGTTGGGTACCGGAGGGCTTTAAAGCCCAGGTGGCTGCTTCAGGAAATCCGGCCAGCCGCGACTACAGCCCCAAAGAAATGGTCAGCTCCGGAACATTCTGGATCATGTTGATATTATTTTCAATTGCCTGCACGGCTGGTATTATGATGATTGGCTCCCTCTCTGCGATTGCCCAGGTGCAATTGGGAATGACCGCAGTGACGGCTGCCAATATGGTGGTTGTCAACTGTTTATCGAACTTCGGCGGACGCTTAATTGTCGGTCGGTTATGTGATAAAATTGGCGAAACCACTACCCTGGCGATTATCTTTGTGTTGACAATGATTGGTTTGATGGGGTTAAAAGCGGCCACCACCCCATTGATGTTCACCATCTTTCTGATTATTCTGGGGGCGTCCTTTGGTGGAGTCCTGGTTGTTTATCCGCCCCTGACAAACAAAACCTTTGGGGTTAAACATTCCGGCATCAACTATGGGATCATGTTTTTCGGATATTCCATCGGCGCCTTGGTGGGACCGCAGATTGCTGCCCGATCGCTGGATACCGCTTTGGGAACAGCAGCATACAGTCAGGCTTACGTGATTGCCGCTGCAGTGGCGGGAGTTGGCCTGATCGTTGATCTGGTTCTGATTGCCATGCAAAAGAGAGCCAAGCTTGTTTCGGCAACCGAACACGAGGTTTGAAAGGAGCAGCAGCTGAGATGAAATTTACAAATATGTTCAGTTCCATAAAAATCGGTCCCATGACCGTTCCCAATCGGTTTGTGGTTTCCCCGATGTGCAATAATTTTGCCAATACTGACGGAAGCCTCAGTGCCCAATCGCTGGCGTATTACCGGGAACGGGCCTTTGGTGGGTTTGGTCTAATCACCATCGAGGCTACCGTGGTGGATAAGCGGGCCAAAGGCGGTACCAATAAGGCCTGTTTATTTGAAGACCATACCATTGAAAGTTTCAAGCAGGTAATTGATGCCTGTCATCAGGCGGGTTCGAAAATATCCATTCAACTGCAGCATGCTGGTCCGGAAGGCAATGCCAAGGTAGCGGGGTACCCCATCAAAGCGGCATCAGCCATCCCGGCCGCGGCAGGCCGAAACACCCCCATCTCGGTGTCCACCCAAGAAATCTACCAACTGATCGAATCGTATGGCGATGCGGCACTCCGGGCCCATCAAGCGGGAGCCGATGCGGTGGAAGTACATTGTGCCCATGGCTATTTTGTGGGGAGCTTTCTATCGCCCCGAACCAATAAGCGGGTGGACGAATTTGGCGGCTGCTTTGAGAACAGAATGCGGTTGCCCCGACTGATTATTGAAAATATCCGAAAAAAGGTCGGTCATTCTCTGGCTATCCTCTGTCGGATCAACAGCTCTGATGAGATTCCCGGCGGACTGGATATTCACGACAGCGCCACCATTGCCGCCTATCTGGAAGACTGTGGCATCGATGGAATTCATGTTTCCCGGGCGGTTCATATCAAGGATCAGTACATGTGGGCCCCAACGGTGATGCATGGGGGCTTCAATGCTGAACATGTGACCGAAATCAAGCGGGCAGTGTCCATTCCGGTGATCGCCATTGGACGCTTTACCGAACCCCACTTTGCCGAACTTTTAGTCCGGGAAGGCCGCTGTGATCTGGTTGCCTTTGGCCGTCAGAGTCTGGCTGATCCCCAAACCCCTAACAAAGCGGCAGCCGGTCGTCTGGATGAATTAAACCCCTGCATTGCTTGTCTGCAGGGCTGTGTTCAAAATATGTATCAGGGAAAACCGATTACCTGTCTGGTGAACCCGTTGCTTGGTCGGGAGTCCGAAATGGTTCCCGCCAAAGTTGCCAAAAAGGTCATGGTTGTCGGGGGCGGCGTGGCCGGACTTTATGCCGCAGCAACTGCGGCGTTGCGTGGCCATGAGGTGACGCTGTTTGAAGCTACTGATACCTTGGGTGGACAGATGCGGCTGGCCGCCTACCCACCGGGAAAGGGCGATATCACCAATATGGTCAGGAGCTACATTCACAAATGCGAACAGGCGGGGGTGAAAGTTAGACTTAATACCCCGGTGACGGCTGAAATCCTGGAAAAAGAATCCGTTGATACGGCTATTGTTGCCACCGGTGCAAAACCACTGGTGTTGCCGATTCCCGGAATTGAAACCGCAGGATTGATTCATGCTGTGGATCTCCTCGATGGCAAAGCGACCTGCGGACAAAAGGTGCTGGTTGTCGGCGGCGGTATGGTCGGATCGGAAACAGCCGCATTTTTGGGTGAACTGGGCCATGATGTGACAATTATTGAACTTCGGGAAGACGTGGCTGCCGATGTGATTTCTGAACATCGCCTCTTTTTAATGAAAGATTTTGATGAATTTCAGATAAAAAGTGTTGTAAATGCCAGGGTTACACGGTTTTTTGAAGGTGGCGTGGCTTATGCCCTGACCGATGATGCCGAAGTGGAGTTGAAAGGCTTTGATACGGTTGTTCTGGCCATGGGAGCCAAAGCTTATGATCCATTAAGTGAAACCGTCAAAAAGGTTGTCACAGAAACCTATCTGGTCGGCGATGCGGTAAAAGCCCGTCGGGCTCTTGAGGCAACTGCCGAAGCGATGGAAGCAGCGCTGAAAATATAACTGGATGACGAAAAACAGAAGGTTTATTAATTAATTAAATAAATTGAAAAATCGCTCACTTAATATTATTTTTGTGAGTGATTTTTTATTTTTTTGCGACTAACTTACTAAATCATTAAGATGGCCGGATCGTGATTCTTTTGTTAGAATAAAAGAAAAGGAAAAATCGATTGCTGGATTGATCGCTATTTTTCGGAAGTGCCATCAAAGTGATAAATAATGAATGAGGAGAATGTGATGAAAAACAAAGTAAAAAAAAGAAGATCCTTATTAATGGTTTTGACCATCTGTATGATCATGCTTCTTGTGCTGACAGGATGCGGGGAATCAACCCCCATTGAGGGAATGGTTATTTCTAATGAACCTTATGTAAGTGCGACAGAAATCGAAAAGACCGAGCAGCCAGAAGAACTAAGCGTTGGTGCTGCAGTATATGGTAGTGTCAGTTTTATCGAATCACCGAAAGGTATGAAATACCAGGCTAAATGGCTGCTGAATGACCAGGAAATCAAGACTGATGAAAAAGCTATGGAAACCGATAAAAGAGGAGAACTCATTTTTCCGTTGGAAGCAGACAAAACAACAATGGGAACTCTGAAACTTCAGATCCTCTATAAAGATGAGGTATTGGCCGAAAAAGAAGTCCTGATTAAATAAGTATGACTAAATAATATTGTTTAAACAATAGAGTTGGATATTGAGGTAGGCAAATGAGCAATGGAAATAGCGAAGAACAATTTAAAAAAATATATGCCCAATACGTTGATGAAATCTATCAATATGTCTTTTTGCGAACCGGTTTAAACACCGCTATTGCTGAGGATCTTACCCAGGATATCTTTTTGGATGCTTTTAAAGGCCTCAAACAATTCAAAGGTCTGTGTTCGGAACGAACCTGGGTTTTTAAAATAACAAAAAACAAGGTCAATGATTTTTACCGAAAACATTATCGGCAATGCTTAGAACCTATTCATATTGAGGATGAGTTGACAATACAGATAAGCGACCCTAAACAGGATATGGATGTTTTTATGGATAAATCATTTAAGTGTGAATGTATCATCGCTTGCCTGAATCAATTGCCGGAACACTATAAAGCGGTGCTATTGCTAAAATACATTGATGGCAGAAGTGTCAGGGAGATCGCTAAGATCACCAATAAATCTGCAAAAGCCATTGAAAATATTTTACTGCGGGCAAAGGCGGGATTTATTAAAGTCTACCAAACCTTAAAAACGGAGGAGTTATAATGAAAAGTAATACCGATGATTTTATAAAAAAAGCTTTAAAATCGCTTGATGAAGAATCAAAACCAGGTCAGGAACAAAAACAGATCATGCTGGAAAATCTGCTCATCCGGGTTCAAACTGTAGAAGATTCCGAAATGGGTCGTTTCAAAAAGATGGTGACGGTTTATCCCTGGCGTTTTGGGTTTGGCGTATCAGCTTTACAGGCGGTTTTGTTTACGCTGATGTTTGGCTCAAACTATACAAATTTTGTTTTGCAGTTTCTGGGGAGGTAAAAATGGAGATTTTTTTAGAAGTTCTTAATCGACCGGCAGAAGCGTTTAAACGAAGAAACCAACAGCTGGCCTGGATTTTAGTAGGAATTACCATAGTGGTAGTAACTGTTTTTGATGCGGTGATGAACTATCCGGTGAATGGTAAAGACTATCTGGTAGAAATTAATATCATTAATCTGTTATTGCTGGCGTGCTTGGGAGTGGCAACCTATCTGGGGATCTGCGGTATATTCTGGGGAATTGCCAAATTATTTGGTAGTCAAACCAAACTCGTTGTTTATATTCAAACTTGGGGTTTGACCTATATACCAACAATTATTTGTGGTCTCACAGTGGTCTTCGTAGAAACTTATTTCACACTTTTCTGGAATAACTCCATTTGGGGATTGTTACTTAACATCGTGTTTGTGGGAATTCTAATCTGGAAAACTATTCTTTATGTGGTCTTTTTAAAAGAGGTGGCTGGTTTGAGCGGAAAAAAATTGATTGGGGCATTTTTGCTTTGCGGTATTGGGATTCTGATCCTTGCTTTTTTAAATGTGAGTGTGGGATTAAAAACCCCGATTCTCTAAGATTTTGCGTATCATAATCGAGGTTCCTGATAAAGTGCTTAAAGGTCGCGGCGATTATGTTAGAATCCCGTTAAATTTGCAAATATTTCTTGATTTTGATAATCTTTTATAGTACAATTCGAAACGAATGATAGAAATAGATTGATGTCTATTTGGCGTATTCATAGGCAGGACTTATGGATGCAGCAAAGAATTCTTTTGACCATTTCTTTATCGAATTTTACGCAGTGATAAAGAAATTGAATGCCATACGGACAGCTAGGTCAAATGCCGATTGGCAACTTTCGTTGCCTTATTGATTGAGTATCAGCTCAAATTTTATAAGTTGGTTACTTAAAACCGTGTGCGTTTTTGCACATCACACTTGTGAAACAATCAATAAGAGTAGTAAAAGTAAGTTCTTGCTATATAGACTCTAATTTCTACGTTTGGGATCATACAGAGACAGTGCAGTCATGCGCTCGTGTCATACAAATTAGTAGAAATAAACTCAAGTGGATGAACAGCAGATGCTGAAGGATCACTTGAGTTTTTTGTTTTATTAAATTACAGCAGCAGTTAGGATTATTTAGCTAGAATACAATGCGAAAAAATGGAAACGGGGTGGATTAATGGATAATAAATTAAAGTTGAATGGTTTTAACAATCTGACCAAGTCGTTAAGCTTTAATATTTATGATGTGTGTTATGCCAAAAGCGAACGGGAACAACGGGACTATATCGCCTATATTGATGAACAGTATAACTCAGATCGCTTGACCAATATTTTATATCATGTCACGGAGATGATCGGTGCCCGGGTACTTAATGTATCCAAACAGGACTACGATCCCCAGGGGGCCAGTGTCACTTTTTTAATTGCCGAAGAAACATTTTTGCGGGAATACCGGGAAGAAAATGTCGAGAAAACCGATTTACAGGGAGATACGGTAGTGGCCCATCTGGACAAAAGCCATGTCACAGTTCATACCTATCCAGAATATCATCCCGATACGTCTATTGCCACCTTTCGGGTCGATATTGATGTGGCTACCTGCGGCGAAATTACCCCGCTGAGTACCCTCGATTTTCTGATTGGCAGCTTTGACTCGGATATTATTACCATGGATTATCGGGTCCGGGGCTTTACCCGGGATGTCAGTGGCAAGAAATTGTTTATGGATCATAAAATCACCTCAATCCAGGATTATATCGATGACAAAACCCTTAAGGAATATGATGCCATTGATATTAATGTTTATCAGTCCAATCTGTTTCACACCAAGATGCTGCTAAAGGAAATCTGTCTTCAGGATTATTTATTCAATACCGATGCCTATGAGCTGCCGCCGCGAACCCGGCTACAGATTACCGAAAACCTGCGTCGGGAAATGATCGAAATTTTTAGCGGCAGTAATGTCTATTAATTGGGAAGGAAAAAAACGTGCCAAAATTAAATCAACAACGAATGCCGATTATGGAGGCACTCAATGAGTTTAAGCGGAATCGGCTGGTGCCCTTTGATGTGCCCGGCCATAAACGGGGCAAGGGGAATCCCGAATTAACGGAATTTTTAGGGGAACGTTGTATGACGCTTGATGTCAATTCGATGAAGCCACTGGATAATCTCTGCCATCCGGTTTCGGTGATCAAAGAGGCTGAGGAACTGGCGGCGGATGCCTTTGGAGCCAAGCAGGCGTTTTTTATGGTCAATGGCACAACATCTGCCGTTCAGACGATGGTGCTGTCGGCCTGTAAAAAAGGGGAAAAGATTATTCTGCCCCGAAATGTCCACCGCAGCGTCATTAATGCGATGATCTTGGGTGGAGCTATCCCGGTTTATGTAAATCCCGAAACCAACCATGAAATCGGTATTTCATTGGGGATGACCCTTGTAGCGGTAGAAGAAGCGATCCGGGAGAACCCCGATGCCAAAGCGATCTTAGTCAACAATCCCACCTACTATGGGGTTTGTTCAAACCTGAAAGCGATCACCGAACTGGCTCACGCCGCCGGTATGCTGGTGCTGGCGGATGAGGCCCACGGTACCCATTTCTATTTTGGCGAAAATATGCCCATCAGTGGGATGGCGGCGGGAGCGGATATGGCATCGGTCAGTATGCATAAATCCGGTGGGTCGCTGACTCAAAGCTCCTTTTTACTCGTGGGTGAGGGCATGAACGCTGGTTATGTGCGCCAGATTATCAATCTGACCCAGACCACCAGCGGTTCCTATCTGCTGCTTTCCAGCCTCGATATTTCGCGCAAAAATCTGGCGGTGAATGGCAAACAAATCTTTGCCAAGGTAACTGAAATGGCCCAATATGCCCGGGATGAAATTAATCAGATCGGTGATTACTACGCTTACTCGAGAGAGTTGATTAATGGCGATACTGTTTATGACTTTGATGCCACCAAGCTGTCGATTAATACCCTTCATGTCGGTCTGGCTGGAATTGAAGTGTATAGTATTCTTCGTGATGAATACGACATTCAGGTGGAATTTGGCGATGTCGGCAATATTCTGGCCTATATTTCAGTGGGAGACAGTCGGCGGAATCTGGAACGTCTGGTTTCAGCTCTGGCCGAAATTCGTCGGATCTATAAAAAAGATAAGGCTGGGATGCTGCAATATGAATACATTAACCCCGCGGTGGCTGTCGCCCCTCAGGAAGCCTTTTATGCCGATAAGGAAGCCTTACCGCTGGAAAAAAGCGGCGGTCGGATCTGTAGTGAATTTGTAATGGCTTATCCGCCGGGGATTCCGATTCTGGCACCCGGGGAAAGAATTACGACAGAAATTCTTGACGCCATTGAATACCTAAAAGATAAGGGCTGTTTTTTAACCGGTCCCGAAGATATGGAAATAAAAAATCTCAATGTGCTAAAGGAGGATTAAATGGAACTATGGTTTTCAGAAAAACATACCCCCAGCGTCAAATTTTCCATTCAGGTGGATCGTCAGCTTTACTGCGGACAAAGTGAATTTCAGCGGATTGATGTCTTTGACTCCAAAGAATTTGGCCGTTTTTTAACCCTGGACGGGTTTATGATGCTGACCGAAAAAGACGAATTTATTTATCATGAAATGATGGTGCACATTCCCATGGCGGTTCATCCCGCTCCGAAAAAGGTGTTGATTATCGGCGGCGGTGATGGTGGTGCCATCCGCGAGCTGGTGCGTTACCCTTCGGTTTTACACATTGATCTGGTCGAAATTGACGAGCTGGTGGTGGAAGTCTGCAAAACGCATCTGCCCCAAACCGCCTGCTGCTTTGCCGATGAGCGGTTAACGGTCCATTATCAGGATGGTCTGAAATTTATTCGCCGTTGTGAAAATGAATATGACCTGATCATTGTCGATTCGACCGATCCCTTTGGTCCTGGCGAAGGCCTGTTTACCAAAGAGTTTTATGGTAATTGCTATAAGGCACTAAAAGAAGACGGGATCATGGTCAATCAGCACGAAAGTGCATTTTATCTGGATGATGCCGTGGCGATGCAGCGGGCCCATAAGCGCATTGTCGAGTCCTTTCCGATCAGCCGGGTCTATCAGGCTCACATCCCCACCTATCCCTCAGGACACTGGCTGTTTGGCTTTGCCTCAAAAAAATACCGTCCAATTGAGGACTTAAAGGCCGTGAAATGGAATGCCCTGGGTTTAAAAACCCGCTATTATAACACCCGGTTGCATGTGGGGGCCTTTGCTTTGCCAAATTATGTGGAGGAATTGTTAAAAGATGTTGAATAAAAATATTGAGACTTTTTTAGGTTGTGACAACGACTATGGAGAATCGGGCATTGTCGTTTTTGGCGCCCCCTTTGATTCCACCACATCCTTCCGTCCCGGTACCCGTTTTGCCAGCAAAACGATGCGGGGGGAATCCTACGGATTAGAAACCTACAGCCCCTATCAGGATAAGGATCTGGAAGATTTAGCCATTTTTGACGGCGGTGATCTGGAGCTCTGTTTTGGTGATACCCAAAAGGCGCTGGCAGTGATTGAAAGTTATACCACCCGGGTATTAAGAGATGAAAAGACCCCCGTGATGATTGGCGGTGAGCATCTGGTGACCCTGGGAGCAGTTCGGGCAGTGGCCCGGAAATATCCGGATCTCCATGTGATCCATTTTGATGCCCATGCTGATCTGCGCGATGATTATCTGGGGGTGACCCTGTCCCATGCGACGGTGCTGCACCGGGTCTGGGATCTCATTGGCGATGGCCGGATCTATCAATTCGGGATTCGCTCTGGCGAACGCAGTGAGTTCCAGTGGGGCAAAGATCACGTCACCACTCAGAAATTTAATTTTAATGGTCTGGCTGAAGTGGTCAAAAAACTACAGGGCAAGCCAGTCTATTTCACCCTCGATCTGGATATATTAGATCCGTCCGTTTTTCCAGGCACCGGTACCCCGGAGCCTGGCGGTGTCGGTTTTTTAGAGCTGCTTGAAGCGATCCAAAAAATCGGAGAACTGAATATTGTCGGTTGTGATATTGACGAGTTATCGCCGGTCTATGACCAGAGCGGTGCTTCCACTGCGGTGGCCTGCAAGGTGTTGCGGGAACTGTTGTTGGCGATGGCCTAAACAGTTGGAATGATCACCAATGACCAAAGCTCAGACGATTTCAGCACCATTAGGCTGTGTAATTAAAGAGTAGTAGGGGCGAGCATTGCTCGCCCGAACTCTGATAGTATTTATATAATAGTTAAATAACAGGAGGAACAAATTATGGGAAAAGCATTAATTATCGGTTGCGGCGGTGTTGCCAGTGTGGCCATTCATAAATGCTGTCAAAACAGCGAGGTGTTTTCAGAAATCTGTATTGCCAGCCGGACCAAAAGCAAGTGCGATGCACTAAAAGCAAAACTTGATGGCGGAGCGACAAAAATCACCACTGCCCAGGTCAATGCTGATCACGTTGATGAGCTGATTGCGCTGATTGAAGAGGTAAAGCCCGACGTAGTATTAAATTTGGCTCTGCCTTATCAGGATTTGACTATTATGGATGCCTGTCTGGCCACCAAAACCCATTACGTCGATACGGCCAATTACGAGCCCGAAGATACCGCCAAATTTGAATATAAATGGCAGTGGGAATACCGGGAACGCTTTGAAAAAGCCGGGATTACGGCACTGCTGGGGAGCGGTTTTGACCCGGGCGTGACCGGTGTTTTCTCGGCCTATGCGATGAAACATCAATTTGATGAGATTAATTACATCGATATTCTCGATGCCAACGCCGGTGATCATGGCTACCCCTTTGCGACCAACTTCAATCCGGAAATTAATATTCGGGAAGTCACTGCCAACGGCAGCTATTGGGAAGAGGGACAGTGGATTGAAACCGAGCCGATGGAAATCAAGCGGGTTTATAATTTTCCCGAAATTGGACCTAAAGACATGTATCTGCTCCACCACGAGGAATTGGAATCACTGGGACAAAATATCAAGGGGATCAAACGGATTCGCTTCTTTATGACCTTTGGACAAAGCTATCTAACCCATCTCAAATGCCTGGAAAACGTCGGCATGACCGCCATAGAGCCGATTGAATTTGATGGCAAGATGATTGTACCGCTGCAGTTTTTAGCCGCCGTATTACCAGATCCTTCGACCCTAGGCCCGCGAACCAAAGGAAAAACCAATATCGGTTGCATCTTCCAGGGCAAAAAAGAGGGTAAGAATAAAACCTACTACCTTTACAATGTCTGTGATCACGAAGAATGCTACAAAGAGGTTGGTTCCCAGGCGATCTCTTATACGACCGGAGTACCAGCGATGATCGGTGCGATGCTGGTGATGACCGGCCAGTGGCAAAAACCCGGCGTTTACAATATTGAAGAGTTTGATCCCGATCCATTTATGGAAGCGTTAAACAAATGGGGACTGCCCTGGCAGGAAAGCTTTGCACCAGAGCTGGTTGATTAAGGATGGTCAAACACGGATGGAATTAAAAGATGCCTTCAAGGAGCTGCCCACCCCCTGCTATCTTGTCGATGAAAGCCTGCTGATTAAAAACTTGAAAATTCTCGACCGGGTTCAAAAAGCCACGGGTTGTAAGATTTTGCTGGCCCAAAAGGCTTTTTCGATGTTTTCACTTTACCCCCAGATCGGCCGCTACCTGGCCGGCACCACGGCCAGCGGACTCTTTGAAGCCCGCCTGGGTCATGAGGAAATGGGTGGTGAAACCCATGTCTTTGCCACCGCCTACCGGGAAGATGAGTTTGAGCAAATCACTAAACTCTGTGACCATATCGTTTTTAATTCCTTTAACCAGTGGCAAAAATACAAGGATGCTGCACTCGAAGCCGACCGGGAATGCGGCATCCGGATCAATCCGGAATGCTCCACTCAGGATCACGCCATTTACGACCCCTGTTCACTGGGATCAAGGATGGGGGTAACCCGGGCCCAGTTTGTGCCGGAGCTGCTAGAAGGGATCAGTGGTCTGCATTTTCATACCTTGTGCGAACAGAATGCCGATGCCTTGGAACAAACCCTGAAAGCGGTGGAAGACCAGTTTGGCGAATTTCTACCGCAGTTGAAATGGCTCAACTGCGGGGGTGGGCATCACATCACCCGGGATGACTATGATGTTGATAAACTGATTGTTACCATCAAGCGGATTCAAGAAACCTACGGGCTAAAGGTCTATCTGGAACCGGGCGAAGCAGTGGCTCTTAACACCGGGTTTCTGGTGACGACGGTGCTGGATTTAATTGATAATGGCGTTCACAACGTTATCCTCGATACCTCCGCCGCCTGTCATATGCCGGACGTGCTGGAAATGCCCTACCGGCCAACTATTATTGGGGCCGCCTTGCCGGATCAAAAACCCTTTACCTATCGACTGGGCGGACCGACTTGCCTGGCCGGGGATATTATCGGCGACTACGCCTTTGATCAGCCGCTTGAAATCGGTGATCGACTGGTATTTTGCGACATGGCCATCTATTCGATGGTTAAAAATAACACCTTTAACGGTATGAATCTCCCCGCTATTGCCATATTTACCCAGGAAAAAACCATCCAGATGGTGAAACAGTTTGGATATATGGATTTTAAAAACCGATTGTCTTGAAAGACGGTCGGTTTTTTTAAGGAATTTAGCTATTATCCGGATGAGTCTTTATGATATAATGGCTCAAATAAGAATTATTCTAGGATGATTAGATAGCGAACAGGAGAAACATGATGATACATAAATTTGACCAAAAAAATAAACAAAAGCTAGATAATGAGTGGCGTCGGGAAAACCTGCCACCGGTTGAAACATTGAAAAATTTAGGCCTTAAAGAAACCGATAGTTTTGCCGATATCGGCTGTGGAATTGGATATTTCACCATTCCGGCAGCAAAGATGATCGGCAACAACAATGCCTATGCACTGGATACCTCACCAGAAATGCTGGAGGAGCTTGAACTTCGCAGCAAAGCAGCGGGTATCAAAAATATTGAGATCGTAAAAACCCAGGATCTGGATCTGATGATTCCCGATGCGTCGGTCAGTTTTGGATTGATGGTCAATGTGATTCATGAAATAGTTGATAAAAATCAATTTCTGGAAGAAAGCAGCCGGATTATCAGACCCGGAGGAAAGCTGGCCATTGTTGATTGGGAAAAAGCAGAAACAAAAACGGGTCCTCCTATTGATCATCGGATTGGCAGTGATGAGGTGAAAACCATGCTAGCAGAGATTGGCTTTGAATGTCAGGAGATGATCAATATTGCCGAAACCTTCTATGGCCTGGTTTTTGTCAAAAATAATTAGAATAAACATGGGAGATCTGATGGAGAAAGAAATGATTGAGATTATAAAAAACGATCAGTTTGCAAAACTTGTTGGATTGGAACTGGTAAAGGTTGAACTGGGATATGCCGAAGTAAGAATGGTGATCACAGAAAAGCATTTAAATGGGGTTGGCATCGTCCAGGGAGGCGCTCTCTTTACCCTGGCGGATTTTGCCTTTGCGGCGGCGGCAAACGCCGACGGTAAAGTGACCATCGGTATCAATGCCAATATCACCTATTCCAAACCAGCCAAGGGAAAAACGCTACTGGCCAAAGCCATGGAAACCTCTTCCAGCCGAAGCCTTTGCAACTATACTGTAGATATTTTTGATGAAGACAATGCAGTGTTGGTTGCAAAATTTAATGCGACCGGGTTTATTAAGAACTAAAGTGTTAGGATAAAGATTTAAAAAATAGAGCTTAAAAAGTATCGTAATTAAAAAGTGATGGGTTAGCCATCACTTTTTTTTATGACCTGATAATAGATCAGTCCAAAAACCGAAGCCAGAAATACCAGCACAAGCCCGATGACGATTTTTGGAAATGGTACGGTTTCAGTGGTGGCATAACCGGCTGTCACTATCGCAATGGAAGCGCTATGAATATCGACATCGCCGCCATGTTCAACACAGGCCCGGTTAAACACGCCGGTAACCTGGAGCTGGTCGCCGATATGCTTATAATCCCCGAAAAATCTAATGCGTTGGGCATCGTTAAGAGGCATCCAGATGCCCATGGCATTACTGCCGTCATTGATATTGACCCAGGCATAATCACCCCTTTCCATCGCTTCGCCAATGGCTTCACCGATGACGGTGACGGTTTTACCGTCCATTGCTTCAGCATTTTCCACCAGTTGATTCAGCTCGATCACATCGGCGGCCAAGACCCCACCACTGAGACAGAAAAGCAGACCAACCGTAAGAATCGTCGTTTTTATTAGTTTGTCCAACATTTTTTTATGCCTCCAATGATGAAGCCGATGAGGGCGAAAACAGAAAGAAATTCCAGTCGGCCCAGATACATGGCAATAATATCGTAAATTTTCATAACTGCCGGCATGTCGGCGGTGGTGACACCAATGGATAAGCCTACATTTCCGGTAATGGAGGCGGATTCAAAGGCGGCACTGGCCAACGGATAGCCGCAAAAAGTTCCGATTAAGGTTCCCAGGGCAAAGGTGATCAGATAACAAATGACAATCAAGGCAGAGGCCTTCACCAGGCTATCCGCCAGAATTTGGTCCTTAATATGGTGGAAGCGAAAGACCTTGACATTGCGCTCGGAAGACAGTAAGCGCTTCACATCAGCAAGGATACTTTTAAAGAGGATGCCAATCCGTAATCCCTTAAAGCCGCCCGCGGTGGAACAGGCCGAGCCACCAATCAGCATTGCAATGACGAGAATCAGGATACCGAAGTCACCCCACTCCAGTGCGAATTGTCGGGCATAAACTGAACCAAACCCGGTGGTTGTATGGGCGGATAAAACATTGTAAACAACGCGCCGAAACATAACAACGGCATCGGCGTAAACACCAGTCCGGGACAGCCACAAGACAGCCATCGTACTGGCCAGAAACGTGGTGATAAAAAAGCTCTGAGTTTCGATGTTTTTTTCTGAAATCTTCCGCTTTAGGATCTCCACCCCTAACTGGGTGGGACAAATGGTCTCAATGTCCAGCATGTCATAAATATATTTGCGACTGGGGTCCCCGACTCGGGCGATGATACGGGGCACGTTATAGATTTTTTTGGCAATCAGAGACACGGTAATGTTGAGATTGTCATCAGAAGTTACCGCCAAAATATAATCAGCTTGTTTAATTCCGGCCTTCAGTAAACGGTCGTTGTCATATTCAACACCTTTGAACCGGGAACCGTTAAAACCACTACCAAGGACACTTAATTTTTCGCCGTCATGGTCGATGACGGAAATGTCATGCCCGCCAATTGATAATTCTTTGGCCAAGGTACTGCCCAGCCTGCCGCAGCCAACAATAATGATATACATAATTTTCTCCTAAGATGAAACTGAGATGAAGGATAAATGGAGTAGTTATACGATTCTTTATCCTACAAAAAAATTAACACAGATTCTATAAAGTTTGTATAAAGATATTGATGTCTTATATAAATTTAATATTAAAGGGTAGACGTTGAAAAAAAACGGTCATTCGTTATAATGAGGCAGAGGCGTTCGTTTGAGAGAGGAAAAAAAATGAAGATAACAGTAATCAATGGAACCATGCGCCATGGTAGCACCTGGCATTGTAAGGATTTGCTACTTGAAAAGATTTCGCAATTAGAAGAAACCCAGGTCAGGGAGTTTTATCTGCCCAAAGACATGTCGGATTTTTGTATTGGTTGTTTTTCCTGCTTTTTAAAAGGGGAAGACAGTTGCCCACATGCAGACCAGATCCGGCCCATTGTTGCGGCTTTGGAAGAGGCGGATCTGGTGATCTTAACCTCGTCGGTTTATGCACTGGATGTTACCGGTTCGTTAAAAGCCTTGCTGGATCACCTGTGTTTTATGTGGATCAGCCATCGCCCCAATCCGAAAATGTTTAATACAGTGGGGATCAGTTTTGCCACAACTGCCGGAGCAGGCCTTGCTCACACCACTAAAACGATGCAGAATAGTCTTAAATTCTGGGGGGTTAAAAAACGGTTTGTCAGCAAGCAGGCCGTCGCGGCGATGAAGTGGAACGATATATCCGAGAAAAAGCAGCATCAAATTGAAAGAGAGATGGTGCAATTGGCAAAAAAAGCCACCGCAGCGGTGGCTAATATTGAGCACAGTAGCGCCCCCTTATTTAGAAAAATTATGTTTAAGGTGATGAGGACGATGATGAAAAAGAAGGATTGGAACCCCACCGATCGCAATCATTGGGAAGCCAATGGCTGGTTAAGCGGGACCAAGCCCTTTTAAAATCAGACGACCTCGATGGTTGTTGTCATGCCAAGAATCTTGGCCAGCCGGTCCTGGGGCAGCGTGCGCAGATAAGCATCCAGATTTTTTTGCAGCCGGATTTCAGAAGGCGAATAATCAATGGCGTCAATGGTTGGGTGGAGGGGATGACGTTTGGTTAGTACCGCCAGTTCAATGTCCTCCAGTAGATCAAAGACCATAGCCGCTTCAATGGGATCAAGTTCCCCGGCGATAAGCAGATCTTCCATATCAGCCAGGGTTTTAATATGCTCTTTAATAATAGCCAGCTTGTCATCAAAGAAGCGGCAGGATAAAAACTCCGTAACCAGTTCCCGATAGGTCGCATCATCCATTTTAATGCCCATATTGTAGTGAACAAGGGGTTTAATGGTGGGATTATAGCGGGGCACAAAGGTCTTGTTAAGCGAGTGAGTGGTGAGTCCCTTGTAAACAGAGGTGGTGATTTTGGGAATACTGGCGTTCAGGTATTTTTTAAGCGATGGATTGGTGATAAAAAGAGCCGTCATCACTTCCTGGGCAGCGGCTTTTAATTGCGCTTGTATTTGTGTCAGGCTCATATTTTTTAGTTTATTCTCCAGAATGTTAAGATCAGTTGGGCTAAAATCCAATGGCAGTAGGGGAGCGTTTAGTAATTGACGACCTAAAGCATTTAAAAAAACCTGTTCACAGATATTATCAAGGAGATTTTGGTAGCCAATATCATAACCACTCATGACTTCGTGGATGATATTGGCATCAAAGTACGAACAAAACAAGTTTTCATAATACAGGCTCTCTAAATACTTGATGACAAACTCAACCCCGGCCAGATCCGTAACCGGATGGATCAGTTGATAGTCGATGTTGCTGGGGATTTCATGGGCATGAAAATTAATTTCATAGGTTTCGAAAAAGGGGGAAAAACCCTGGTCGATGGTGATCGTGTAGGCATGGTTCGGGGTTTTAAGCTTGGATTTGCAAACCCGATTATAAAAATAACGGGCCACGTTTACTTTTCGTTTTAGTACCAGTAAGCCATATTCGTAGAGCTTTTCAATGGGTTCATTTTCAATATCGACGAGAGCGGCGTCCACATCGGGTAATGATTTAAGGTAGATGCCGATGGTAAACAGGTTAGAAGCCATGATTCCCTGGGCGATTTCAACCCGGACCGAGCTGCTTTCTCCCTTGGTGAAGCGCTCAGTACAGTCGGCCAGAAGTTTAAGACATTCCATTTGAACGTGCTCAGATTCTTTGGGGCTGAGGACACCCTTTAAATAGGCCTCCTGAAGCAGCGACTGAAAATAAAATTCGCCACTCAGCTTATCGGCATTAACTTTGGTCTGTTTTTTTAGATTATTCATCATCATCCTCGCTTTCCAATATTTTTTCAGTTTCATAAAGATCGTTGTAATCGGGGTCGAGTCCCAGGCGGATATTTTTAGCCATTCGCTCCAGTTCCCGAAATTTAAGCTGATCCAGTGATCCCTGACAAACCCCGTTAAAATACTTTTTCATATAACCGATAAGATCATCATCGTTCATTAAATCCAGGGTTTCATTCTTAAAATAATAAAATATCTCAACGAGGTCATTTAAAAACTCGGCATAGCGGTACTGGGAGAGATAGGGGGAATCGGCAAAGGTCAGAATAACTTTTTCGATGATTCCGCCGCCAAATTCAACCCGGCCAAAATTTTTAAGTGAATCGGATCGGGTTTCGACCAATTCCAGCGCCTGTTCTTCGGATAACACCAGCGCATAGTCGGCAGTAATCTTATTGCATAACAGTATTTCCGAAACAGCCTGTTTTTCGATCAGAAAATTATCAAACAGCATCAGCTCAAACGACATATGGTTACCTCCCGGGCATAAAACAAAAGATTACCTATTGACAAAACTGCCAAGATATGGTATCATTTATTTGTAAAATGATAAAATGGATTATTTGCGTGTATGTTACTAATAATATCACGAAAAACTGAATAAATCAATGATCTTTAATACAAAACAGGTGTTGTTTAAGAAACAGCACCTGTTTTTTTGTCGTTCATCGCCTAAAAATAATCTCAGATGGCTGTTTCTTGCTGCCCTGATGGAACGGCGCCAATGTTCTTAATGTAATCTTTATCTTCTGATAGTAATTCGATATGCCAAATTAATTGCAAAATAAATATAATTAAATCACAAAGAATGTAAAAACTCAGGAGGAAAAGAAAATGGATAAAAAGATGGATCGAAAAAAAGCCTTTGAAGAATATATGGCTTCTGCAAAAAGGGATTTAAAAACCGGAGATTATTTTTTGGCCGAAGAAAAAATAAAAAAAGCGATGAATGAAAATCCCCACTCCCCAGCGGTACATAACCTATACGGAATTCTGGAAGAATTGTTGAAGGAAGAAAATTTAGCGCATAAGCATTATCGGGCCGCCATTGCTCTGGACCCCGCCTATAAACCGGCGATGCGGAATTTAGAAAGAATTTCTACCTTTGAAGAGCGGACCAGAAAAGGTCATATTGATTTTGGAGATGAACCAGAACAGCCCGAGGAAGACCTGTATATCATCGAATACGACCGAAACCATGTGGGTCATTTGCATAAAAAAATAGGAAGTGAAAGAGATGAACGTCGTTTTAGTCCTTTCAGGGCTCATCGCACTGCTACTGCTTTTTTATTTGGTTTTTGTTTTATTTAAAGGTGAAGCATTGTGGTTTTGGCCAAGAAGCGGTTTGATCTGCGGGGGCGGGACATCAACGCCCTGGGCGCCAGCTTTGTGGCATTTACGGCCAAAACCAGAATGAGCGGCATCGATTTTCAGGGATATGAGATTAGCAAAGGGGCGGCTGAAGCCATAAAAGCCTATGTTTTGGCTAACGGTGGTAATTATCCGGAGGAATGCAGGTTGGTTGTCAACAAAGTGGCAAACGATGGGGGAACCCCACTGGTGGTGGCCCAAAAAAATCAGGTATTGGGTGTGATCTACCTTAAGGATGTTGTCAAGAATGGGGTTAAAGAACGCTTTGAAGATTTGCGTAAAATGGGGATCAAAACCATCATGATTACCGGTGACAATCCCATGACGGCGGCGGCGATTGCGGCCGAGGCGGGGGTGGACGATTTTCTGGCTGAAGCAACTCCGGAAGCTAAGTTGACACTGATCCGGGATTATCAGGCGAAGGGTCATCTGGTCGCGATGACCGGGGACGGAACCAATGATGCCCCGGCACTGGCTCAGGCCGATGTGGCGGTGGCCATGAATACCGGAACTCAGGCCGCTAAAGAAGCCGGAAATATGGTGGACCTGGATTCCAGCCCCACTAAACTCATTGACATTGTCCGAATCGGAAAACAGCTTTTGATGACCAGAGGCGCACTGACAACCTTCAGTGTCGCCAATGACGTGGCCAAATATTTTGCCATCATTCCGGTTTTGTTTTTCAGCATCTATCCGCAATTGGTGGGACTCAATATAATGGGACTGACCAGTGCCAAAAGTGCCATCCTGTCGGCGATAATCTATAATGCCCTGATTATTATTGCTTTGATTCCGCTGGCTTTAAAGGGGGTCAAGTATCGGGAAGTGTCGGCGGGAAAACTGTTGCAAAGAAATCTGCTGATTTATGGTTTAGGCGGTTTACTGGCTCCGTTTGTGGCCATAAAATTACTGGACATGCTGTTAACTGTCCTGGGCTTGGTGTGAGGTGAAGACGATGGAAAAAAGCAGCAAAGAATCCATAGTGTCAAAATTACGGCCAGTATTGGTCAGCTTTTTGGTGCTGACTCTGATTTGTGGGGTGATTTATCCGGTTATTGTAACAAGTATTGCACAAATTGCATTTCCAAATCAGGCAAATGGTAGTATCATTACAGTAACACAAGAAAACAAAACATCAATCGATGTGGGTTCAGCCCTGATCGATCAGGTTTTTACAGAACCCCAATATCTGATTGGCAGGCCCCAGGGAACATCTCAGTTATCGCCAGTTAGTGAAGAGCAAAGGGCGCTGATCGAGGAGCGGGTGGTCTGGTGGCAGGCCCTTGATCCCCAAAATACCGGAGCGATTCCCAGTGATCTGGTGACCGCATCGGGAAGCGGGGTCGATCCCAATATCTCGCCGGAAGCGGCAGAATATCAGGTAAAACGAATTGCCCAGGCACGGAATATGTCAGAAAAAGCGGTCCGGGAAGTAATCACCCGCTATACAACGGGAAAACTGCTGAGCCTCTGGGGAGAGCCAGGCGTCAACGTATTAAAGGTGAATCTGGCCCTGGATGGACGCATTTAGTAATGATATAGATAATTGAGAACGTGCCGTGAGCTTTGTGATCAATTTCGCAATTGTCTAAATAAAATAACGAGATGAAGGTGGGGGATTAAGCGGTGGATTTTAGTGATACCCGACCGGAAACCATCCAGATTATGAGTGGATTGTCGACCCTGGCACCTAAAATAGTCGAATACCGAAAGATTAAGCTGAAGGAATTTGATTTGGATGCTGCCCTCAAGCGCAGGCCAGAATTAATTCTGGTGGATGAGTTGGCGCATACTAATGCTCCGGGAATGCGCAACAAAAAAAGATATCAGGATGTTGAAGAACTTCTCAATGCGGGGATCGATGTTTTTACCACGGTCAATGTACAGCATTTGGAGAGCCTGAACGATGTGGTCCAGAAGATCACCCAGATTGATGTGAAAGAAACCATTTCGGATGATATCTTCAATCAGGCTGATAAGATTCGCCTGATTGATATTGAACCCGATGAATTACTAAGGCGTTTTGAAAGCGGCAAAGTTTACCGGCCGGAACGCACCCAAAAAGCCCTGGAAAACTTTTTTACCCGGGAAAATCTCCGCTTGCTGCGGGAAATCGCGATGCGGCAAGCTGCCAATCGGATCAGTGCTGATTATTTCCAGAGTAACCGTCGGCTATCTTTACGGGATTCTGGGCTCCTGCCTGACGGTGCTGGTTTTTAATTTCTTTTTTACCATTCCTTATTATACTTTGCATGCCATCCAGGCGGGGTATCCCATTACCTTTGTGATTATGTTGTTGGTCGCACTGATTACCAGTGCCCTGACGGTCCGGATAAAAACCCAGGTCCGCCTGGCGGTAGAACGGGAACACCGCACGGAGGTACTCTATGAGATCAATAAAAAGTTACTAGCATCGCGAGATTTAGAAGAAACCATCGAGCTGATCAATACCTACATGGTTAAGATATTTGGTCGGTCAGCGATCTTTTACCGTCAGGACCCGGGAGATCATCACTCTGAGAACTTTCTCCAGTCACCATTGGATGGCGATGCTTCTTTTCTGATGTCAGAAAGTGAACGGGCGGTAGCACATTGGGTCTTTATGAATAAAAAATGTGCCGGAGCCGGAACGGATACCCTGATGGGGGCAAGGGCCTTCTATATGCCCATTGTCGCTCAAACAAAGGTATTGGGGGTTATCGGTTTGTCTTGTGTTAATGGCATTCTTAACCAAAACAATCGGTTGTTTTTAAGAATGATTGCTTCACAAGTTGAGATGGCTCTGGAACGGCATTACCTTTCTGGTGAACAGCGACGGATGCTGATTGAATCTGAAAAGGAAAAAATGCGAAG
>Ga0163223_100159_pt1 | contig 23460 bp, 20 predicted proteins | sample MSEWel2016_02_17_2_FD_113147 | JGI IMG/M metagenome (GOLD analysis project Ga0163223, IMG submission 113147) | Subsurface microbial communities from deep shales in West Virginia, USA - MSEEL Well Study Marcellus 5H_2016_02_17 ...
ACGATGATCTCGCCGCGCGAAGTCAGTTCGACGGTGCCCTTCAGCCAGTCGGAGTTGGGTAGCAGGCCGATCTGCACGAAGATGCCTTCCAGTTCCAGGTTGTGGAACTCGCTGGAGTTGCGGTCCTTGTAGGTCAAACCGGTGACCTTCTGCCCGTCGCCGATGACTTCACTGGTCAGCGCACTGGTGATCACGGTGACGTTGGCCAGGCTGTGCAGCTTCTTCTGCAGCACGGCGTCGGCACGCAACTGGCTGTCGAACTCGATCAGCGTGACGTGAGCGACGATGCCGGCCAGATCGATGGCCGCTTCCACGCCGGAGTTGCCACCGCCGATCACCGCGACACGCTTGCCCTTGAACAGCGGGCCGTCGCAGTGCGGGCAGTAGGCAACGCCACGGCCACGGTATTGCTGCTCGCCCGGCACGTTCATTTCACGCCAGCGGGCACCGGTGGCGAGGATCAGTGTCTTGGCCTTGAGCGAGCCGCCGTTTTCCAGTTTGATTTCGTGCAAGCCGCCTTCGCCGGTAGCCGGTATCAGAGCCGCAGCGCGCTGCAGGTTCATGATGTCGACGTCGTATTCGCGTACGTGGTTTTCCAGCGCACGGGCCAGCTTCGGGCCTTCGGTCTCGTTGACCGAGATGAAGTTTTCGATGGCCATGGTGTCCAGCACCTGACCGCCGAAACGTTCGGCTGCGACACCGGTGCGGATACCTTTGCGCGCGGCGTAGATGGCCGCAGCCGCGCCAGCCGGGCCACCACCAACGACGAGCACGTCGAAAGCCTCCTTGGCGCTGAGCTTCTCGGCGTCACGCGCCGAGGCACCGGTGTCGAGCTTGGCGAGGATTTCTTCCTCGCCCATGCGGCCCTGGCCGAACAGTTCACCGTTGAGGTAGATGCTCGGTACGGACATGATCTGCCGGGCTTCGACTTCGTCCTGGAACAGCGCGCCGTCGATGGCGACGTGGCGGATGTTCGGGTTGAGCACGGCCATCAGGTTCAGCGCCTGGACCACGTCGGGGCAGTTCTGGCAGGACAGCGAGAAGTAGGTTTCGAAGCTGTAGTCGCCTTCGATGTTCTTGATCTGCTCAATGACATCAGCAGCAGTCTTCGACGGATGACCGCCTACCTGCAGCAGGGCGAGTACCAGCGAGGTGAATTCGTGGCCCATCGGGATGCCGGCAAAACGCAGGCTGATATTGCCACCGATACGGTTGAGTGCGAACGATGGGCGACGAGCATCATCACCATCGGTGCGCAGGGTGATCTGGTCGCTCAGGCTGGCAATGTCTTCCAGCAGGGCGAGCATTTCCTGGGATTTCTCGCCGTCATCGAGGGACGCGACGATCTCGAACGGCTGAGTGACCTTTTCCAGATAGGTTTTCAACTGGGTCTTGAGATTGGTGTCCAGCATTGGATTACCTCGTAAGTGATTTGACGGCTCCTTGGGAAGCCGAGGAACTTGAAAGTTTCGATAGAGAAAGCTTACGTACCGCAAGGGAATTCCGAAAATTGATAAAACCAAGAAGGCCCATGGGATAAAGCTATCGAAGAAGCGAGAAACTTCTTATGTTCCACGTGAAACAAAAAACCCGGCGAAAGCCGGGTTTTAGGAAGTAACGAAACGAGAGAGATCAGAAATCCAAGTTGGATACCGCCAAAGCATTGGATTCGATGAAATCCCGACGGGGCTCTACCGCGTCCCCCATCAAGGTATTGAAGATCTGATCAGCCGCGATGGCATCTTCGATCGTGACCTTGAGCATCCGCCGAACCGCTGGATCCATCGTGGTCTCCCACAGTTGATCCGGATTCATCTCTCCCAGTCCCTTGTATCGCTGGACGCTGTGCCGACGCGTACCTTCGGTCATCAACCATCCCAGCGCCTCCTTGAAGGTGCTGACCTGCTTCCTGCGCTCACCGCGTTTAACGTAGGCACCTTCCTCTAGGAGGCTGTTGAGCTTGTCACCCAACGCGGTGACCGTCTTGTAATCATTACTACCGAAGAAGTCCCGGTTGAACGTGATGTAACTGGCCAGCCCATGGGAAACGATCTCCACTTCCGGCAGCCACAGGTTGCGCTCTTTATCTTCTCGCAGGCTCGCCTTGTAGGTCAGTCCAGACTGCTCGACGCCTCTCAGTAGTGAGGAATACGACTCCATCCAGGCTTGCATAGCAGCCTGGTCGCCCAGTTGGTCGATCGATACGCGTGGCAAATAAATGAAGTGCTCAGTCAATTCCTGAGGGTAGAGTCGGGACAACCGTTGCAACGTCTTCATCACGGTGCGGTAGTCGTTCACTAGGCGCTCAAGCGCCTCACCCGAAAGACCGGGTGCATCTTCATTGACGTGCAGGCTTGCATCTTCGAGCGCCGATTGAGTGAGGTATTCATCCATCGCCTCATCGTCTTTGATGTACTGCTCCTGCTTGCCACGTTTGACCTTGTAAAGCGGCGGTTGAGCGATGTACACATAGCCACGCTCGATCAGCTCGGGCAACTGACGGAAGAAGAAGGTGAGCAGCAGCGTACGAATATGCGAACCGTCAACGTCGGCATCGGTCATGATGATGATGTTGTGATAGCGCAGCTTGTCGATGTTGTACTCTTCGCGACCGATACCGCAACCAAGGGCGGTAATCAACGTGCCGACTTCCTGCGAGGAAATCATCTTGTCGAATCGGGCTTTCTCGACGTTCAGGATCTTGCCTTTGAGCGGCAGAATGGCCTGAGTCCGGCGGTTGCGTCCCTGCTTGGCAGAGCCGCCCGCGGAGTCACCCTCCACTATGTAGAGTTCGGAAAGGGCAGGGTCCTTTTCCTGGCAGTCGGCGAGTTTGCCGGGTAGGCCGGCAATATCGAGAGCTCCCTTGCGCCGGGTCATTTCACGGGCTTTTCGCGCGGCCTCACGAGCACGTGCAGCGTCGATCATCTTGCCAACGACCGCTTTCGCTTCATTGGGATGCTCAAGCAGGAAATCCGCAAAATGCTTGCCCATCTCCTGTTCTACGGCTGTTTTGACTTCGGACGAGACAAGCTTGTCCTTGGTCTGCGAGCTGAACTTCGGATCCGGAACCTTCACCGAAATGATTGCAGTCAGACCTTCACGGGCGTCGTCACCGGTGGTCGCCACCTTGTGCTTTTTCGCCAGACCTTCCTGTTCGATGTAGTTGTTGAGATTACGCGTCAATGCCGATCTGAAACCGGCCAGGTGCGTACCGCCATCGCGCTGAGGAATGTTGTTGGTGAAACAGAGCAGATTCTCGTTGAAGCTGTCGTTCCACTGCAGGGCCACTTCGACACCGACCCCATCGTCACGCTGGACGTTGAAGTGAAACACCTCGTTGACCGGCGTCTTGTTGGTGTTGAGGTAGGCGACGAATGCACTCAAACCGCCCTCGTACTTGAACAGCTCTTCCTTGGCGTTGCGCTCGTCACGCAGCACGATACCCACACCGGAATTGAGGAACGAGAGCTCGCGCAACCGCTTTGCCAGGATATCCCAGCTGAAGTGGATGTTCTGAAAGGTTTCCGATGATGGTTTGAAATGGATCTGGGTGCCTGAATCCTCGGTTTCACCAACGGCTGCCAGCGGTGCCTGTGGCACGCCATGGCAGTAAATCTGTTCCCAGACCTTGCCTTCCCGACGGATTGTCAGCACAAGCTCTTCGGACAGGGCATTCACCACCGACACACCGACACCGTGGAGGCCACCGGAAACTTTGTAGGAGTTGTCATCGAACTTACCGCCGGCGTGGAGCACGGTCATGATGACTTCGGCAGCTGACACGCCTTCTTCGTGAATATCGACCGGAATTCCACGGCCATTGTCACGAACAGTAATGGACTCATCGACATGGATGGTGATCGATATGTCGCTGCAGTGCCCGGCCAGCGCCTCGTCGATCGAGTTGTCGACCACTTCGAAGACCATATGATGCAGGCCGGTGCCATCGTCCGTGTCGCCAATGTACATGCCGGGACGTTTACGTACGGCATCGAGGCCCTTGAGAACCTTGATGCTGGACGAATCGTACGTGTGATTTTCGCTCATGCCTTCACTCCCGAGGGGCCGTGGACTGGGTTATCGCACCATGTTCCACGTGAAACAGTGAGACTGGGGTATCGTCACGCCAGCCTTCTCGCAATACATTCGAATCGACGCAGGTGATGAAAACCTGGCAATTCAGTTGTTCAAGTAGCCGGCATAGTGCCAGCCGATGTTGGCCATCCAGCTCGGACGGCAGGTCATCAACCAGATAGATACACTGGCCTCGCTTGGCCTCGCTCACTAAGTGCCCTTGGGCAATCCGTAGGGCACAAACAACCAGCTTCTGCTGGCCTCGCGAGAGAATCTCCGCCGCATTGTGACCGGCTATTCGCAAGCGGAGATCGGCTCGCTGCGGCCCCGCCTGGGTGTGCCCCATCATCCGGTCGCGATCGATCGACGCCGCCAGAACCTCGGCCAAAGAACGTTCTTTGTCCCAACCGCGGTAATAACTCAATTGAAAGCCTTCGAGCTCAAGAAGAGATGCCAGCGTTTGCTCGAATACAGGCTTCAACGCCTGGATATAAGCTCGCCTGTAAGCATCTATTTCGTCGCTCGCTACGCTCAGTTCTTGGCTCCAGGCGGCCTGCAAAGCGGCGTCCAGTGTACCATGCCGCAGCCAGGAGTTTCGTTGCCGCAGCGCCTGCTGGAGACGCTGCCAGGCCCTGAGGAAACGTGGTTCCACGTGGAACACGCCCCAATCAAGGAACTGCCGGCGGAGCTTCGGTGCTCCTTCCAGAAGCCGGAAACTGTCTGGATTGATCAGCTGCAGCGGCAGGGTTTCAGCAAGCTCAGCCGCACTACGCGCGCTCTGGCCGTTGATACGAATGCGAAATTCACCAGAGCGTTCTCTGGCGATACCCAGCGCATTGGACTGGCCTTCACCCAGCTCAACCTGGCCAAACACCGTACAACTGACGTGCTCGTGGCTGATTACCGGGTTCAGCCGCGTGCTGCGAAACGAACGGGCCATTCCAAGCAGATGAATGGCCTCGAGAAAACTAGTTTTCCCGCTGCCGTTGTCGCCGTGAAGGATGTTGATCCGAGGGGAGGGGATGAGCGTCACCGGCTGCAGATTGCGAACGCCGGTGACAGATATACGGCTGAGGGACATTCAGAATCGGGCGTTACAGACGCATCGGCATCACGACATAGGCTGAATCGTCGTTGTCGTACTCCTGAACCAGCGCACTGCTGTTGGCATCAGAGAGAATGAGACGGACCTGATCAGTGGTCATGACGCCCAGCACGTCAAGCAAATAGCTAACGTTGAAACCGATCTCCAACGATCCGCCGGTGTAGTCGACCGCAACTTCCTCTTCCGCCTCTTCCTGTTCCGGGTTGTTAGCCTGAATCTTCAACAACCCGCTTTCAAGCTGCAGGCGGATACCGCGATATTTCTCGTTGGAGAGAATCGCCGTGCGGCTGAATGCTTCGCGCAGCGTCTGGCGCTCACCGACGACCAGCTTGTCACCGCCACGGGGCAGTACACGCTCATAGTCGGGAAACTTACCATCCACCAACTTAGAAGTGAAAGTGAACTCATTGGTCGTTGCGCGGATGTGGTGCTGACCAAGCACGATACTGACGTCGCCGTCCTGATCGGTTAGCAAACGCGCCAGTTCGAGAATCCCTTTGCGCGGCACGATGACTTGGTGACGATCCGGTTGCTCGATACCTGCCTGCATGGAACACATCGCTAACCGATGGCCATCGGTCGCGACCGCACGCAGCATTCCGCTGGAAACTTCGATCAGCATACCGTTCAGGTAGTAGCGCACGTCCTGCTGTGCCATGGCAAAGCTGCTGCGCTCGATCAGGCGACGCATCTTGCCCTGGTTGACGCTGAAATTGAGAGAGCCTGGCCCTTCCTCGACGGTAGGAAAATCGTTGGCCGGCAGGGTCGACAGGGAAAAACGGCTACGCCCCGACTTGATCACTACTTTCTGATCATCCAGGCGTATATCGATCAGCGCATCGGGCTGCAGGCTCTTGCAGATGTCCATCAGCTTGCGCGCCGGTACCGTTATCTCACCCGGCTCGGATGCATCCTCTAGGGCGACGCGGCCGACCAGTTCGACTTCGAGATCGGTGCCGGTAAGGGATAACTGATGATCCTGAACCACCAGCAACACGTTGGACAAAACGGGCAAGGTCTGGCGTCGCTCAACGACGCCGGCCACCAACTGCAGAGGTTTCAACAGGGCTTCGCGCTGAATAGTGAAATGCATGGTCTGGTCCCTTGCCTATTAATTGGCCGCAGTTCAGGTTGTCAAAGTACGCAGCAGATTTTTGTAATCTTCGCGAATATCAGCATCCAATTCACGAAGTTCAGCAATTTTACGACAGGCGTGAAGCACGGTCGTGTGATCGCGCCCACCAAACGCATCGCCGATTTCCGGCAGGCTGTGGTTGGTGAGCTCTTTGGACAACGCCATCGCAACCTGACGCGGTCTCGCCACTGAGCGGGAACGTCGCTTCGACAGCAGATCGGAGATTTTTATCTTGTAGTACTCAGCGACGGTGCGCTGAATATTATCCACACTGACCAACTTGTCCTGTAGAGCAAGCAAGTCCTTCAAAGACTCTCGAATGAGCTCGATGGTGATATCGCGGCCCATGAAATGAGCGTGAGCGATGACGCGCTTCAGTGCGCCTTCCAGTTCACGCACATTCGAGCGGATCCGCTGCGCGATGAAGAACGCAGCATCATGTGGCAGATCCACATTGGCCTGGTCAGCCTTCTTCATCAGGATCGCCACCCGCGTCTCGAGCTCCGGTGGCTCGACAGCAACCGTCAGGCCCCAGCCGAAACGGGACTTGAGTCTTTCTTCAAGTCCGTCGATTTCCTTCGGGTAGCGGTCACTGGTGAGAATCACCTGCTGCCCACCCTCCAGTAACGCATTGAAGGTATGAAAGAACTCTTCCTGGGAGCGTTCTTTCTTGGCGAAGAACTGGATGTCGTCGATCAGCAGCGCGTCCACCGAGCGATAGAAGCGCTTGAATTCATTGATGGCATTGAGCTGCAGCGCCTTGACCATGTCGGCGACGAAACGCTCCGAATGAAGATAGACGACCTTGGCGTTGGGATTTTTCTTCAACAGGTGGTTGCCCACCGCATGCATCAAGTGAGTTTTACCGAGGCCCACCCCACCATAGAGAAACAGCGGGTTGTAGCCATGCTTGGGATTGTCGGCGACTTGCCATGCAGCAGCGCGGGCCAGCTGGTTGGACTTGCCCTCGACGAAATTTTCGAAGGTAAAGGTCCGGTTGAGATAACTGGTGTGCTTGAGTCCACCTTCGACCTGGACGTTACGCTCCGCACGCGCAGGCGCAGCTGCTGGTGGCGGAGCAGATAGAGGTGCAACGGCGGCGGGTTCCGAAGGTGCCGCCTGCGAGGGAACGGCAGAAACGGTGGCCTGCTGTTGAGCGCGGGCCATCGATGCAGAAGGGAGCGCGGCGGCGGCTGTACGTTTGCTCCCTATCAATAGAGACAACGAAGGGGCCGGACCGGTAGCGCGTTCCGATAGCAGCTCAAGCAAACGGGAAAGATATTTTTCGTTGACCCAATCAAGAACGAATCGATTGGGTGCGTATACGCGCAGTTCGTCCCCCTCGGCCTCGACTTGAAGCGGACGGATCCACGTGTTGAATTGCTGGGCCGGCAGCTCATCTCTCAAGAGGTCAACGCACTGCTGCCAAAGTTCCACCGACACGGAATCTCCTAGACGCTGTCGAGCTGCAAACGGCAACCATTGTAGCCATGGACAGCCCGGTTATCCACAGTCAGCCTCTCTATTGAGGTGAAGTTAGGCATAAAAATAGCCGGTAACAATCTCGGTACAGGTCCTAAGCGCTGTTGATAACCCTCCGTTAGGGTTCCGGATAAGTCTGTGCAAAGCCCAGTGGAGAACCCGCCTGTTGATAACCTACAAAAATGTCCACAGGAAATTAAAAACGTTCCCACCGTGAACACACCGTTTACAAAGAGAGTTTAGAAACGCCTAATACGGCGGCGGTGCTGGGCTGTAGAGGGTTATCCACAGAAACGGTACACACCATTTATAAGCTCTGTAGCAAGAAAAGCTTTAATTTCTTTTTATCTCTATATATTTGTCTTCGACGGCGCTGGTTGGAAATTGACCTCGCAGCGCGGCTTCTCTACAATCGCCGGTCTCTTAAAAGGGGGCCATTCCGGCCCGCAACGGATCACCAGGTAAACGCATCATGAAACGCACTTTCCAACCCAGCACCCTCAAGCGCGCTCGCACTCACGGTTTCCGTGCTCGTATGGCCACCAAGAACGGCCGTGCCGTCCTGTCGCGCCGTCGCGCCAAAGGTCGTAAGCGCCTGGCAGTCTGAACACGTCGGAACAGGTAGTGAGTCGAGACTTCGCTCGGGAAAAGCGATTGCTGACCCCGCGTCAGTTCAAAACAGTCTTCGACTCCCCTTCCGGCAAGTTACCGGGCAGGAACGTCCTGCTCCTAGTGCGCGAAAACGAACTGCCGCACCCTCGAATCGGGCTGGTGATCGGCAAGAAGAGCGTCAAGCTCGCGGTTGAACGCAATCGCATCAAGCGGCAACTGCGTGAGACCTTTCGTCTCCACCAGATGGAACTGACGGGGTGGGACATCGTGGTTATCGCTCGCAAGGGATTGGCTGATCTGGATAATCCCGAACTGGCACGGCAATTCGCCAAACTCTGGAGGCGGTTGTCCCGCACACCCTCCGAGACCGCCGGCAGTCCGGAACAGAGCAAGTCCGCCCATGCGTAAACTGGCCTTGATTCCGATTCGGATCTACCGGTACGCCATCAGCCCCATGATGGCGAGCCATTGTCGTTTCTACCCAAGTTGCTCCTGCTACGCACAAGAGGCCATTGAGAATCATGGCCTGCTGCGCGGTGGCTGGCTGAGCCTGTGCAGGCTTGGCCGTTGCCATCCATGGAATCCGGGCGGCTATGATCCCGTGCCTTCCAACAACACCTCCAATTCATCTTCGATGACCGAGTAACCATGGATATCAAACGCTCGATCCTGCTTGTCGCATTGGCAGTCGTTGCCTACCTGATGGTTCTTCAGTGGAATCAGGACTATGGTCAGGCTGCTCTGCCTGTCGAGACAAATCAGGAACAATCTTCGGCCACTCAGCTACCCGAGACGCCAACCACCGTTACCGCTGAAGGTTCGCAGGGTGACATTCCTGCTGTCGCTGGCGATCAGTCGGCCAGCGCGCTTCCTGAAACTCAGGCCAGTTCTCAGCTCATCCGTGTGCGTACCGATGTCCTCGACGTCGCAATCGATCCACGTGGCGGTGACATCGTCGACCTGCGCTTGCCAGAGTTTCCGCGCCGCCAGGATCGGCCGGATGTTCCTTTCCAGCTGTTCGAGCGTAGCGCCGAGCGGACGTACGAAGCTCAGAGCGGGCTGATTGGCGATGGTCCAGACAAAGCCAGCGGCCGCCCACTGTATAGCAGCGAGCAACAGAACTATCAGCTCGCCGAAGGGCAGGATCAGCTCGTCGTCGACCTGAAGTACAGCGAAGATGGCGTCAACTACACCAAGCGTTTCACCTTCGATCGTGGCGATTACGATCTGGGCGTGCGTTATCTGATCGACAACCAGAGCCAGAAGGCCTGGACTGGTTACATGTTTGGTCAGCTCAAGCGCGACGACAGTGGCGATCCCTCCTCGAGCACGGCAACCGGCACAGCAACCTATCTAGGCGCGGCACTGTGGACCAAGGACGAGCCCTATACCAAGGTGTCCATGGGCGACATGGACGACCAGAACCTGAAGAGAACCGTCGACGGCGGCTGGATCGCCTGGTTGCAGCACTACTTCGTGACCGCCTGGATTCCTGCGCCCGATCAGACCAACCAGGTACAGACGCGCAAGGATAGCCAAGGTAACTACATCATCGGTTTCACCGGTCCCGCAATTTCGGTCGCGCCCGGTAGCCAAGGCGAAGCAGCCGCTACCCTTTATGCCGGTCCTAAGAGTCAGGACAAGCTCGAGGAACTTTCACCCGGTCTGCGTCTGACCGTCGACTACGGCATCCTCTGGTTCATTGCCCAACCGATCTTCTGGCTGCTGGAGAACATTCACGCGCTGCTGGGCAACTGGGGTTGGTCGATCATCGTACTGACCATCATCATCAAGCTCGCGTTCTTCCCGCTGTCGGCCGCCAGCTATAGGTCGATGGCGCGCATGCGTGCGGTGTCGCCGAAGATGCAGGCGCTCAAAGAACAATTCGGCGATGATCGCCAGAAGATGTCCCAGGCGATGATGGAGCTGTACAAAAAAGAGAAGATCAATCCGCTGGGCGGCTGTCTGCCGATCCTGGTGCAGATGCCGGTTTTCCTTGCACTCTATTGGGTTCTGCTGGAAAGCGTCGAGATGCGCCAGGCGCCCTGGATGTTCTGGATCACCGACCTGTCGATCAAGGACCCGTTCTTCATCCTGCCGATCATCATGGGCGTGACCATGTTCATCCAGCAGCAGCTGAACCCCACCCCCCCGGATCCGATGCAAGCCAAGGTGATGAAGCTGTTGCCTGTCATCTTCACCTTCTTCTTCCTGTGGTTCCCGGCAGGTCTGGTGCTGTACTGGGTCGTCAACAACGTCCTGTCGATCGCGCAGCAGTGGTACATTACCCGCAAGATCGAGAGACAGGCCGCAGCCTGATCTGCTGAACTAACAGAACGCCCCTTGATTGGGGCGTTTTGCTTTGGATCCGCTGGAGAGACGCATGAATCACGAACGTGAAACCATTGCAGCAGTCGCCACCGCACCCGGGAGAGGGGGAATCGGGGTCGTGCGTGTTTCCGGGCCGCGGGCGAAAGCGGTGGCCATCACCCTCAGCGGCCGGGAGCCGACTGCCCGCCATGCGCATTACGGTCCGTTCCATGCCGACGATGGAGAGGTCATCGATGAAGGGCTGATGCTGTTCTTTCCAGGTCCTAATTCCTTTACCGGCGAAGACGTACTGGAACTGCAGGGGCATGGTGGCCCGGTGGTTATGGACATGCTATTGCGCCGCTGCGTGGAGTTGGGCGCGCGCCTGGCTCGCCCCGGCGAATTCAGCGAGCGGGCTTTCCTCAACGACAAGCTGGACCTGGCGCAAGCCGAGGCGATCGCCGATCTGATCGAAGCAAGCTCCGCCCAGGCCGCCCGCAACGCCGTGCGCTCGTTGCAGGGGGAGTTTTCCCGGCGGGTGCATCAACTGACGGAAAAACTCATCCAACTGCGGATATACGTGGAAGCGGCGATCGATTTCCCGGAAGAGGAAATCGATTTCCTGGCCGATGGTCGGGTGCTGGCATTGTTGCAGAGTGTCAGACAGGGACTGAGTGAGGTCATCCGTGAAGCCGGTCAGGGGGCACTGCTGCGAGAGGGCATGAATGTCGTGATCGCCGGCCGCCCCAATGCTGGAAAGTCCAGCCTGCTCAACGCACTGGCCGGTCGGGAAGCGGCGATCGTCACCGATATCGCAGGCACCACGCGCGACGTGCTTCGCGAGCATATTCATATCGACGGTATGCCGTTGCACATCATCGATACCGCTGGCCTGCGGGATACCGATGATCAAGTGGAGCGCATCGGAGTGGAACGCGCCATCAAGGCCATCAAGGATGCCGACCGGATACTCCTGGTGATGGATGCCAGCGCAGCATCCGGCGACGCTGGCGAGTCAGGTTGGCCCGAGGTTCTCACCATCAGGCCGGACCGAAACAAAACCACCCTCATCCGCAACAAGGCCGACCTGACCGGCGAAGACGCCACGCTTGCGATCGATCCTGACGGCTACACCACCCTGAGCCTCTCGGCGAGATCAGGTGACGGCCTCGAAATGCTGCGTGAGCATCTAAAGGACTGCATGGGCTATGACCAGACCGCCGAGAGTGGTTTCAGCGCCCGTCGCAGACACCTGGATGCGCTGCGACAGGCTGCGGAGCATCTGGAGCATGGCCATGCCCAGCTCACGCTCGCTGGAGCGGGGGAGCTGCTCGCCGAAGACCTGCGGCAAGCCCAGCAGGCGCTTGGCGAGATCACTGGAGCCTTCAGCTCGGACGATCTGTTGGGCCGCATATTTTCCAGCTTTTGTATTGGTAAGTAGCCCTAAGCCTCGCTCGACGGCTCCTTAGCTTCGCCAGTTTCCGTGCGCTTGAACGCAGCCGCGCTTCGTTCTGCGGCTGCTTGCGGGAACCTCGTCATTCATCGTCGCTAAATGCCCCTTCAACCCTACCCACCGACTCCATTGGCTTCCCGCAATAGCGGCGCCAAAGCTTGTCAATCCCTACAGCTAAGCTCTGTGGAAAAGTACGCCTAAGATCGGTCCATAACCAGTTGAAGAACAAGCTCACAGATAGCCCTGTGCATAACTTACCCTTTCATACACAGCCTATGAACCGGTAGCGCACGGGTAGAGCGCAGCATCAACACAACCTTTTAAAACGCTGGAATCCTTTATGTACAGGGCTTCCGTGGATCTATCCACAGAAATTTCGCTCCTATTTATAAACATAAAAATAAGCTTTAAATACTTTTCTCTATTTTTCTAATGATGCGTCTGTTTGCCGTCGTCATTGCCTGAAGCTGCAGCTGGTCATTTTTTGTTCAAAGGACTTCTTTCGAAAACCTCCAGCCCCTATACTTGCGCGTTTCCCAGAACTCATCTGAACAGGCACGAGGTGCGTGTGGATTTCCCTTCCCGTTTTGACGTCATCGTTATCGGCGGTGGCCATGCCGGTACCGAAGCTGCTTTGGCAGCCGCTCGAATCGGCGTGAAGACATTGCTGCTCACTCATAACGTCGAGACGCTAGGGCAGATGAGCTGCAATCCGGCCATCGGTGGTATCGGCAAGAGTCATCTGGTCAAGGAAATCGACGCGTTGGGCGGCGTCATGGCGACCGCTACCGACAAGAGCGGGATACAGGTTCGCGTGCTCAACAGCCGCAAGGGTCCGGCGGTCCGCGCTACGCGTGCGCAGGCCGACCGTGTGCTCTACAAGGCTGCGGTGCGCGAAACGCTGGAGAATCAGCCGAACCTGTGGATATTTCAGCAGGCTGCTGACGATTTGATCGTCGAGGCGGATCAGGTCAAAGGTGTCATCACGCAGATGGGCCTGCGTTTCTTCGCCGAATCGGTTGTTCTGACGACCGGGACCTTCCTTGGCGGACTTATCCACATTGGGTTGCAGAATTACTCCGGTGGACGCGCTGGCGATCCGCCATCCATCGCTCTGGCTGCACGTCTGCGTGAACTGCCGCTTCGCGTCGGTCGTCTGAAGACCGGGACGCCGCCTCGTATCGACGGCCGCAGCGTCGATTTCTCGGTGATGACCGAACAGCCGGGCGACACGCCCATTCCGCCGATGTCATTCCTCGGACATGCGGCGCAGCATCCAGAGCAGGTCAGTTGCTGGATTACTCACACCAACGCCAAAACCCATGAAATCATCGCGGCCAATCTTGACCGCTCGCCGATGTATTCCGGTGTCATCGAGGGGGTCGGGCCACGCTACTGTCCATCGATCGAGGACAAGATCCATCGTTTCGCCGACAAGGACAGCCACCAGGTTTTCATCGAGCCCGAAGGCCTGACTACCCATGAGCTTTACCCCAATGGCATTTCCACTTCGCTGCCGTTCGATGTTCAGCTGCAGATCGTGCAGAGCATTCGCGGGATGGAGCAGGCGCACATCGTTCGACCTGGCTACGCCATCGAATACGATTACTTCGATCCGCGCGATCTGAAATACAGCCTGGAAACCAAGGTCATCGGCGGGCTCTTCTTTGCCGGCCAGATCAATGGCACTACGGGTTACGAAGAAGCCGGCGCGCAAGGTTTGCTGGCCGGTACCAATGCGGCCCTGCGCGCGCAAGGCAAGGACAGCTGGTGTCCGCGGCGCGACGAAGCCTACCTGGGCGTCCTGGTCGACGATCTGATCACCCTGGGAACCCAGGAGCCGTATCGGATGTTTACTTCTCGCGCCGAGTATCGGTTGATACTGCGCGAGGATAACGCCGACCTCCGATTGACCGAAAAAGGCCGGAAGTTAGGACTGGTGGATGATGTTCGCTGGGCGGCGTTCGAGCGCAAGCGCGAAAGTATCGTTCAGGAAGAGCAGCGTCTGAAAAGCACCTGGGTGCGTCCTGCCACCCCGCAGGGCGATGCCATCGCCGAGCGTTTCGGTACACCGCTGACCCACGAGTACAGCTTGCTCAATCTGCTTGCGCGTCCGGAAATTGACTACCGAAGCCTGATTCAGCTCACCGGCGCTGGGGTCGAAGACCCCCAGGTCGCCGAGCAGGTCGAGATCAAGACCAAGTACGCCGGATACATTGATCGCCAGCAGGAGGAGATAGTCCGCCTGCGTGCCAGCGAAAGCGTGGTGCTACCGGCGGACCTGGTTTACGCGACCATCAGCGGCTTGTCGAAGGAGATCCAGCACAAGCTTTCCCTGGCGCGCCCCGAGACGCTAGGCCAGGCTTCGCGGATACCCGGCGTCACGCCGGCCGCCGTATCGCTCCTGATGATCCATTTGAAAAAACGCAGCGCCGGTCAGAAGCTGGAGCAAAGTGCCTGATGGATGCCGAATACGCCCGCTATGCCGAAGAACTCAAGCAGGGTGCGGCCTTGCTGGGCGTCGATCTGAACGAAACCCAGCAAGAACAACTGCTCGGCTATTTGCGGCTGCTGAACAAGTGGAACAAGGCCTACAACCTGACCGCCGTGCGCGATCCGGCGGAAATGGTCTCGCGGCATCTGCTCGATAGTCTCAGCGTCGCGCCGCATGTAGAGCAGGGCGGCTCGCGCTGGCTCGATGTGGGTAGCGGCGGCGGTATGCCTGGCATACCGCTGGCCATTCTGTTTCCCGAACGCAGCTTTACGCTGCTCGACTCGAACGGCAAGAAGACCCGCTTTCTGACGCAGGTCAAGCTTGAGCTGAAACTTGCAAATCTGGAAGTTGTCCACAGCCGCGTCGAAGAGTTCCGGCCGGAACAGCCCTTTACCGGTATCACCTCTCGAGCGTTCAGTTCGCTGCGTGACTTCGCCCGCTGGACGCGTCATCTGGGCGATCTCGATACCTGCTGGCTAGCCATGAAAGGCATCCAGCCGGACGATGAGCTGCAGGCGCTGCCGGAGGATTTCCAACTGGAGCGCTGTCTGGTTCTCAAGGTTCCCGGTTGCCAAGGGCAACGCCATCTGTTGATACTGCGCCGCACTTCATGACTCCGGACAGACACTGACCATGGCTAAAGTATTTGCCATCGCCAACCAGAAGGGCGGTGTCGCCAAGACCACCACCTGCATCAATCTCGCCGCTTCGCTGGTTGCGACACGCCGTCGCGTCTTGCTTATCGACCTTGATCCACAGGGCAACGCTACCACCGGAAGCGGTGTGGATAAGTTGAGTCTGGACTACTCGATCTATGACGTTCTCATCGGCGAATGCAGCCTGATCGATGCGATGCAGTTTTCCGAGCACGGTGGGTATCAGTTATTGCCGGCCAACCGTGACCTGACGGCCGCGGAAGTCGCCCTGCTCAATTTGCCGGCTAAGGAAAACCGCCTGCGCGAGGCGCTTGCGCCGGTACGCGAGAACTACGATTACATTCTCATCGATTGTCCGCCTTCCTTGTCGATGCTGACCATCAACGCCCTGACAGCGGCGGACGGCGTGATCATTCCGATGCAGTGCGAGTATTACGCCCTCGAAGGTCTGACCGACCTGGTCAATTCCATTCAGCGCATCGGTCAGGCGTTGAATCCTTCGCTGAAAATCGAGGGCCTGTTGCGCACCATGTACGATCCGCGCAGCAGCCTGACCAACGATGTCACCGAACAGCTCAAGGCACATTTCGGAGAGAAGCTCTACGACACCGTCATCCCGCGCAATGTGAGGCTGGCCGAAGCGCCCAGTCATGGCATGCCGGCGTTGGTCTATGACAAGCAATCCAAGGGCGCCTTGGCCTATCTGGCACTGGCGGGCGAACTGTCGCGTCGTCAGCGTCGAGCCGCCCGCAGCGTAACCGCATAAGGAATTTTCATGGCGACCAAAAAACGAGGCCTAGGACGCGGACTGGATGCCCTGCTCGGCGGCGCCAATGTGACAACGGCGCAGCAACAGACCGCTCAGGTCGACGAGCGCGAGCTGCAACAGTTGCCTCTCGACGTCATCCAGCGGGGCAAGTATCAGCCGCGTCGCGATATTGACCCGGTGACCCTCGATGAATTGGCAAATTCGATTCGCAGCCAAGGCTTGATGCAGCCGATCGTCGTTCGTTCTATCGGCTCGGGCCGCTACGAGATCATTGCAGGCGAGCGGCGCTGGCGTGCCAGCCAACAGGCGGGGCTTGAGAAAATTCCGGCATTGGTACGCGAAGTCTCGGACGAAGCGGCCATCGCCATGGCGCTGATCGAAAACATCCAACGCGAAGACCTCAATCCGATCGAAGAAGCTGTGGCTCTGCAACGACTGCAGCAGGAATTCCAGCTGACCCAGCAGCAGGTCGCTGACGCCGTTGGCAAATCCCGGGTAACCATCAGCAACCTGTTGCGTCTGATCGCCTTGCCTGAAGAAATCAAGACGCTTCTGTCTCATGGCGATCTGGAAATGGGACATGCGCGGGCATTGCTGGGGTTACCCGTTGAACAGCAGGTCGAAGGCGCGCGTCATGTTGTCGCACGCGGGCTAACGGTGCGTCAGACCGAGGCGCTGGTTCGGCAGTGGCTCAATGGCAGCAAGGGCACCAAAGCCGAGCCGAAGAGCGATCCGGACATCGTTCGCCTGGAACAACGGCTAGCCGAGCGCCTGGGTTCTCCAGTGCAAATCAAGCATGGCGAAAAGGGCAAGGGACAGCTGGTGATCCGCTACAATTCGCTGGATGAGTTGCAAGGTGTGCTGGCGCACATTCGTTGATACAAAATATATGTAGTGCCGATCGGAAATAACTACCGGAAGGTTGAACGCCGTTGGGGCTGCTCCTATACTCGCGGCGCTTTTTTGACTGCCGTCATTTCAGATGGCGTAGGTATTTGGCGGTGGTTGTAGGTGAATATACGTAACAGAACACCTCTCCATCGGATGCCTGTAGTACGTGTGCTGGTGGTACAGGCGCTCGTTGCGTCGGTCACCGGCATTTTTTGTGGTGTTTTTTTTGGTATGGTCGCGGGCTATTCAGGCCTGCTGGGCGGTTTGATAGCTCTATTGGGCAATACATATTTTGCGTTCAAGGCGTTTCGTTATTTCGGCGCGCGTTCGGCAAAGGCCATCGTTCAGTCATTGTGGGCTGGCGAGATGGGTAAACAGATTCTGGCAGCAGCGCTATTCGCGCTGGTGTTTGTGGGAGTGAAACCGCTGGAACCGGTAGCGTTGTTTGCCGGCTATCTGATGGTTCTTGGCGCCGGAGCGAGCGCCCTCCTGCTGATGAAAAATAATCCGAAGCATTGAACACTGAGGCGTTTATGGCGAGTACCCCGGCGGAATACATCCAGCATCACCTACAGAATCTGACTTACGGAAAATTGCCGGAAGGTTACGTTCGCGCAGACGGCTCGGTGGTCGACCAGGCCACCTGGACCATCGCCCAGACGGGCACTGAAGCCCGCGATATGGGCTTCATGGCCGTCCATCTCGATACACTCGGATGGTCGTTGTTCATGGGCCTGATCTTCGTCCTGGTTTTCCGCATGGCCGCCAAGGGCGCAACCGCTGGCATTCCGGGGCGCCTGCAGAACTTCGTGGAGATGTGCGTCGAGTTCGTCGAAGGCGTGGTGAAAGATACTTTTCACGGCCGCAACGCGCTTATCGCGCCACTCGCTTTGACCATTTTCGTCTGGGTGTTCCTGATGAACAGCCTGAAGTGGATTCCTGTGGATTACATCCCGGGCCTGGCTACGCTGCTTGGGCTGCCCTACTTCAAGATCGTCCCGACTGCCGACCCGAACGGCACCTTCGGCCTGTCGTTGGGTGTATTCATCCTGATCCTGTTCTACAGCTTCAAAGTCAAGGGCGTCGGTGGTTTCACCAAAGAGCTGGCCTTCACCCCGTTCAACCACTGGTCTCTGGTTCCGTTCAACCTGTTTCTCGAAATCCTCGGTCTGCTGACCAAGCCGCTGAGCCTGGCTCTGCGTCTGTTCGGCAACATGTATGCCGGTGAGGTGGTATTCATCCTCATTGCGCTGCTGCCGTTCTACGTGCAGTGGACCCTGAATGTACCCTGGGCGATTTTCCACATCCTGGTAATCCCGCTTCAGGCGTTCATCTTCATGGTTCTGACCGTGGTGTACCTGAGCTCTGCACATGAAGATCATGGGCACGCCGAGCTCACGCCATAACAGCTGAATCGTTCGAAACGTTTTTGCTTTACCCGAAAAACCTTAACCCCCTTAGCTTCAGGAGCTTTACATGGAACTCGTCTACATCGCCGCCTCCATCATGATCGGTCTGGGTGCCCTGGGCACTGGCATCGGCTTCGCCCTGCTGGGCGGCAAGCTGCTGGAATCCACCGCTCGTCAACCCGAGCTGGCTCCTCAGCTGCAAACCAAGACCTTCCTGATGGCCGGTCTGCTCGACGCCGTACCGATGATCGGTGTTGGTATCGCGATGTACCTCATCTTCGTTGTCGCTGGCTAATACATTCCGGTTCCTGATGGGGTTCGCTCGCCGAGCCCCGTTGCCGTGGAATTGACAACCGCGTCGAACGAGATAGCACGAGGTATATCGCTGTGAACATTAACTTGACGCTGTTCGGTCAAACGTTCGCTTTCGCTATTTTCGTCTGGTTCTGCATGAAGTTCGTATGGCCGCCTATCACCAAGGCCATGCAGGAACGCCAGAAGAAAATTGCCGAAGGACTGGACGCCGCAGGCCGTGCGCAGCAAGACCTAAAATTGGCTCAGGAAAAGGTGTCCAACACCCTCCGCGAGACCAAAGGGCAAGCTGCCCAGATTCTTGAGCAGGCCAACAAGCAGGCCAACGCCATTGTTGAGGAAGCCAAGCAGCAGGCGCGCGCCGAAGGTGAGCGACTGGTAGCCGGCGCCCGCGCCGAAATCGAGCAGGAAGTGAATCGTGCCAAGGAGCAACTGCGCAATCAGGTAGCGGTATTGGCCGTGATGGGTGCGGAGAAGATCCTGGAGTCCCAGGTGGACGCCAAGGCGCACAACGATCTGGTCGAAAAACTGGCCTCCCAACTCTAAGCGAGGCAAGCGATGATCAATACCCAGACGCTTGCCCGGCCTTACGCGAAGGCAGCTTTCGAGTTTGCCAGCGCAGCTGGTCGGATCGATGCCTGGTCAGGCATGTTGAGCCTGGCTGCGGTCGCCGTTGACGTTCCCCAAGTTGCCGAACTGCTGAAGAACCCCCGTCTGACTAGCGAAAGCAAGGTACAGACGCTGGTACAGCTGTTTGGTAGCGACATCGATGAAGCCTTCCGTAACTTCGTCTCCACCCTAGGCGATAACGATCGTCTGGACGTGTTGCCGATGATCGGAGAGCTGTTCGAGGAGCTCAAGGCTGAAGCTGAAAAGACACTCGACGTAGAAGTGCAGACAGCTTTCGAGCTGTCACCTGCACAACTCCAAACTTTGGCTGCCGCCTTGTCGAAGCGGCTAGATCGTACCGTCAACCCCCAGCAGGTCGTGAACCCTGCGCTGATCGGCGGCGTTGTCATTCGCGCCGGCGATGTGGTTGTCGATGGTTCGGTCCGCGGCAAACTGAGCCAGTTGGCCGAATCGTTGAAATCCTGATTTGAGGGTCGTGGCATGCAGCAACTGAATCCTTCCGAGATTAGTGAAATCATAAAGCAGCGCATCGGTAGTTCCGATGTGTCTGCCCAAGCGCGCAACGAAGGTACCGTCGTCAGCGTTTCTGACGGCATCGTTCGCATTTACGGCCTTGCCGACGTGATGTACGGGGAGATGATTGAGTTCCCTGGTGGCGTCTTCGGCATGGCTCTGAACCTGGAGCAGGACTCCGTAGGTGCCGTGGTACTGGGTGCCTACCAGAGCCTGACCGAAGGCATGAGCGCCAAGTGCACCGGTCGCGTACTGGAAGTTCCGGTAGGTCCGGAGCTGCTGGGTCGTGTCGTCGATGCACTGGGCAACCCGGTTGACGGCAAGGGCCCGGTCAACGCGCAGGCAACTGACGCGGTTGAAAAGGTCGCCCCTGGCGTGATCTGGCGTAAGTCGGTCGACCAGCCGGTACAGACCGGTTACAAGTCGGTCGATGCGATGATCCCGGTTGGTCGAGGTCAGCGCGAGCTGATCATTGGTGACCGTCAGATCGGCAAAACCGCTCTGGCCATCGATGCGATCATCAACCAGCGCGACAGCGGCATTAAATGCGTTTACGTCGCGATCGGGCAGAAGCAATCGACCATCGCCAACGTGGTGCGCAAGCTCGAGCAGCACGGTGCACTGGCCAACACCATCATCGTCGCCGCTTCGGCTTCCGAATCCGCTGCGCTGCAGTTCCTGGCTCCGTATGCCGGCTGCACCATGGGCGAGTACTTCCGTGACCGCGGTGAAGATGCTCTGATCGTATATGACGATCTGTCCAAGCAGGCTGTTGCCTACCGTCAGATCTCCTTGCTGCTGCGTCGTCCGCCGGGACGTGAAGCCTACCCGGGCGACGTGTTCTATCTCCACAGCCGTCTGCTGGAACGTGCATCGCGCGTTTCTGAGGAGTACGTCGAGAAGTTCACCAACGGTGCCGTGACTGGCAAGACCGGTTCCCTGACCGCTCTGCCGATCATCGAAACCCAGGCGGGTGACGTTTCGGCGTTCGTTCCGACCAACGTGATTTCCATCACCGACGGTCAGATTTTCCTCGAGTCGTCGATGTTCAACGCCGGTATCCGTCCGGCCGTCAACGCCGGTATCTCGGTATCCCGTGTTGGTGGCGCCGCTCAGACCAAGATCATCAAGAAGCTGTCCGGTGGTATCCGTACCGCTCTGGCTCAGTACCGTGAACTGGCGGCATTCGCCCAGTTCGCGTCCGATCTGGACGAAGCGACCCGCAAGCAGCTCGAGCATGGTCAGCGTGTGACTGAGCTGATGAAGCAGAAGCAGTACGCGCCGATGTCGATCGCCGATATGGCGGTGTCTCTGTATGCGGCCGAGCGTGGCTACCTGCAGGACATCGAAGTAGCCAAGGTTGGCGCCTTCGAGCAGGCGTTGATCGCCTATTTCCGTCATGAGCATGCCGCTCTGCTGGACAAGATCAACGTGAAGGGCGACTTCAACGACGAAATCGACGCGGGCATCAAGGCCGGTATCGAGTCGTTCAAGGCCACCCAATCCTGGTAAGCCGCAGCGGGAGCCGTAAGGTTCCCGCCTGCTAACCCGATAGGTGTCAAATGGCAGGCGCAAAAGAGATTCGCAGCAAGATTGCGAGCATCAAAAGCACGCAGAAGATCACCAGCGCCATGGAAAAGGTGGCGGTCAGCAAGATGCGCAAGGCACAGATGCGCATGGCTGCCAGCCGTCCTTATGCGGAGCGGATCCAGCAGGTAATCGGTCATCTGGCCAATACCAACCCGGAGTACCGCCACCCGTTCATGGTAGAGCGCCCGGTCAAGCGTGTCGGCTATATCGTCGTGTCGTCCGATCGCGGCCTGTGCGGCGGCTTGAACACCAACCTGTTCAAGGTGCTGGTCAAGCACATGAAGGAATGGCACGACAGCAATGTCGAGGCCGACCTCTGCGTAATCGGTAACAAGGGTGCGAGCTTTTTCCGCAGCTTCGGCGGCAACGTGGTCGCGGCGGTCAACGGGCTTGGCGAAGAGCCGTCGATCAATGATCTGATCGGTAGCGTCAAGGTCATGCTGGATGCCTTCGATCAGGGCCGTCTGGACCGTCTTTTCCTGGTGTCGAACAAGTTCATCAACACCATGACGCAGAAGCCGACCGTAGCTCAGTTGCTGCCGCTGGCGGCCAGTGACGATCAGACCGCGCCGAAAGGTCAGTGGGACTATCTGTACGAACCCGATGCCCGGCTGTTGCTGGATGCCTTGCTGGTTCGCTACGTCGAGTCCCAGGTGTACCAGGCCGTGGTCGAGAACGGTGCCGCTGAACAGGCAGCCCGGATGATCGCCATGAAGAACGCAACCGACAACGCCGGTGAGCTGATCGGCGACCTGCAACTGGTCTACAACAAGGCCCGTCAGGCTGCGATCACGCAAGAAATTTCGGAAATCGTCGGCGGCGCTGCCGCGGTTTAAGAACGGTTCAAATATTCAGAGGAACCAAACATGAGTAGCGGACGTATCGTTCAAATCATCGGCGCCGTTATCGACGTGGAATTTCCGCGCGATCTGGTACCGAACATCTATGACGCGCTGAAAGTGACTGGCGCCGAAACCACCCTGGAAGTCCAGCAGCAGCTGGGCGACGGCATTGTCCGTACCATCGCCATGGGTTCGACCGAAGGCCTCAAGCGCGGTCTGGACGTCAGCAACACCGGCGCTGCGATTTCCGTACCGGTGGGAACTGCCACCCTGGGCCGGATCATGGACGTGCTGGGCAACCCCATCGACGAAGCCGGTCCGATCGGTGAAGAAGAGCGCTGGGGCATCCACCGCGCGGCGCCGAGCTATGCCGAGCAGGCCGGTGGCAACGAGCTGCTGGAAACAGGCATCAAGGTTATCGACCTGGTCTGCCCGTTCGCCAAAGGCGGTAAGGTCGGTCTGTTCGGTGGTGCCGGTGTCGGCAAGACCGTAAACATGATGGAGCTGATCCGTAACATCGCCATGGAGCACAGCGGTTATTCCGTGTTTGCTGGCGTGGGTGAGCGTACTCGTGAAGGTAACGACTTCTATCACGAGATGAAGGACTCCAACGTTCTGGACAAGGTTGCACTGGTCTACGGCCAGATGAACGAGCCACCAGGAAACCGTCTGCGTGTAGCACTGACTGGCCTGACCATGGCCGAGAAGTTCCGTGACGAAGGCAAGGACGTTCTGCTGTTCGTGGACAACATCTACCGTTACACCCTGGCCGGTACCGAAGTATCCGCGCTGCTGGGTCGTATGCCGTCCGCGGTGGGTTATCAGCCGACGCTGGCCGAGGAAATGGGCGTTCTGCAGGAGCGCATCACCTCCACCAAGAACGGTTCGATCACCTCCGTTCAGGCTGTTTACGTACCTGCGGACGACCTGACCGACCCATCCCCGGCGACCACCTTCGCCCACCTCGACGCCACCGTGGTTCTGTCGCGTGATATCGCTTCCCTGGGTATCTACCCGGCGGTCGATCCGCTCGACTCTACTTCGCGTCAGCTGGATGCCAACGTGATCGGCCAGGAGCACTACGACACTGCTCGCGGCGTTCAGTACGTGCTGCAGCGCTACAAAGAACTGAAGGACATCATCGCGATCCTGGGCATGGACGAACTGTCCGAAGCCGACAAGC
>Ga0163223_100161_pt1 | contig 23387 bp, 17 predicted proteins | sample MSEWel2016_02_17_2_FD_113147 | JGI IMG/M metagenome (GOLD analysis project Ga0163223, IMG submission 113147) | Subsurface microbial communities from deep shales in West Virginia, USA - MSEEL Well Study Marcellus 5H_2016_02_17 ...
GCTCGGCAGCGACGCGCAGAAGCAGGATTTGCTGCCCCAGGTGGCTGCTGGTTCGCTGCAGTTGGCGGTGGCCTTCGATGAGCCGCAGAGCCACTACAACCTCAACGATGTGCAGACCAAGGCCGAGGCGGTTGATGGCGGCTATCGGCTGTCCGGACGCAAGGCCGTGGTGATCGGCGGGCACAGCGCCGGCCAGATCATCGTCTCTGCGCGCACCTCGGGCGATAGCCGCGACGAATCGGGCATCAGCCTGTTCCTCATCGATCCGAATGCTGAAGGTGTCAGCCGCCGCGTGTACCCGACCATCGACGGGCGCAAGGGCTGCGAACTGTTCCTCGACAATGTACAGGTGGGTAACGACGCCGTGCTCGGCGAAATCGGCAACGCGCTCCCAGCGCTGCGCTACCAGCAAGGCCGCGCCATTGCCGCCCAGTGCGCCGATGCACTGGGCAGCATGGACGAAGCCTGCAAACTGACCCTCGACTACCTGAAGACGCGCAAGCAGTTCGGGGTGCCGATCGGCAAGTTTCAGGTCCTGCAGCACCGCATGGTCGACATGCAAACCGAGCTGGAGCAAGCCACCAGCATGGCGATCCTCGCCGCCACCTTTGCCGATGGCGAAGACAATGACGAGCGCAGCCGCATCATCGCCGCCGCCAAGTACATCTGCGCCCGCGCCGCACGCAAGGTCGCCGAAGAGGCGATCCAATTGCACGGCGGCATCGGCATGACCTGGGAATACAACCTCGCCCACCACGCCAAGCGCCTGGTGATGATCGCCCACCAGTTCGGTGACGATGACCATCATCTGAAGGCCTATGCAAAGTTGATGCAGGTGGCGTGATCGGTTGGTTGATCGCGTGACAGAAGAACCCGCTCTCAGGAGCGGGTTTTTTTATGTGCGGGGCGTGGGTGGCAGGCGACGTTTTATGCGTCTGGATGGGCACCGGTTACCGGTGGATCAGTGGATCGTGACCACCCATGGCTGGAGTGGCATTTCGCGAGCAAGCTCGCTCCTACAGGTACGGTGCTTCCCATCGGGAGCTGCTGCGGGTTCTACCGCTTTGTAGGAGCGAGCTTGCTCGCGAAGAAGGCAACTGCGCTGCATCTCCCCAGCGCGGATGCCGGCTTTTTTACTGGAGCGATCAAACCGGTTTGGCCTGCGCCCCGGTTGGCGTGGCACTCTGCGGCTTCCACTCCTGCAGCCGGTCCAGGCTGCCGCGATAGTGCTTCAATCCCATGCCGAGCAGGACGATCGCGCCGACCAGAGCGATGCCGGTGACGATCAGCAGTGAGTAGCGCAGGGCGTTGTCGTCGCCGAAGACGAAGTCGGTGCCCAGCGCCACTGCCGTCGGGCCGATGCCGAGGCCGACCATGGTGATGACGAACAGGTATACCGCCGAGGCCTGGCCACGCATGGAGTTGGGCATGATTTCCTGGATTGCCGCAGGGCCGACGCCGAAGGGCATGGCGATGGTGAAAACATGCAGGGCGATCAAGGCCAGCGCCAGTTCGCCAGTGCCAGCGAGGTAGGCGAGGTTGAGCGGCAGGGTCAACGCGGCGGAGATGATGCCCACGCGCAGCGGCGCGTCGCGATAACCGCGGCGGTGCAGCAGATCGGACAGCCGCCCGCCGGCGATGATGCCCAGCGAGCCGGCTACCGCCACCACCGAGCCGTAGAGCACGCCCACGTCGCTGGCGGACCAACCGTAGGTGCGGATGAAGAAGGTCGGGATCCACGCCGAGCTGCCATAGGCCGCAAAGGCCAGGCAGGCGAAGCCGAAGTTGTGGCAAAGCACGGTGCGGCGGTTCTGGCGGATATAGCCGGCCACTTCGCTTAGCGGCACCTCGACTCCGGCGCCGACGCCCTTGCGCGACGGTTCGCGGATCAGCAGCAGGACGGCGGTGAACAGTACTCCGGCAGCGCCGAGCACGAGGAAGATCAACTGCCACGGGCGAACCATGCCGATGACCGGCAGGAGCACATCGCCCTGTGCCGAAGCGAACTTGACCACCAGACCGCCGAGCAGGAAGGCCAGGCCCGAGCCGATGTAGATGCCCATCGAATAAACGCTCATGGCGGTGCCGCGCAGCTTGGGCGGGAAACTATCGGCGATCAGCGAGTAGGCCGATGGCGACAGCGCGGCCTCGCCGACCCCGACGCCGATGCGGAACACCAGAAATTGCCAGAAGGTCCGGGCGGTGCCGCACAGCGCGGTCATCAGGCTCCAGACCAGCACGCCGACGGCGATGATGCCGCGGCGGCTCTTGCGATCGGCCAGCCGCCCGATGGGCACGCCGCAGATGGTGTAGAACACCGCGAAGGAGAAGCCCATCAGCAGGCTCATGTGGGTGTCGGTGATGTCCAGATCGCGACGGATCGGCTCGACCAGCAGGTTGAGAATCTGCCGGTCGACGAAGGACAGGACATAGGCGAGCATCAGAATCGCGACCGTTACCCAGGCGCGGGTGCTCGAGGGGTAGCCATTATTGTTGTTGTCCATGGCAGGCTCCGAATTGATGTGGCGGCTAATCAGCCCACCTCAATGTCGTCGGAGTTCAGCCATCCGGCAAGTTCGATAACCGCTGTATATGTTTCGAAATATGGTCGATGTGTTCCGCAGTGCAAAACAAGCGATCACGGCTGCGTCAGACTGCCGTCTGGCTCGCTTCGGTTGCCAGTTCCGGCAACAACCAGCATGACCACAAGGTCGGTGCGAAGGAGCTGCGGAAGAAGCCGAAATGACCGATGCGATCCGCGCCGATCTCGCTCGGCGCGATCCGCCTCAGACTTTTCGGCGCGGATGTATAGAAGCCGTGCAGCGACTCGGTGTTGCGCGCCGACATCATTTCGTCGTCGGTAAATGACAGCGACGTCAACGGTGTCCGCACGGCGTCGAAGGCCTGGCGCACGGGCTCGCCCTCGACGCCGATCAGATATTCAGGATGCAGGCACCAGCGGCGCCATTGACGGATTACCCCGGCGGGCAGGTCGCCGACCGCGCCAATGCGGCCACCGGGGAAATACCCGGCCAGCGCGGTGAGCACCGGCGCCAGGCCATGCCAGAGGAACCAGGCCTTGCGACGAATCTGTGGGCTGTTGTCCCGCCAGTAGCCGCTGCCGGCGGCGATGGTAATGATGCGGGTGAGCCGCTCATGGCCTTTCACCAGCGGCAAAATCTGCGCGCCGACGCTATGGCCGATCCAGTACAGCGGCAGGCTTCCGGCCGCTTCGGCGACCTTCGCCAGTACCGCGCTACCGTCATGGCGAGCCCAGTCGAGTACGTCCACGTCGAGCTGGCGCAGTGGAACCTGGCGGGACAGCCCCATGCCGAGGTAGTCGAAGGTGACCGCCAGAAATCCTTGCTCGGCGAGCCAGCCGGCAAAGTCGGCATAGAAGCGCTGCTTAACGCCCATTGCCGGTGCGATCAGTACGGCACCACGTGGCGTGCCGGCTGGGTGGTACCAGTAGCTGGAAATCAGATGACCGTTGCCGTTGTCGATGGTGCGTGCCTCAGCCTGTATCGTCGCCATGTTTATTCTCCGGTCTTTTTTGTATGGCCTGGATCGGTGCAGTATACGAACGGCAGAAAGTAATTCTAGAAAAATATTCTAGCTGGAGTCCGGATGGCCCGTAGTAGCCGCAAACAGGAAATCCTTCAGGCCGCGCTGGCCTGCTTTACCGAACACGGCGTGGAAGCCACGACCATCGAGATGATCCGCGATCGCTCCGGCGCCAGCATTGGCAGCCTTTATCACCATTTCGGCAACCGCGAGCGGATCATCGCCGCGCTTTATCTCGAAGGCATCGGTGAGTACGCAGCGCTGCTGGAAGCAGGGCTGATCGAGACGCTGGATGCCGAAGCCTGCATCAAGCTGTTCGTTACCTGCTACATCGACTGGGTGGTGGTGAACCCGGACTGGGCGCGCTTCGTCCTGCACAACCGTGGCCGGGTCGAGGCGGGCGAGATGGGCGAGCGGCTGCGAGAGGTCAACCAGGCGCATGGCGAACGGGTCGGTGCGATCCTGCGTCGCCACCGTGAAAGCGGCGCCTTTCGCCGAATGCCGGGCGACTGCTTTCTGGCGGTGGTGATCGGACCCTGTCACGACATGGCGCGCAATTGGCTGGCCGGGCGTTCACGCACCGCCCTGGCCGATTGTCGCGAACTGCTTGCCGAGATTGCCTGGGCGAGCGTCAAGGCCTAAAAAGCGGGTCAGACGCCGAGGCTTTCGATATCGCGAGCCAGCATTTCCAGCTGATGAGCCAGCGAGCCTCTGAGGGTTTCTTCGCTGAGTTGGAACGACGGGGCGCCGCAGGTCAGCGCCATGACGCTGCCGTCGGCCAGGTGCAGCGGCACGCCAGCGGCTTTAACGTTGCGGTCCCAGTCGCCCAGAGACAGGCAGAACCCATGCTGGCGGTATTCCTCAAAGGACACTTCCAGCGACTGCTTCATCGTTGGCCAGTCTTCGCCGTACTTGGTTTCCAGCGCTGCCATCAGGTGCTCACGCTCCTTTTCCGGCGTGGCGGCGAGAAAGGCCCGCCCCGCCGCGGTGGTGGCCAGCGGGAGGCGCACACCGGCGTCCATGCGCAGCGTCGAAACCTCGGCGGGGCGGCAATTCTCGATGTAGATCATCGACAGTCGGTCGCGGCAGGTCAGCCCTACGGATGTATTGGTGCGCCGGGAGAACTCGTCCATGTACGGCTTGGCCAGCTGGCGCACACGCAGATTGGACACGTAGGCATAACCCAGGGCCAGCACGCCGGAGTCGAGCTGATACTTCTCCAGTTGCTGCGAGTAGCTGAGGTAGCCGAGCTTGGTCAGGGTGTAGGTCATGCGCGACACCGTAGGCTTGGGCAGCCCGGTGATGCGTGCGATGTCCTGGTTGCCCATCACCACCGAGCCGTGGGTGAAGGCGCGCAGTACGTCCAACCCGCGAGACAGGGCCTCGACGAACTTACGGTCCTTGGGGTTCTCGATGTCTTCAGCGTCGCTCATGGTGATGTCGGTCTGTCTGTTGGTGGCAGCGGGCGCGAACGATAGCAGATCGCCCTGATGGCTGGCAGTGCGCTCAGTCCGCCTTGCTGTAGATGGCGTTGTTTCATAGTAGTCGAATAAAACGAGCTTGTGTTCTGCACAGTAAAACAATGGTTCGCTGTTTTGCTTGCTCAAGTTGCTGCCGTGAGGCTTTGTGCAAGCAGGCGCGTAGCGTGCTGGAACTCCATTTACTGCGCCGGCACCGGATAACAGGCGACGAACGGTGCATCGCTGCATGTCGTGAGATGCCGGCCTGTGAGCGCTTGAAGGCTGCATGAGCCGGTACGGAAAAGTCACTCCGCGCTTGTTGCTCCGGGGGCTTTCTGATATAAAGCAGCGCTCTTTTCTAGGGGCCCGGTTTCTTCGCTTGCCGCGTAGCCGGTAAGACCCCAATGAAACGTGGCGCTGAGCGCCGAAAGACAAGTGAATTCAAGCGGCCAACCCATGCCGGGTTGGGCATGTGGTTTTAGAGGGCTGAGGCATGTCGAGAGTCTGTCAAGTTACCGGTAAGGGTCCGGTAACCGGGAACAATATTTCCCACGCGAACAACAAAACCCGTCGTCGTTTTCTTCCGAACCTGCAGCATCACCGCTTCTGGGTCGAGTCCGAGAACCGCTTCGTACGTCTGCGCCTGACCGCCAAGGGCATGCGCGTTATCGACAAGCGCGGTATCGACGCCGTTCTGGCTGAACTCCGCGCTCGCGGCGAAAAGGTTTAAGGAGAATTATCATGCGTGACCTGATCCGTTTGGTGTCCAGCGCCGGTACCGGCCACTTCTACACCACCGACAAGAACAAGCGCACTACTCCCGACAAGATCGAAATCAAGAAGTACGATCCTGTCGTGCGTAAGCACGTGATCTACAAGGAAGCCAAGATCAAGTAATTGATCGGCCCTTGAAGGAAGAACCCGCCATTTGGCGGGTTTTTTCGTTTCTGGCGCGCCGCTTTTTCAGCTGGCTTTGCGGATCGCATCGGCGAGGCGTTCGATCATCGCGTCGAGGTGTTCGCGCTCGACGATCAGCGCGGGTGACAAGGCGATGGTATCGCCGCTGGCGCGGGCCAGCAGGCCGTCTTCAAAGCACTGGCGGAACACCTCGTAGCCGCGCTTGCCAACGCCGTCGACATGGGCGGCGAACTGGATGCCGCCAACCAGCCCCGTGGTACGGATGTCGGTCACGTTCGGCAGGTCCTGCAGGCTGAACAGCGATTCCTGCCAGTAGCCTTCTATCTCGATGGCCTTCTGAAACAGATTTTCCCGCTGATAGATCTCCAGAGTCGCCAGGGCCGCAGCGCAGGCGACCGGGTGGCCCGAATAGGTGTAGCCATGGAAAAACTCGATGACGCTCTCCGGGCCCTGCATAAACGCATCGTGGATCTGTTCGGAAACCAGCACCGCGCCCATCGGAATCGCGCCGTTGGTCAGGCCTTTGGCGCAGGTAATGATGTCCGGCGTGACGCCCCAGCGCTGGGCGGCGAAGGCCTCGCCGACGCGGCCGAAACCGGTGATCACCTCGTCGAAGATCAGCAGGATGCCGTGCCTGGCGGTGATTTCGCGCAGGCGCTGCAGATAGCCCACCGGCGGCAATATCACGCCCGCCGAGCCTGACATGGGTTCAACGATTACGGCGGCGATGTTTTCTGCGCCATGCAGGGCGACCAGCCGCTCCAGCTCATCGGCTTTCTCTGCGCCATGTTGCGGCAGGCCACGGCTGAACGCGTTGCGCTGCAGATCCAGTGTATGCGGCAGATGATCGACGCTCGGTAGCAGCGAATTGCCGAACGCCTTGCGGTTGTTGCCCATGCCGCCGACCGAAATGCCGCCGAAGCCGACGCCGTGATAGGCCAGCTCACGGCCGATCAACCGGGTGCGGCTGCCCTGGCCGATAGCACGTTGATAGGCTAGGGCGACTTTCAATGCGGTGTCGGCCGACTCGGACCCGGAGTTGGTGAAGAACACACGGTTCAGGCCCGTCGGACTGATTTGCGTCAGCCGTTCGGCCAACTCGAAGGGCAGCGGATGGCCCATCTGAAAAGTCGGCGCGAAATCCATCTGAGCGATCTGCTGGCTCACAGCCTCGGTGATTTCCCGGCGCCCATGACCGGCATTACAGCACCAAAGCCCAGCCGTCCCATCGATCACCTGCCGACCATCGCTGTCGGTGTAGTACATGCCTTCGGCGCGCTCCAGCAGGCGCGGGCTGCCCTTGAACTGGCGGTTGGCGGTGAAAGGCATCCAGAAATGTTCGGCAGAGGCGGTGGGGTGCAGATCGTTAGCCATGACTAGCTCCGGAAGGGCAGTTTTGACGACTATGCTGTAACGCGACGTCATTGCAGACGCACAGCGGCTTCGGCGAGTCTATGTTTAATAAATCGAACAAAACAAGGCAAAATCCGCGCCTGCGTAAAAAATATTGATAGGGCTGGCGCCGCTGGTTTAGGGTGCCTTTCTGATTATTCGACTTGTTACCGAGGACGCCCCATGACCACCCTGACACTCGCCGATTGGCAACAGCGTGCCCGCGACCTGCGCATCGAAGGCCGGGCTTTCATTCAGGGCGAATACACCGCATCCAGTGCTGCCGCCAGTTTCGATTGCATCAGCCCGGTCGATGGGCGCGTGCTGACGCAAGTGGCGAGCTGCGACGAGGCCGATGCCGACCGCGCCGTGCTCAGTGCGCGGATGGTTTTTGAATCGGGTGTCTGGTCGCGCCTGGCGCCGGCCAAGCGCAAGGCGGTGATGATCCGCTTCGCCGACCTGCTTGAAGCTAATGCCGAGGAGCTGGCATTGCTGGAAACTCTCGACATGGGCAAGCCGATCAGCGATGCGCTGGGTGTGGATATTCCGGGCGCGGCGCGGGCGCTGCGCTGGAGCGGCGAGGCGATCGACAAAATCTACGATGAAGTGGCGGCGACTCCGCACGACCAGCTAGGCCTGGTCACTCGCGAGCCAGTTGGCGTGGTAGCAGCCATCGTGCCGTGGAATTTCCCGCTGATGATGGCCTGCTGGAAGCTCGGCCCGGCGCTGTCTACCGGTAACTCGGTGGTGCTCAAGCCGTCCGAGAAATCGCCGCTCAGTGCGATCCGCGTGGCGCAACTGGCGATCGAGGCCGGCATTCCGGCCGGCGTGCTCAACGTGTTGCCGGGCTACGGCCATACCGTGGGCAAGGCGCTGGCGCTGCACATGGATGTCGATACGCTGGTGTTCACCGGCTCCACGCGGGTCGCCAAGCAATTGATGATCTACGCTGGCGAATCGAACATGAAGCGCGTCTGGCTGGAGGCCGGCGGCAAGAGCCCGAACATCGTCTTTGCCGACGCACCGGACCTGGCAGCGGCGGCGCGCTCGGCAGCGAGCGCCATCGCCTTCAACCAGGGCGAGGTCTGCACCGCCGGCTCGCGGCTACTGGTGGAAAGTTCGGTCAAGGAGCGCTTCCTGCCGATGGTGGTCGAGGCGCTCAAGGGCTGGCAGCCGGGCAACCCGCTGGACCCCGCGACCAACGTCGGCGCGCTGGTCGATACCCAGCAACTCGATACCGTGCTCGGCTACATCGAAGCCGGTCGCAACGACGGCGCGCAGGTGCTGATTGGCGGCCAGCGGACCCTGGAAGACACCGGCGGGTTGTATGTCGAGCCGACCATCTTCGATGGCGTGAGCAACGCGATGAAGATCGCCCAGGAGGAAATCTTCGGTCCGGTGCTATCGGTGATCACCTTCGATACGGCAGCCGAAGCTGTGGCCATCGCCAACGACACTCCGTACGGTCTCGCCGCTGCGGTGTGGACTTCGGACTTGTCCAAGGCGCACCTGACCGCCAAGGCACTGCGCGCCGGCAGCGTCTGGGTCAACCAGTACGATGGCGGCGACATGACCGCACCCTTTGGTGGCTTCAAGCAGTCGGGCAACGGTCGTGACAAGTCGCTGCATGCGTTCGACAAGTACACCGAATTGAAGGCGACCTGGATCAAACTCTGACGATACAGGTAGGGTGGATGTCGCTTTTCACATCCACTTTCTGCGCGCCGCCTTGATTCACCGCCCTGGTGGATCGGTGAAGCGTGATCCACCCTACGATCGCATCGCCTTTTTGGTTTTTCTACTGCCCCCAACTACCGCTGCGGCGCATCGCGCCCCACTGATGCTTGCGTCGTGAGAACCATTGCCAGAGCCCGCGGCAACGCCAGAAGGTGTTGAGCTGGCGGTAACCGAAGTTCTCCAGCACGGCCATTAGGAACAGCCGCAGCATGTCGCGTCGACGCTCATAAACGCGGAACGACATGGTTTCCAGCAACAGGCCGTTCACCGACAACAAAATGCCCATACCGATCGCTACCAGCAGGAAGGCTGTCAGTGCCGCGTAAGACACGACCCCAAACACGAACCCGCCGATCATGAAGCCGTAACCGATCAGCTCGATCAGCGGCCCCAGCCATTCGAACAGTGCCATGAACGGCCAGGCCAGCCATCCCGGCGTGCCGCCGTGCCGGCTGAAGGCTAGGCGCGCATGACGGCCAAGGCTCTCTGCCAATCCGCGTTGCCAGCGGCTGCGCTGGCGGCCAAGGGTGCCGATATCTTCCGGGCACTCGGTCCAGCAGATCGGGTCGGGGAGGTAGCGAATACGGTAGGGAATGCGTCGCTCGCGATGGTAACGATGCAGCCGCACCACCAGCTCCATGTCCTCGCCGACCGTGTCGGTGCGATAGCCGCCAACCGCCATGACCCGCTCGCGGTCGAACAGGCCGAAGGCGCCGGAGATGATCAGCACCGCGTTCATCGGCGACCAGCCGAGGCGACCGAAAAGAAAGGCACGCAGGTATTCGACGATCTGAAAGCGCGCCAGCCAGTTGCTTGGCAGCCCGGCGCGGATCAGGAAGCCGCCGCGGACTTCGGAGCCGTTGGCGATGCGCACGGTGCCGCCTGCAGCGACGGTGCGCTCGTCTTCGAGGAATGGCTGGACGACTCGCAGCAAGCTGTCGCGCTGGAGGATGGAGTCGGCATCGACGCCACAGAACAACCCGTACCGCGCGGCATTGATGCCCGCATTCAGCGCGTCGGCCTTGCCGCCGTTGGCTTTGTCGATTACCCGTAAATTGGTGTAACGCCGCGAACGATAGATGGCTTGCACCGGCTGATGGACCACCGCCTGGCGCAGCGGCTCGGGATGCGGTACCAGCTCGAACTCATCGATCAGCACCGTCAGGGTGTCATCCTTCGACCCATCGTTGATGACCACGACTTCGAATTCGGGGTACTGCAGCTGCAGCATCGACCGCACCGAGGTACGGATCGTTGCCTCCTCGTTGAATGCCGGCATCAGTATCGAGACCGGCGGCTCGATCCCCAGATACGGTGCGATCTCCCCGGTCTCGGCGCGCTGACGGACGTAGCTCATCAGGCTGACCATCGACAGCAGGTTGAGCAGCAGGTACATGCCGTTGAGCAGCAGGAAGTAGAGGATGAAGCCCAACTGCAACCACCACAGCCAGTCGATGCTCATCGGCGCACCTCGGCCATAGCGCGGCGCAGCGCGTCCTGCCCGTAGCGATCCTCCACCTGCGTCAGCAGCGACTGAAGCCGCTCGGGCGTATTGCCCGGCAGTGTCGCCAAGCTGTCCGCAGCGGCCTGCCGGACCCACCAGCTGCGGTCGCCAAGCAGTGACAAGAACAGCTCGCTGTCGTCATTGCGGGCTTGCTTGTGCAGAGCTTGCAGAGCTGCCAGACGCACATCGGGGTGGCCATGCCGGAGTGCGCGCAGCAGTAGGGCACGGTCACGCGGATCACCCAGTTCGCAAAGGCAGCGCAACGCGATCTGCAGCTGCTCCGGCGCGGCGCCCTCTTCGAGTCGTGCACGCGCCCAGGGTGCGGCATGGCGCGGATCGCCATGAACCAGCAGCGGGATCAGCCTCTCGCGTCGCGGCCCGTCGGAATTGGACAGGGTAATCAGCAATGGCGCGGTGACCGCCTGTTCGCCGGCCTGCTGGCAGAGATTGGCAAGACGCGGCAGTGCCCAGTCTGGGCGTGTCGCGGCAGCGGGCAGGATCAGATGCATCGCCCGAACGGCGTCCATAGCGACCAGCGTCTGCGCTGCCGCCAGCGAGACGATCATGTTGCGGTTCGTGATCAATGGCTGCACCGCATCCCAGTGAGCCGGGTCGGCCAAATGGCGCAGGCAGGTCAGGCCGATCAGCTTGCTCCGCACGCGTCCGTGTAGCAGCGCCAGTGCCTTACGGTCCATCCCCAGCGCGGCAAGCGCACGATTCATCCGCTCCCGTGCCGCGCCTCGCAGTTGCAGCTGGGTACGATTCCATTGCAGCAGAAACCACAGCTGGCGGCTGCGTGGCAGCACAGGCAAAGGCTCGGGCAGTTCGTCGCTGAGGCTGCACAGGGCAAAGAAGGGGCGCCATTGGTCGTTGAACTGCTGCCGTCGTGCTGAGCGGCGGCGGGCCACTTCGCCCAGCAACAGCACCTGTAGCATCACCAGCACGGTGAGGCCGGCCAGGGCTATCGCGCAATAAAACACCAGCTGCAGCATGGGATCTTTCGGCCAGACCGCCAGCCATGCCTGGCGCGGCGATTCGCAGAGCCAGGCCGGGCAGCTCGTCGCCAGTTCAGAAAGCATGCCGCAGGCCGAGTTGCAGTCAGCGGCGCGTGTAGTAGTCGCCCTGACGGTGGTGGCCGAGCTCCCAGGTCAGCGCCCAGTTGCGGTCCAGCCAATGGCGGCCTTGCAGGCTTATGGCGCGCACATCGCTGGTAATCAGCTGCTGTTCCTCGACGGCTTCTTCCTCGCCGACAGTCAGGCGAAGGCCGGCATAGCTGAGCCCAGCGTAGTAGTAATCCAGCGCCAGATCGTGACCGATCGGCGTTCCTGCGTTGGCCACGTCGGTGACGTTCAAGGTGTACCCGGCGCGCCAGGAATTCCAGTAGCGCTCCGCGCTGAGAGCCAGGCGATCGACACGCGTGGTTTCGTACTCGGTGCGCCGAACGCTGGCGGCGCCGAGAAAGCCCGCCGGCAGGCGCCGTTGCAAACGGGCATCGGCGTGCCACTCGGGGAGGAAATAGGGCGATGGTTGATAGCCGATCTCCGATTGCAGCGTCCAATTCTCGTCCAGCGGGATCACCGCGCCGGCCTCGGCGCCCTGATCCCATTCACCGAAACGTTGCTCGCGCAGCAGCGCGCCGTACCAGCCCAGACCTTCCGGCTGCGTAGAAGCGTAATCCAGGCGCTGGCTGCGCCAGTTGTCGAAGCCGTTGTCCAGCCAGTCCTGACGGGCCGACAGTTCTAGTTCATGGCGGCGTTGCGCCGGCGCGCTGGCGGCCGGTGCGATCGCGGCCACTGGCGAGGTAAGGGCGGCACGTGCCTGCTGCATCACCTGTTGGACTTCGACGTAATCTGGCGCTGTCCCCGCCGCCCGCTCCAGCGAGATCAATGCCGCCTGCGGTCGTCCGGCCCAAAGTAGCGCCTGGCCCTGACCGAGCAGGTAGTCGGCGTTGTCCGGTTCGCGTTGCAGCAATCGTTCGTAAAGCGGCAGCGCCTGTTCGGAGGCACCCCGCCAGGCGTGCACGCGCGCCAGCAGGAATTGCGCTTCGCTGTCATCGGGCTGGCTTGCTAGATGAGCCTGTAGGGTTGCCTCGGCGGCGTCGAACTGCTGCGCTTCCACTTGGCGTCGGGCAGTGGAGAGATCGGCGATCGCCAGCGTTGGCAGGAGGGAAACGGTTACCACAAGCACCAAGCGTTTCATCGTGGCCTCCTCAGCAGGCGGCGGATGCGCGCCAGCAGTTCCTCCGGCTGGAAGGGCTTGGTCACGTAGTCATCGGCACCGAGTTCCAGCGCCCGGACGATGTCCACTTCGCGCGCCTTGGCGGTCAGCATCAACACTGGTACCTGCTCCCAGCCAGGCTGCGCGCGCAACCGCTCGATCAGCTCAAGGCCGTCGTGGTAGGGCAGCATGACGTCCATCAGGGTCAGGATGGGCGGTGCCGAGGCAGTGATCTTTTCGATGGCCTGTCGGCCATCGGCGGCATGTTCGACGGTGAATCCGTGCCGCTCGAGCATGAAACGGATCAGGAAGGCGATATCTTCCTCGTCTTCCACCATCAGGATGCGCTGGGTGCCGGAATCACTCATGCATTGACCTCGTTGGAATCGGGAGCTTGGCCGGATGGCCAGTGCTCAAGCATGTGCTGGATAAGATTGGCCAGCTCGTGGCCGTCGTGGCGCGATTTGATCAGCTGGCGCATGGCCAGGCGACTGTCATGCACGGGCGAGTCCAGCGCGGAAAAGATGATGACCGGCGGCGGTGGGACGGTTTGGGCCAGCTGATCGAAGAGCTCGCTGCCGTTACCGTCGGGCAACATCAGGTCGATGATCGCCAGGTCATAGCGTTGCGCAGTGATCCGCTCGCGGGCTTCGGACAGGGTCGCTGCGCCCTGCAGGTCGATGTCCAGGGGTGCGATCTGCCGTGCCAGCAACACGCGCAGATCCTCGTCGTCTTCGACGTGCAGAACCTGCGGGCGAGTGCCGTTGGTGTCGAGGCAGGCGCGCACCACATCCATTACCCGTGACGGGTCGATCGGCTTGTGCAGCCAGTCGATCACGCCCACCGCGCCGCCGCGCAGCGCGCCGTCATCGTTGTCGCGTCGCTGGGGTTGCAGGCTGACGATGAGCACCGGCAGATGGCGATAGGCGCTCTGGCTGCGCAAATTGTGCAGGAAGGCAATGCTGTTCTCATCGTTCAGCGCAGGGCTCAAGGTCAGCGCCTGGATGCTGTATACGGCCAGCAGATCGCGGGCCTGGGCGGCGGTCTCGGCGATCAGAGTCGAGTAGCCATGTTGTTGCAGCGCATTGGCCAGCTGTTCGGCAGCGGCCGCATCGGGTTCGAGTATCAGGATACGCGCCGCGGACCGCTGCATACCGGTCGCCGGTAGCGGTTGCAGTACGGTAGGTGGGCTCGCGGGCGGTTCCGCCGACAACGGCAGTCGCAGCCAGAACCGCGTGCCCTGGCCCTCTTGCGAGTCGAAGCCGATGTGCCCGTGCATCTGCTGCACCAGCGAACGGGTGATCGCCAGCCCCAGCCCGGTGCCGCCGCGCTTGCGCGTATCGGACGAATCGGCTTGGGCGAAGCGTTCGAATATGCGTGAGCGAAAGCTTTCCGGAATGCCCTGGCCCTGATCCTGGATACCGATCTCCAGGTCGCTGCCGTCGCGATGCAAGTCGACGCTGACCACGCCGCCGCGAGGCGAGTGCTTGATCGCATTGGACAGCAGATTGGCCATCACCTGAGCGAATCTGTCCGGGTCGACGGTCGCTTCGATCGGCCCGATGTCGTCCGGGACCACGAGCGTCAGGACAACGTCATAGTCATCGCCGTATGGCTTGAGATCCAGCAGGGCCTGTTCTACCAGCGCTCGTATATCGCAGCGACTGTAGTGGAACGACAGGTGCCCGGCTTCGAGCTTTTCGATATCGAGAATGTCGTTGATCAGGCGTACCAGGCGCTCGCTGTTCTTGTGCGCGATATCCAGCAACGGCCGCGCGCCCTCGCCGATCTCGCCGGCCACGCCGCTGACCAGCATGCCCAGCGCGCCGCGAATGGCGGTCAGCGGTGTGCGCAATTCATGGCTGACCGTGGAGATGAACTCGCCCTTCATCTGTTCCACGCGTCGGCGCAGCGAAATATCGACCGCGACGGTCACGATGTGGCAGGCGCCGCTGGTCATCGTCATGGGCCGCTTGACCACCTGCAGCCAGCGCTCCTGGCCATGCACATCGGTGACGCTCACTTCGGTGATGCGCAACTCACCGCCGCCGCTCAACAGCTCGGTTTCACCCTGCAATAGCGGCAACAACAGCTGCGCGCCAGCAATCTCGTCGGCCCGGCGTTGCTCGACGGTTTCAGGCGATTGATCGAGCAGAGCGGAAAACGCGCGGTTGCAGAGCACGAAACGGCCCTGCTCGTCGCGTACGAAAATCAGGTTCTCATTGGTATCGGCAACCCGCCGCATGTAGGCCTTCTGATCCTCGAGCGTGTCTCGGCTGCGCTGCAGTTCGGTGATGTCGCGGGCGATGGCCAGGTGATCGCCAAGTCCGGTGGGCGCCAGCCGTACCTCGAATGTCCGTTGTTGTTCATGTTCGCACCAAGTCGTCTGGCGCAGCTTGCAAATGTCGTCCGCCTGCGGCAGTAACCCTGCCAGCAGCGGCTCGATTGCACCGGGCGATGGACCACGACCTTCGCTCGGCTGGGACAGGGCAGACACCCGGCGCTCGTCGTCGATGGCATAGAGGTTGTCCGGAATCGCTTGCAACAGCGCGCCCAGGCGCGCCTCGCCGGCTTGCGCCTTGACTGCCAGCGCTTGACGCAGCCGTAGATTGCGCTGGACCGACCACATGGCAGCGAGGAACAGGATGGCCACCAGGAGGCTGCCGATCAGTGCGAATTGTCGGTTACGCTCGATGGTTTCGGCTACGGCGCGGCTGCCCTCGGTGAGGCGACGCCGCTCGTGTTGTTCCACCGCAGCGAGCAAGACGCGGAGCTGGTCCATGACCTCTTTGCCCCCGGCTTGCGCGAGGTAGGCGGCGGCGGTTTGCAGATCGGTATCACGACGCGTCTGGATATTGTCGGCGGCGATCGTCAGTCGATCGGCCATTCTTTCGTCGAGCCGGTCGAACCATTGCGGGGCGGGGTATATGTGATCGCGGGAGAGCATTTGTAACCTGCGGCGATGCTGCTCCAGTTGCATCAGGCCGCGCTCGTAGGGTTCCAGATAGTCGGGCTCGCCGGTTAGAACGAAGCCACGTACGCCGGTCTCGATATCCTGCAGCGACGACAGTATCGCCTGGGTAGCCGTGATGACTTCCAGGCTGTGGTTAACCGACTGGTTGGCTTCCAGCAGTGCTTCCTGACTGCGCTTGCCTTGCCAGCCGAGCGCGGCGAGCAGAACGAAAGCAACCAGGAAAGCGAATGAGTGCCAACTTGTCGCGGGCTTTGCAGGCAAAGCGGAGCTCCTTTCGCCGGTAACGGTTGTTGGTGTCGAGGCGATTGGTTCGCCGCATTGGGCGTGAACATACCCAACCCAGTGTAGTTAGAGTCGACCGCGATGCAGCCGTTCGCCTGGCCTCTCAGCAAAGCGCTCACTTCGGCTGAGCGATTTCGATCCGGTTGCGGCCCTTGTGCTTGGCAGCGTAGAGCGCCTGGTCGGCGTGCTCCAGCAAGGTGCTGGCGCTGGCGTGCCCATCGGTGGCGCTGATGCCGGCGCTGAGTGTGACGTTGAATGTCTGCTCGCCCGCGTGGAAGCGCAGCTCCGCGAAGCGCTGGCGGATCTCGTCGAAGATCTGCCATGCCTGCTCCGCGGTGCAATTGGGCAGTACCGCTACGAACTCTTCACCGCCGTAGCGGCCCAGGCTGTCGATCCGGCGTAACCGTTGGTGCATCAGATTGGCCAGCGAGCGGATCACGTTGTCACCGGCGGCATGGCCGTACTGATCGTTGACTTGCTTGAAGTGATCGAGATCGAGCATCACCACGCTGGCGGGATTGCCGCTGCGCAGCGAGCGCTCCACTTCCAGGGCCACATGCTCCTTGATGTCGGCGTGCTTGAGCAGTCCGGTCAGGCTGTCGCGTGAAAGCGCTGTGCTCAGTGATCGCGCGCGCTGGGCATGGGAGAACACGGCGGCGATCAGCGCGTTGTCGCTGATGGGTTTGGTGATGAAATCGTCGCCGGCCTTGAGCAAGGCCGCCATCTGCCGGTTGACGTCGGTTTCGGCCGACAAATAGATGATGGTCACCCGTAGCCAATCGTCGTTCAGGCGGATGATCTGCGCCAGCTCCGGGCCGGAGAGCTCGGGCATGTTGACGTCGAGCAAGAGGATTTCCGGGTTGAACGTGCGCATGACCTCGAACAGCTCGCCGGGATCGGTCAGGGTCTGTACCAGCATTTGCGAGTTACGCAGTACGAGGCTGTAACGAGCGGCCAGATCGACGTCGTCGTCGATGATAAGCACGCGATAGGGCTCGTTCAGCTGTAGTTGAGACAATTTTCGAGGCGATTCTCCAGCCGCGTGACATCCACTGGGCGCGTGAAGTAGCCCTTTGCGCCCGCCCGTACGGCAGCCAACTGGCTGGCGAAATCCTCGCGATGATCGATCACCAGCAGTGGCAGCGGCGTTTCCAGGGTCTGCTGCAGTGCGCTCACCTGCTCGAGTTCGCCATCGTGCCGGCTGATGATGAGGGCATCCGGCACCTGTCCGCTCATGGCCGTTCGCAACAAGGCGATTTCCTGAAACAGCAGCACTTCGTAGCCAAAGTTGCCGAGGGTCTGGCACATCTCCTGTCCCGCCGCGGAATCGCTTTCGAGCAGGTAGATGCGATGAGCGGCCGGCGGTTCGTGCGCTTCGGGCTGGTCGAGCGGGGTGCTGGCCGAGTCGCTGAGCGGTGCATCGGTGGCCAGCTGGCGAACTGCCTGGGCGAACTCGACAAGCAGCTGCGGATCGGGGTTGGCGGTTTGCAGCCAGCTGTCCGCGCTCTGCTCCAGCAACCGTGACCGCTGGCCCAGCGCAGTAAAACCGAAGGTGCCAGCGGTGCCGGCAAGGCGATGCAAGCGTTCATGAAGGTCGAGCATCCGCTGCCGGTGTTGCTCCGGCTCGTCAGCTTGCGACAGCTGTTTGGCGAGGTGCTCGAGCTCCGCCAGCTCTTCGCTCAGGCGTTCGGCGAATTTCTCGTTCAGCGCCTGCAATTGGCTTTGCAGCGCTTCGCGGGCGCTGTCACTGATATTCGGCATTCCATACTTCTTTTAATTGTGTGGCCAGTTGAAGGGGATCGAAGGGCTTTCTCAACAGCTTGCGAACGCCGAGTTGGCGCAGCTCGGCAGGGCTGGCGGGCTCTTCCTGCTGTCCGGTCAGCAGCACGATCGGTATGTGCTGCAGATCGATCAATGAAGAGAGCTGGCGCAGCAGCTCCAGGCCGCCCATCTGCGGCAGCATCACGTCGAGCAGAATCATGTCTGGGGCGAAACGTTGGGCACGCGCCAGCGCCTCCTGCCCGGACGCGCAGCTGAGCACCTCAAAGCCGCCGAGCTTCTCCAGGGCGATACGGGTCACCACCTGAATGGATGGCACATCCTCGACGTGGAGAATCCGCTGCAATGGCCTCACGGCTGAGCCTCCTGCGGCGGATAGCAAGGCAACTCGAACCAGAAACAGGCGCCTGCGCCGGGTATCGAGTCAAAACCGATCTGTCCGTGCATATGCTCGATCAACTCCTTGCTGATGGCCAGGCCAAGGCCGGTGCCGCCTTGCTGGCGCGTGTCCGACGAATCCGCCTGAGCGAACTTGCTAAATATGCGCTCGCGGAAGGTATCGGCGATCCCCGGCCCCTTGTCGCGCACGCTGACACGCACCTTGGCGTCATCGACCGTTTCGGCCCATAGCTCGATGGTTTCGCCGGGCGGAGAATACTTGGCGGCATTGGATAGCAGGTTGCTCAATACCTGTTCCAGACGCATCGTGTCGACCTCGATCGACACGGCTGGGCAGCTCCCCAATTCAATGCTGACAGTGTAGCTCTCGGCGTAGCCCTGATTGCTGCGCAGCGCCTGCTCCAGCAACGGTTGCAAGGGCTGCCGCTGCATCTCGAAACGCATCTTGCCGGCATAGAGCTTGTCGATATCCAGCAGGTCGTCGATCAGCGCACTCAGGCGCTTGCTGTTCTGGTGGGCGATGTCCAGCAGCTCCTGCAAATGCTCGGGCACCTCGCCGACGATCTCGCCACAGATCAGCCCCAGCGAGGCGGTAATGGAGGTCAGCGGCGTGCGCAGCTCGTGGCTGACGGTCGAGACGAAGTCGCGCTGCAGGACCTCGATCTGCTTGCGCTCGGTGATGTCGTGCAGCACCACCACCGCGCCATTCTGATGGCCGTCGGATGCGAACATCGGATCGGCATTGGCCAGCACGTGCCGGGCCGTGCCGTGCACTACGATCGTCATTTCCTGGTTGCGGATGCGTTCGCCACGCAGCGCACGCAGCAGCGGGACCTGGTCATAGGGCATCGGCGTCACGCCGTCCGCCTGAAAGAGGCGGTAATACTGCGGCCACTGTTCCGGGGAGAGCTGCGCTGCGTCCAGGCCATGCCAGAGCCGCGCGGTATTGTTGAACAGCGTCAGGTTGCCTTCGGCATCGCAGGCCACGACGGCTTCGGACAGCGCTTCAAGCAGGCGCCGGTTCATTTCCTGCTGTTTGTCCAGTTCGGTCTGCTCGGCCTTACGCTCGGTGATGTCGGTCACCAGGCCGTGCCAGAGCACCGAACCGTCCGCCTGGCGCATCGGCGTAGCACGCGCCTCGATCCAGATGACGCCTTTGCGTGGGTGATCGATGCGGTGCTCAAAATGCCAGGGCGTCAGGGTAGCGGCGGCATGTCGGATGCTCGTCAGCACGCGCGCGCGGTCATCCAGATGAACCCGGGAATAGATCGGCGCGATGCCCGGCGCCATTTCGGCGGCACTCAATCCGTAGATGTCCTCGAGTCCTTCGCTGAGATAGGGAAACGAGCTGCTGCCGTCGGGGCGCCAGCAGAACTGGAACAGCAGGCCTGGCACCTGCGCAGCGATCTGCTGCAGACGTAGCTGCAGGTTCTCCTGATGGGCCAAGTCATAGGCGCTGACGATATAACCGTGCAGCTGTTCGTGTTCGTCATGGATCGCCGAGACGTTCAGCAGCACCGGCACGCTGTCGCCGTTTCGGTGTAACAGGCGCCACTCACGCATTTCACGCCGCCCTTCGAGCAGTGGCGCGATGAGTACGGCGAATCCCGGCTCGACGGTCTCACCCAGTTCGTCGCTGAGAATGGCGGCGCGCCGGACCAGGGCATCCAGCGGGAACAGCGCCGTGGTCAGTGAACGGTCGATCAGCATCCGCTCGGAATACCCGAACAGGCGCTCGGCGGTCGGGTTGACGCCTGAAATTCGGCCGTCAGCGGTGGTCAGCACCATCGCACTGGCGGCGCTGTTGAGCAGGGCCTGATGCAGCGCCGCCTGCTCGGCGTAGCGGTGTCCCTGCAGACGCTCTTCGAACAAGCGCATGATCTGCCGGCTCAGGCGCATCAATGCGTCGCGCTGGCCTTCGCTCAGGCGGCGCGGTTGCCGGTCGATCACGCATAGGGTGCCGAGGTTGTAGCCATCCGGCGTGGTCAGCGGCGCGCCGGCATAGAAGCGGATGTGCGGCTCGCCGGTCACCAGTGGGTTGTGGCGAAAACGCTGGTCCCGTTGGGCATCATGGACTTCGAAAAGACCATCACCTTCGATGGTGTGGGTGCAGAAGGAAATGCCGCGTGGGGTTTCGCTGACGTCCAGACCGAGACGGCTCTTGAACCACTGACGATGGTCGTCGACCAGCGAGATCAGCGCGATAGGGGTGTCGCATATATGCGAGGCCAGCTGGGTGAAATCGTCGAACGCGGACTCATCCGGCGTGTCGAGAATTTCGTAACGCAACAGCGCGGCGAGTCGAGACAGCTCGCGCGGTGGCGAGGGTGCCGGCATCGCTTTCGGTGGCTCCATCTGGCTGACCTGTCTCACTGGTTTGAGGGCTGAACGCCGTCGACTCACGCGCGACCGGAATCCCAGATCGCGCGAATCTGGCTGGCCAAGCGCATCGGATCGAAGGGTTTGATAATCACGTCGCGCGCGCCGAGCTTGCGCAAATGTTCTATTTCCCCCGGCTGGACCTTGGCGGTCATGAAGGCGACCGGTACCTGAGTCAGGTCGATCCGCTCGCTGAGCCGGGTCAGGGTTTCGGCGCCGCCCATACCGGGCATCATCACATCGAGCAGAATGAAGTGCGGATCGAACTCTTCGACCTCCTCCAGCGCCTGCAGGCCGGACGAGCAGGACCGTACCTGATAGCCGCCGATGGCTTCCAGTGCGACTTTCGTCACCGCCTGTATGGAAGGATCGTCCTCGACGTGGAGTATCCGTTTCAGCTCGGTCATGCGGTGCCTCCGTCGGCCAGTGCGCCTTGCGAACGATCAGGCGAGCAGTGTGCCAGCTTGCCCGCCGACTGACGCGGCACAATGAAAAAATAGCCTGTCATCACCAGGTTCTGCGGACGTTCGTCACGGTCGCGAACGAAACGTCAGCAGACTAATCCTGAACAGGCAGTTCGAACCAGAAACAGGCACCCTGGCCCAATTCGGAATCGAAACCGATGCGTCCATGCATGTGCTCGATCAGCTCCTTGCTGATCGCCAGGCCGAGGCCGGTGCCGCCTTTCTGGCGGGTGTCGGAGGAATCGGCTTGGGAAAACTTCTGGAAAATCCGCTGCCGAAACGTCTGCGGAATACCCGGGCCAACGTCACGGACGCTCACGCGGACCTGATCGCCCCGACGGCTGCTACTCAAGACTACGACTTCGCCAGCCGGCGAGAATTTCGCCGCGTTGGAAAGCAAGTTCGCCAGCACCTGCTGCAGGCGATGCTCATCCACCGACACATGCACGTCCACCTGCCCGCCCATTTCCAGGCGCACCCGGTGCTGTTCAGCGTAGCCCTGATTCGAGCGAAGCGAATCTTCGAGCGACGGCGTCAGAGGCTGGGTCTGCAGCTGGAAGCTCATCTGGCCGGCGATCAGCTTCTCCATGTCCAGCAAGTCATCGATCAACAGGCCGAGGCGCTGGCTGTTCTGTTGCGCGATGTTGAGCAACTGTCCGATCGCTGGCGGGACCTCGCCGACGGCACCGCCGTTAATCAGCCCCAGGGCGCCGGAAATCGACGTCAGCGGCGTGCGTAGCTCGTGGCTGACGATGGAGACGAACTCGCTCTTCATCTGCTCGATGCGCTTGCGCTCGGTGATGTCGCGCACCAGACCGATGAACTTGCGCTCGCCCCGGTGGCTGATTTCCGAGACGCGCAGTTCGATGGTGAACAGCTCGCCATTGCGGCGCATCCCCTGCAATTCACGGTTCTGCTCCAGGCTGCGGCCTTCGCCGCGGCGCTCGTAGTCTTCGAGATGACCATCGTGGGCGGCGCGGTGCGGCTCGGGCATCAGCATCGACAGGTTTCGCCCCAGCATTTCTTCCTCGCTATAGCCGAAGGTGCGCTCGGCGGCGTGGTTGAAGGTTTCGATCAGACCACGTTGGTTGATGATGATGATGGCGTCGACGACGTTGGCGATCAGCAGGCGCACGTAGCGTTCACGCTCGTTGGCCTCGCGCTCGGCGAGGGCACGGGCGCTGACATCCGAGATGAAGCCGTCGTACCACAGCAGGCGGCCTTCGGCGTCGCGCAGTGCGCGGCTGTTCTCCTGCACCCAGAGCGTTTCGCCGCGGGCGTTGATCAGCCGGTAGGTGCGTTCGAAATGATCCGCTTCACTGCCTTGCAGGTCGGCACGATCTTCCGGGTGGATCAGGCTGCTGAACCTGCGCGTGCCGGGGGCAAGGAAATCGCTGACCGGGTAACCCGTCAGCCGTTCTATACCGTCGCTGAGATAACGAATCGTACGATTGGCATCGCCGTCACGCCGGTAGACCACGCCCGGCAGATTGCTGACCATGCTGCGGAAGCGGCTCTCGCTTTCACTGAGCGCGATCGCGGTATTCATGAACGGCGTGATATCGGCGATAAAGCCATGCCAGAGCACCGAACCATCACGCAGGCGCTCGGCGGTCGCCCTGACTTCGACCCAGATCAGCCCTTTTTCGCGGTGGTTGATCCGGTAGCGCGTGGAGCCGCCGCCCAAGGTGGCCGCCGAGCGCTCTATCGCGGCCCGCAACGCGGGACGGTCAGGGTCATACACCACGGCGAAGGCGTGGTTTGCATTCTGGACCAACTGCTCGGGGTCTATTCCATAGAGGTCACGCGAGCCCTCGCTGGCGTAGAGAATGCTGTAGGCGCCCTCAGGCGAGCGTTTGAGCTGAAAGACCATGCCGGGCAGCAGGCTGGCAATTTTCTGTCCGCGCTCGAACAGGCGCTTGCGGTTGCGCTCCTGCCGCGTCGAGCGGATCAGATGTATGCGCTGAACGACGCCACGGCGGTGGAGCATGAAGGCCAGGATCAGCAGCAGTACTTCGGCAATCAGCCAGGCCAGGCCCCATTTGATCAGAATGCGGCGTTCGGCTTGCTGCTGCTCCCGCAGTGCCAAGGTGATGTCTCGCCAGACCAGCGCAACGGCGAAAGGCAGACGCCCTGGATTGTGTTCCGCCCTGACGTCGTGCAGCGGCACCTGATTGAGCACGAAACTGCGACCACCGGACTCCAGCAGGCGCAGCGCTTGTCCAGACCCGGGCACCGGTAGCGAACGCTGTTGCGCCCACTGCAGGATCTGCGGCGCCGAATGGGTGTCGAGCAGCCAGCCGGGAAGGCCTTGCAGC
>Ga0163223_100162_pt1 | contig 23217 bp, 21 predicted proteins | sample MSEWel2016_02_17_2_FD_113147 | JGI IMG/M metagenome (GOLD analysis project Ga0163223, IMG submission 113147) | Subsurface microbial communities from deep shales in West Virginia, USA - MSEEL Well Study Marcellus 5H_2016_02_17 ...
CCCGAATGCGGCTGAGGGTTGTTTCAAGATTTTCTTTATAGGCGTTAAAGGTCTCCTGAAAGATCACTTCCAAAGAGCGGGCATCCTCAGATTGGAGGCGACTCAGATCATTGCCGCCAATGGAGATAATAATCAGGTCGGCTGCTGCAATATACGGGGCATTTTCGGGTGCGGCCACAAGCGCAGCCAGTTCCGAGCTGATGGCCCCAGAGACCGATAGATTCACGACTTCCATGTTTTTTTCAGGATCGATTAGCGCGGCATAGCGTTTACCCAGTCCCATATCCGGATCATCACCGACTCCGAATCCGATCGAATCCCCAAGAACTAAGATGGCTTTATTTGTGCTAGACGGTTCAGTTTGAATGGGCGCAGTGGCTTCGGGAAGTGTTTCCTGTTTTTTTTCGCCGCCATTGGTGATGGTGATCGAAATGATTAATCCCGTCAGAAATACAAACATCAGGATGATTGATGCGAATAAGATCAGGGGCCATATTTTTTTGATCATGATTGCCTCCTTTTAAACCAGCACATCTTTGCGATTAAAAATCTGAAACCCAATCACCAGTGCGAGTATGCCCCATAAGCCCAGGGTGATGACTGAGAAATTCAGACTCATTCCCGGAATCGGCTGGTAGGAGCCGGTTAAATATCGGGTGAGGTCCAGATTAGAGACAAAGAAGAACTTGACGATCGGCCAGTCTGACAGAAAAAACTGCAAAAATTGTCCGCCAATCAAGGCCGCCATCAATACTCCAATGGCCGAGACCGTATTATCAACGATAATCGAAATCAATAGGGTCAGTGCAGCAATTACAATCGCAACATACCAGGTCAGCGAATAAATGAGTAAAGTATATTCAAAGCGGCTGACCAGAATCACCGCATCGGCGTTTAATTGCCCATCGATTAAGCGAAAGCCAGTGGCAACGGGTTCATCAAAGCCCCATTGTCCAAAGAAAAGATAGGATATTAGAATTGCCAGCAGCCCCATGATTAAGACTACCAAGGTGGTCATCAAAAGTAGTGCAATCAATTTGCTCAGCAAAATTTTCCACCGCGGTACCGCCCGGGTTAACAAAACCTTGATGGTTCCGGTTGAAAATTCACCAGAGACCAGATCGGCTGCGAGGATCACGATGATCAGGGGAATCAGCAGTGAGATGCCCTGTTCGACAAAATCGACGCTGAACTTAGCGGCGCTGGGAGTAATCGGGTTAATATCATTATCGATAAAATAACGCAGTTGCTTGATCTCAATTTCAATGGAGGCAATGCCGTCCTCGGGAATATAGGGGCTATCAAGGCGCTTTTCAAGATCCTCAAGTTGCTGGTTGCCAGGCTTTTCCAATCGTAATTGCCAGTGTCTGAGAAATTATTGAAGCGGTCAATATTTTTCTCATAGGTATATTGCTGGCCATAGGAAAGCAGGGTAATGAAAATCATCAGCAAGCCGATAATCAGAATCAGTTTTTTCTTTAACAACAGCTTGGTGACTTCATTGCGAATGAGGTTTAGCATGATTTTATCCTTTCTATTGAATGGCTTTCTGCTTGGTTACACTGAGGAAGAGCTCTTCTAAGGTCGTATTTTTAGCCGAGGCGGTTTGCAGTTCCAGGCCGGAGGCGATCAGGATAGCATTGATTTTAGGCAGTATTTCCAGATCGATGGCGGCAATTAGCTCGTTTTGAACCGTGATTCGGGATTCCAGCTTAAACTGCTCACTGAGGATTTTTTGCCCCTGGGCGGGATTGTTTAAAACCCATACGATTTCACCGGTCGATAACATTTCTGACACTGTGCCGTCCCGAACAATCATCCCCTGATTGATAATACAGACTCGGTCACACATCAATTGGACTTCACTGATTAAGTGTGAAGAAATAAGGACTGAAATCCCTTTATCTTTAGCCAGAGATTTGACAATTTCGCGAAATTCATGGATACCCTGAGGATCAAGGCCGTTGGTAGGTTCATCAAGAATCAGTAAATCAGGTTGATGAATCAGGGCCTGAGCTAAACCGATCCGTTGTTTCATGCCCATCGAATAAATACTCACCTTATCATGGATGCGCTTTTCCATACCGACCAGTGCGATGGCATCATCAATCGCGGCCTTGGTAACCTGCTTTGACATGGCGCCCAAGAGTTCCAAGTTTTTATAGCCGCTTAGATACTCGTACAGATCAGGGCCCTCAATGATGCAGCCCACATGTGACATCGCATCGACATAATCATCACGAATCGAATGCCCACAGATTGAAATGGTCCCACTGCTGGGCCGCGACAAGCCGACTAGCATTCTTAACGTTGTCGATTTGCCGGCACCATTGGGTCCTAAAAAGCCTAAGACTTCACTCTTATTAAGCTGAAAACTGATGTCTTTAATAATTTCTTTCTTCTTAATGCTTTTGGATAGGTTTGTAACGTTTAAAACTGGCGTATCCATAAAAACCTCTCTTTATAGCAGATGATTGGAATGTTTCTAATTAACTATATGCCCGGAAAGAGGGCTTTCAAACAACGAAGTTTAGAATGCTTTGATGATATACCCATCTGATCGCGGTAAAAGCGAGTCCCATCGCTTTAGCAACAAAAACCTCGGCAATCCTGTTGTCGAGGTCCTTTAGTCGTGGCCATTAAAACGAGATCATTTTTTATTTCCTTCCTAGTATGCTCTCAGTTGATAAGTAAATACTCTTTTCCACTCAGTTAAAAAAATTATATCAACAGCGCGTCACAATTATTAACCAAGACCTGCAGCAGCTCCTGTGTTAAATGTCAAAATGAATTAGTAAGAATTACGCTTAAAATTCCCCATGTTGTCCCGAGCATTGCGCCTCCGAGGACATCCCGTGGGTAGTGCATGCCGACATAAATACGCGTGATCCCAACAAACGATGCCATCAGATAGATAGCCAACCAGATAAAAAAATTGGTGTGATCATAGGGTAATAGAAAAGTTGCCATAAAGAAGGCCTGACTGGTATGTCCGCTTGGAAAAGAACTGCCTCTGGCTTGGGACCCGACAATGCGACTGTTTTCAATCTTTTTATATGGTCGGGTACGATGGACAAGCACTTTTATTGATTCAACCACTAACCACAATGATAAGGTACCTAGTGCAAAGGCATACGCAAGGAAATGACGCCCTGAAAAATATAAAATAATGGCAACACTCATTGCAAAAAGGCCATTGCCAATCTGTGTAAAAAAAAGCATGATCCAATCAAGCCAGACGGTTCGGTGTCCATGCATATTAAAATAGGTAAAAACCCAGACATCAACACGCTGACCAATTGACCATACAAGTGAAATGGCTGTTAAACTAAAAATCAGTACCAGGATAATCAGAGATTTTTGGTTTTTTACGGTCCCTAAAAAAACGATCCATACGTAATCAGGAATGAACAAAAGAAACGAAAAAAAGACAAGGGCTACCATAATTAACCAATAAATAGGTGGAATTCGATGCATTCCAGTGATGAATTTTTGCCATACGTCGTGAATTTTAACCACCGGCAAGGGGACTTTTCTGGTTTTTTTAGTGCCTTTGCCTCTTACGGGCTTATCCGGATTTTTACCCTTCATTTTGCTCTAGAACCGGTATTAAAAATGAGTTTAAGGCGTTTTGGTAACAGATTTGTTTTTAAAATTTTCATTGTTTATTCCTCCAAGGTTTCAGTTTTTTTCATTTCGTTTATCATTTCATCCAACAACATTTTGTCTTCGGTTTTCTTCTTTACCATTAGTCTAAGCGTTTTCTCTAGAAATTATATCATAGCCAACTCAATCCAGCCAACTTACAATATGTTAAGAGATCAAAACCTTTGCAAGACGAAAGTGTTGAGCAGAAAAAGGAAGCAAAATTGTCGGAGCGATTGTGATCGATGAAGTCGTCAAACAGATAAACGAACCAACCGATTAACGATTTAAACTTGTTGTTACACGATCCTAATGCTAAAATAGGTTATTGCTTCTTGCAACCGCAAGCCACCTACAATTGTAATGAGAACTAATAGTCAAAGCTGGATATGGCTAAAGAGCAGGCTCAAATAGGAGGAAACACGAATGAAAGATTATCTAAAACAGGGAGAATTTACTGAAATCGCAGAACTTAAGGATATCAAAGACATTCAGATCACCCAGGAGGTGCGTGATCGTTGTGCCGATAATTATTGCGGATTTTATGGTAAGAATCACATGTGTCCACCGGCAGTGGGAAATCTGGATCATTATCGCCAGATGATTAAACAGTATGATCACGGATTGGTCTTTTCGAAAGCCTATCCGATCAAGTCACGCAGTGATTATAAAGGGATGGTAGCGGCTGGAGTTGCCTTTCGGGAAATCATTCAGGAAATTAACAGGAAGGCAAAAGCAAATCATCAGAATGGTGTTTTTTTTACAGCGGGAACCTGTGGAATCTGTGAAAAATGCGCCATTCTTGATGATGAGCCATGCCGGTTCCCAGATGAGGCGATTCCATCTCTGGAAGCAGCAGGAATTGATGTAGTCCAACTGAGTCGAGATCTGGGAATGAAGTACAACAACGGTGCAGATAAGGTGACGTATTTTGGGCTGGTGGTATATCGGGAAGGATCGGCAAGATGATTTTAAACACCGGCAATCGCACCGATATTCCGGCATTTTATAGCGCGTGGTTTTATAATCGTATCCGGGCAGGTGATGTCATGGTTCGCAATCCCTATTATCCCCAGCAGGTCATCCGATACCGCTTGAGCCCGGAGGTGGTCGATTGTCTGGCTTTCTGCACCAAAAATCCGGCTCCGATGCTTGACCGGCTGGCGGAAATCAGTATTTTTAAACAGTTCTGGTTTGTGACTATTACCCCCTATGGCCGGGACATTGAACCCCATGTGCCGGACAAGGTCCAGGTCATTGAGTCCTTTAAACGACTGTCCGAGGCGGTGGGGATTCGGGCCGTGGGTTGGCGCTATGATCCGATTTTTATTTCGGAACAATATCCGATGGAATTCCATTTGGAAAGCTTTGAGCAAATGGCCGCCAGCCTCAGCGGCTATACTGATCAGGCGGTGATTAGCTTTATCGATCTTTATAAAAAAACCCGGCGTAATTTTAATGGTGTCCAGGCGGTCACGGCGGCAGAACGCATTCAAATCGGACAGACTTTTGCCGCTATCGCCGGGAAAAATAAGATGACGCTGCGGACCTGTTGTGAAGGAACGGAGCTGGAACCCTATGGGGTTGACTGTTCCGGCTGTATGACAAAGGCTGTGTTGGAGCGCGCTATCGGAGTCAGTTTGAAAGTACCCAAAAACCGTCATAATAGTCGGACAGGCTGTGACTGTCTGCTGGGTAGCGATATCGGGGTTTACAATACCTGTGGTCATGGTTGTCGATACTGTTATGCCAATAACGATGACCAAACGGTTAAGTACAACATGAAAAACCACGATCCAAGTTCGCCTTTTTTAATTGGTAACGCAATGTCAGAAGATGTTATCAAAGAAGCCAAACAGGTATCCTATCTGGATCGGCAGCTGTCATTATTTTTATAAATTGGTTCAGAAATGCTTTTTTTCGGTCATTAGGGACTCCTTTTAAATTATAATGGATACTTACTATCGTTTTGGGTAGTAAGTGACTAATACGTGTATACTTGTATTTTTGAAAATCATTGGTAAAATGATAACATGAATAGAAGTAAGACATATGCAATTACAAAATTACGATTATAAAATTATTGGAGGAAAAAAATGAGCGCAATTTTTAGTCGAACCAGTGTTAGAAAGTATGAAAACAAAGAAGTGGAAGGGGAAAAAATTGATGCGATTCTAAGAGCCGCGATGGCCGCCCCATCAGCTGCCAATCAACAGCCCTGGGAGTTTTATGTGGTTAAAAAGAAAGAAACCATGGCGGCGCTGGCTGATTGTAGTCCCTATGGTGGATGCATCAAGGATGCCGCCATGGCGATTGTACCAGTTTACCGTAAAGAAATGATGATGCCGGAATTTGCCGATATTGATATGGCTGCTTGTACCCAGAATATACTTTTGGAAGTCACCGAACTGGGTCTGGGTGCTGTCTGGATTGGTATTGCACCATTGGCAGACCGGATGGAAAATGTCCGAAACGTGTTAAAGGTACCGGATCATCTGACACCCTACGCCATTATTCCAATTGGTTACCCGGTTGCAGAAGCTGATCAGAAAGACCGGTTTGATGTAACCCGAGTCCATTTCGAATAAGTCCAGAAAATTACTATCAAACGATCAAAAGCCGTAGCAACCCCAAAAGGTTGCTGCGGCTTTTTTAGAATTTGCGGATGATCGCCAGAGCCCATCGTCGCTATTTTTTAACATACTAGCTATTGACACCGTGGTAAAAAAGTTATAAAATTTAAAAAGAAAACCATTACAATAGAATAGTGTTGGACAAGAGTTTAAGAGATGTCCGTATGATACTGAGGATGAAGCAAACAGGATTGACTGGATTGTGTCCTTTGTATGATGCGGACTTTTTTCATGCTTAGCAAAGAAAAAAGAGAGTCTTTAATGAAAGAAACAGGTGAAATTTATGGTCACAAATAAGTCTGAGACATTACGGTTTAAATCGGTCATTCCTTCTGTACATCAACGGAAAGAGTTACTCTATGCCATGGAAAAAACCGACGCTGATTGGATTATGCTCAAATTGGGAGATGTCAATACTTTGCCCCAATTAGTTAGTCATATCCATCGTTCCGGAAAAAAAGTGATGGTCCATCAGGATTCAATCAGAGGAATTGCCCGAGATAAAATGGGTATTCAGTATATGGCTAACTGTGGTGTGGATTGTGTCATTACGATGAAATCCCCCTGTGTGAAGTATATCAAAGAAACAGGATTGATTTCAGCGTTTGGATTTTTTGTGATCGATTCAAATGCGTGTCGAACTGGCCTTGTGAGCATCAAAGAACATGAACCCGATGTGGTCATTCTAATGCCGGGAACTATTCCGGAAAGAATTATTGGTGACATAAAAAAAGAAACTCAAGCACCAATTATTTTAGGGGGATTAATGACAACTTGTGAGCAGATCAGCGCTGCCATCAAAACAGGGATTGCGGCTGTAGCTACCAGTAATTGGGAACTCTGGAATCTGGAATGCTGAAGCCATTATAATTGGTATCAAAAATTTATATAAATGGAGGAAAAACGAATGAAAAATGTGATGATTTTTGGTGACTCAAACACCTGGGGGTGGGATCCATCCAATGACCTGGTTTCAGTGATCAAGCGGTGGCCAGATGAAGTTCGGTGGGCAGGAGTAGTGCAGGCAGAGTTGGGCAATGACTATAAAGTGATCCCGGAAGGTTTAAATGGTCGGACCACCGTTTGGGATGATCCCATTGAAGAATATCGTTGTGGAAAGCACCATATTATTCCGTTGCTGGATTCCCATGCCCCGCTGGATTTAGTCATTATTATGATTGGTACCAATGATTTAAAATGTCGTTATACCGTTACCGCCCAGGATATTGCCAATGGCGCCAGCATTATTCTGGATAAAACCTTGGCACAGATCGGCGCGTTCGGTGCCAAGGGGCCAAAGGTGTTATTCATTGCACCGCCACCACTGGGCCCGATCGAAGATGGTCTTTTTAAGTATATGTTTGAAGGAAACCGAGAAAAATCGGTTCAAATGGCACAATTTTATAAAGGTGTGGCAGAAAGTCGGGGAGTAGCCTTCTTTGATGCTGGAACAGTTGCCAAAGTTAGCGCTATTGATGGTTTGCATCTGGATGCAAGTGGGCACTCGACATTGGGAAAAGCTGTCGCAACTGAAGTTAAAAAGATACTCGAATAGATAAAAAAAACAGGCGACCTCGTGTCGCCTGTGATAGTTAAAACCATATTGAACAAAATGAGGAAGGAGTCGGCAATGGAAAATAAACTTGCCCTCATTAACGGAGTTGGTATCACCATGGATAAAGAGCAACCTCTATGCCAAGGTATTTATATCAGCGATGGAATAATTACAAAAATCGGAAGTAGTCAAGAAATAAAAAAACTGGCCGTCCAGGAAAAAGCGGAGATGATTGATCTGGAGGGAAAAACATTTTTGCCCGGTCTTCATGATTGTCATGTTCACATGATGAGCACCGGCTTGTCAGCTTTAGGCATCAATTTGTTTGACTGTCAATCCATTAATGAAGTGATAACAAAACTGAAAAAATCAGCCAAGAAAGAAAATTGGGTATTTGGCTACGGACTGGATGAATCCCGGTTGATTGAGAAAAGGCCACCGAATGCTAAGGAACTGGATGTATTTTTTGGTGAACGGCCTGTGTATCTCATTGATCGGGGATTACATTATACCCAAGTGAATACCCTGGCCATGGAAATCATGGCGTTTACTGGAAATGAAGAAGGGCTGAGCAGGGATAATAATGGGAACCTGACGGGAAGACTTCATGCGTTGGCCAATGCCCATGCCCGAAAATATTTTTTTGATAAGTTAACCTGGGAACAGCGGGAAGAGGCCATTCGTCATACTGCAAAAATGGCGGTGGAAAAGGGTGTAACCACGATTCATGCAATGGAAGGCGGGGATTTGTCGTCAGATGAGGATATTCCAGTATTTTTAGAAATAATAAAAAACTTGCCGGTTCATGTGGTACTCCACTGGTGCACCACTGCGGTGGAAAATGTGGTGGAAAAAAACTTGAAAATAATCGGCACCGATATTCTTTTGGATGGTTCTATCGGTTCACGAACGGCTGCTTTTAATGAACCCTATGCTGACGATCCCAGTATCCTGGGTGAACTCTATTACTCTGAGGGGTGGATTATCAACTATATTGAATCCGCTCATCGAGCTGGCTTGCAAACGGGTTTTCATGCCATTGGTCAACGGGCGATTGCCCAGGTTTTAAATTGTCTGGAACAGGCGCTGCTTAACTACCCGGTCACTGATCATCGCTTTCGGATTGAACATTTTGGGTTTCCTGATGAACAAGACATTAACCGGGCGGCTGCTCTCGGTGTGGTGATCTCTACTCAGCCGGCCTTTACCTATTTGCGCGGAGGACCGGGTAGTGTTTATGAAAATCGGGTAGGACCAGAACGAAACCAACGGGCCTACCCGATTCGCGATTTTATTACTGCTGGCATCACTGTTAATGGTGGATCGGACTCAAATGTGACGCCAATTAATCCGCTTATGGGGATCCATGCGGCGGTGAATCCACCATATCGCCAGAATGCCATCACTCCCTTTGAAGCAATCCGGTTATTCACCATTGATGGTGCATTTACCGCAAAAGAGGAAAAAATACGCGGTAGCTTAAGCCCCGGAAAAAGTGGGGATGTCACCGTTTTGGATCGAAATCCGCTGGAAGATTCACCCGAAACCATCAAAGATATTGGTGTTGAGATGACAATTTTTAGAGGGAACGTTGTCTACAAAAAATAAAGGAGGATCAGATGAAATATATTTTAGGGATTGACGAAGGAACAACTGGTATAAAGGTGATGATCTTTGATCAGGCAGTTAATATTATTTCACAGGCTTATTCAGAATTTACCCAGCATTTTCCTCAATCCGGCTGGGTTGAGCACGACGCCAATGAAATTTGGGAGGTTACCTTGAAAATGGTAGCTGAGGCACTAAAAAATGGGAACATCAAGCCAGAAGACCTTGAAGCCATCGGTATTACCAATCAGCGCGAAACGACCGTGTTTTGGGATAAAAATACAGGTCAGCCAGTTTGTCGGGCGATTGTCTGGCAGGATCGACGGAGCTTGGCTATTTGTGAAGCATTAGAAGCCAAAGATGGAGCCGGTATTGTGGATCGAACCGGGATGATCATTGTTCCTAATGATGCAGCAACTAAAATTAGATGGCTTCTGGACAATGAGCCCAAGGTTAAGGCCGGAGTCGAAAAGGGCGAATTGCTTTATGGAACCATTGACACATGGCTGGTCTGGAAGCTTACCGCAGGCCGTGTTCATGTAACGGATTATTCTAATGCATCAGTTACTCTGCTACAAAATGCCAGAAACCTTGACTATGACGAATGGATTCTCAATGAATTGCAGATACCCAAAGAAATATTGCCAGAACTAAGAACCTCCAGTGAGGTGTACGGGCTGACCGACCCCACTGTTTTCTTTGGGGCCGAAATTCCGGTCGCCGGGATTTTAGGTGATCAACAGTCGGCTGCCTTTGGTCAGGGATGTCTGGAAAAAGGCATGGCTAAAAACACTTATGGCACCGGGTCTTTTATGGTAATGAATACCGGAGATACTTATGTTCCCCCTTCAGACGGTCTTTTCTCACCGGTTTTATGGAGTGCTAAAGGAAGAACGGATTATGGCTTGGAAGGAATGGCAGATGTTTCAGGTGCGGTGATCCAATGGCTGCGGGATGGTCTGGGCATAATCAATGACGCAAAAGAAGCGGAAGAACTGGCGCTTCAAGTGGAAGACAGTTTAGGGGTTTATTTTGTACCGGCGTTTGTGGGGCTAGGGGCACCCTATTTTGATTCCTATGCCAGAGGTACCATTATTGGTATTTCCAGAGGCACCACCAAGCATCACATTGCCCGGGCGGCTTTGGAATCGATGGCGTTCCAGGTGAAGGATGCTTTTAATGTGATGGAGAAAAAATCCGGCTTTAAACTAACAAAACTCAGGGCTGACGGCGGTGGCGCAAAAAGTGACTTTTTACTTCAGTTTCAAGCCGATATCTTAGGAATTCCTGTTGAGCGGCCAATCATTACCGAAACCACTACCCTGGGGGCAGTTTATGCTGCTGGTTTAGCAGTCGGCTATTGGGATAGTTTTGAAGAAATAAGCGAGTTCTGGAAAATTGAAAAACGATTCGAACCACAAATTGGTGAAGAAAAGCGTCAGGAACTATGTGCGTTCTGGGATAAAGCCGTTAAGCGCTCAATGGATTGGTTGGAATGAGTTTTTTAACAATCTAAACGATGAAAATGAATCACATGAATCAGAAAGCAACTTAACGACCGAAATAAGTAAATACAACGAATTATGAGCATTGAAAAATAAAATTAGGTAAAACGAAGCCGTATTCAACCAGCATTTTGTTGAATACGGCTTTTTAGGCTTTCTTCATGCGCTGAAGCTAAAAGAAAGAAAAACCAGTGTTTTTTTGTCACAAATAACCAGTCTGATTAAAAAATATGGGCATAGTGACCGGCTTTCGTTATCGCAATATTTGTTTTGGTAAGGATTTCTTTCATGTCGTTATAAAAAGACAATCAACTGGAATCAGATCTACTATTGCTTTGGACAGACAGCTTTAGCTCTTCTTCCAGGGTATTAATCTGTGAGTGACAATTGGCTAGGTGACAAACAAATATTGCGTAGTTCTGGAAAAATTCAAGGTTTGAGCCATAAGTAGACTCTTGTTAACACTGAATACGTTGACAGAAAAATCATGATGTAATATAATACACTAAATTTAACCGGTAAAATAAATGTGATAAATAAAATTATCGGGTGAAGAAACGTTATTATTATTTTTGGGAGGAAGTTTTGGAAAAGAGAAAAATTAAACTTGCAATTCTGTCGATATCATCATTATTGATGATATCGATGACCGCTTCAGCAATTCTGGCTGATATTCAGGCTTATTTTGTGGGAGTGGACCCGTCGCTGATTTCGATGGTTTTAACCATTCCAGCATTGATGGGGCTGGTGTTTGCCTTTGCATCAGGGCCCTTATCGCTGCGTCTGCCAAAGAAAAGCCTGGTGATTTTTGGTCTGGTCTGCGGCCTGGCCGGGGGGATGATCGCCCTGTTTTTTGGTTCAACCAATATTTATGTGCTGCTGGGCTGCAGTTTGCTGTTGGGGGTTGCTCAGGGGATGAATTCCACCATGTCGATGGCATTAATAGCGGAATACTTTGTGGCGGAGGAAAGTGGTGCTCTGATGGGTCTTCAGTCAGCCTTTGTCAATGGTGGTAGCATGGTACTTCTATTTAGCTCCGGGATGCTGGCTGGGGTTTCCTGGCAAATGTCCTATCTGGTTTATCTGATTTTTATTCCGGTAATTGTTATTGTCATGAAAAATCTGCCTAAAGATAGTCCACCAGCTCATGTCGAAGAAAAACACATCCAAAAAAGTGCCAAGCTTAATGCCCGAGTTTATTTCACAGCCTTGACCATGTTTTTGTTTGGAGTTTTTCTGTTTGTCTTTCAAACAAATATTGCCCTCTATGTCGCTGGCAAGGGTTTGGGAGATGCCTCTACCAGTGGACTCATCAACACCGCGATGTCGGCATCGGGAATGCTTACTGGTATATTTTTTGGACGGATGCAGCGGGTTTTAAAAAAGTTGGTGATTCCGGTATCCTTACTCGTCGGTGGAACGGGGATGTTACTGATCTTTGTCCTGGGCAATCTGCCATCACTGTTTATTGGAGCCATGTGCTGTGGTTTTTGTCTGGCGACCATCAACCCGGCGGGAACCTTTGCTGCAGCCAATGCGGTACATCCTTCTATTAGTTCATTAGCGATTGCGATTGTCACGGCTTCGACTAGTGTGGGGATCTTTGTCTCACCCATCGTTTCTAATGGGGTCGCTAATTTTGCTGGTGGCAACATTGAAATTAAATTTTTGTTGGCGGCCGTCGGGCTCGCTTGTGTAGGGGTGATGTCATTTATTGGTAATGCCATACTGGATCGGAAACAGCTAATTTAACTCACTTGAACGTAAAAAACTCTCGGATTCGATTGTGAATCCGGGAGTTTTTTGTGGTTATGACAAAGTGTTACTCAATTTGGAAATAAGGCTTGAAGGAAAAGGGAACCTGTCTGATGACTTCTTTACTTTCTGCCAGAATGGCATCAATCCGAGCTTTATCAATATGCATCAGTATGAAGTTGAGTCGGGCGATATAATCCAGACAATCTTCCTGGGTGCAATTAAATTCACCACGATCGTAGGCCCATAAAACCGAAAAGGAGGCGCCTCGGGCGGCATTGGCAATCATTGCCAGCTCATCGGTATCATCATGAATATCCAGATGATAACGGCGATCATGAATTTTGTAGAGTCGGATGCTATCTTGACTAAACAGATCTTCATATTTGTCGTCAGCTAGTTCTTTCAAAAACCGCATAGCATTAGGATCGGTGAGAAACATCAGGTTATAGAGCCGAATTTCTACCGCGGTACTGACTTGAAGATCAGCCTTTCGTCCTTTGAAATAATCGGTATATAGTTTAAAAGCGATTTTATTTTTTAGTTCAAACAGGAAAGTATCACTGACTGCCCGGGCTAAGCTGGATTTTGATTTAAAGTAATAAGAAATTAAAGGTTTGGTAATTTCACAGATTTCGGCAATTTGATCCAGGTAGGTTTTTTTATAACCCTGCTCATAAAATAATTTGCTGGCCACCTGGAGAATTTGTTCTTTCTGGTTATTCATGGTCATCTCTCTCATGTTGTTATTTAAAGCTATTATTTAATTTTAACGTTTTTAGTTGATGGATGCAAGTATAATTTAATGAACCGGTTCAAATTAAATTAATTTAAAATATGTTGACAATTCGTAAAAAACCGATTACAATACAAATACTGAACCGGTTAAAATATTTAAACCGGGAGAATTAGTCGAAAAGCATCCTCGTTAAAATGGTAAATATGTTGCTATTATGCGTTTAAACGGTGACAACAAAAGGAATGGAGGAAATGGTGAGGAATTGCTTTATTAGTCATTTTTCGTAAGAATATTGAGTTCATTTAAGAGGAGGAAAAAATGAATCAAACAGTAAAACCCATCTCAACCTTTGCAATTTTGGCCATGGCATTTTTTGGAATGGGTGTCGGCACCATTGCCCCTGCCCTTAATGCAATTTTTGTGCAGTTTTCGGATTTACCCATTACCACGCTTCTGCTGGTATCCACCTTACCCTCATTAACTGTTATTCCAGCTACCCTGATTGCCGGATCCGTAGCCGGTAGCAAAGTAAAATACCGGACTTTGGCAGTTTTTGGGATGTCGCTTTTTGTACTCGGCGGTGTAGCCCCCTTTTTTGCAACTGACTTTACTGTAATATTGCTAGAACGTGCCATCTTCGGGATAGGTCTTGGAATGGTGGTGCCTTTGGCTAATTCATTGGTTATGGGGGTATACGAAGGCGACAAAGTCGCAACGATGACAGGAATGGTTACACTCTCTATGAACATTGGCGGAATGGTACTCCAATTCTTGGACGGTTATTTTGCTGGGATCGGCTGGAACTATAGTTTTTTACCGCATGCACTGGGTATTGTTTCACTGATTATTGTAATCTTTTTCCTGCCAGAGCCACCATCAATTCCAGTTACAGCTGAAAGTCAGGCGGCTCCCAAAGAAAAATTGCCGGTTAAACTGTTTATTATCGTACTGGTATTTGGCCTTTACATTTTGTCAATTTATCCCATGTTGGTTAATATGTCCACGCTGATTGTTGAACGGGGATTAGGAGACACGGCAACTGCAGGGATTGTCCTAGCACTTTTGACCATTGGTGGGATGATCGCTGGCTCGATTTTTGGAAAAGTATTTAAGGTTTCCGGCCGCTTTATTCTGGCGGTGGGCTATGCCTTCGGTTTTGTCGGATTGGCTATGGTCGTATTTGCCTCAAATATATTTATTTTGACACTTGGTGTCTTTCTTGAAGGGATCGCCATGTCGACACTGATACCGGCCAACATGATGATTATTTCGATGACAGTTAAACCGTCTCAAATGGCTTTAAGTGTATCAATGATTATGGCTAGTATGAATTTGTTTGGATTTTTATCAACCTACTGGATCGGCGCCATTGCAGCCATCACTGGGGACGCTGTAACAGCTCCGATCATGGTGGGGACGGTTGTTCTGGGCATCTTCTGTGTTCTATATCTGTTTATAAATCCACTTAAACCGAGTGCACCAGAAGTGGTAAAAGGTGTATGAATCATTAAGAATAGAACGGTTTTCTTAAAAGATAACCAATTAAAGCCTCCCATTATTACAAAATGGGGGGCTTTTACGTGGAATATTGAGTGAATTGTTGATACTTCTACTTAATGCAACAAGAAAGAGAAGGCTTTAAATAGTGATCTAAGAAAAAGCTATAAATAGTGGTCGTAACTGGAAAATGATTCTTTAATTTTACCATCGCCAAAGTCATTCATGGCCAGGTTGTAGTTAAAAAGAGATAGTTGCTCAAATGCAGAGAGTTTATGTTTACTGGCCTTGAGGCATTCATGACATTGAGCGTCATTGGTTTCGGGAATCAAAATATCCTCGGTTCGTTTGACCGTATCAAAATCAATAGTTGTCAGTTTACAGTGACTTTCAATATCGACTTCTGTCCAGAGGCTTTTTAAGAATTTCATGCAGGTTTTTTGCGGTTGTTCAAAGAGTTGCTTAATCTGTGAGTGATTAAGATTAATCACTTTTTTTTCAAGTTCAGATAGAGAAAATAAGTTGTTTGAAATTAACTGATTCATTTGTAGTCTCCTTTATTTTTTATATCCGCCAAATCGGTTTGGCTATTATTTTAGATTTTCATTTTCGGCAAAGTCCAGGTGACTGACTAAAGGACTAATTATTTATATTGGGGTCAATCGTCTCTCATTGATAGGGAATCGATTGAATAAATTAATAATAACAGATGAATGTGAATTTTATGTTAACAGATGCTTACGATTTTATGAAGATTTCGTGGTGGTTGTTAAATTTTGAGGATAAGTAGCATTGAGAATGCAAAAATAATTGGCTGGAGCGATTATTGGAATGAAGTTGGCAAAAATAAAAAGAACCATCTCGGGAAAAATTGTTGAAAAATCCCAAAATAGTTCTATAAAATAAGTGTAAACATTATATTAGGGGTCTAATCCCTATTAATCGGTGTAAATTCCAATGGCATCGCTCATAAACTGGGCCAAGCCCTCAGCATGGGTGTCAATGTTTTTCTTGAACCGGTCGTCATGAATGTACATCAGCCCCAGTCCGGATAAAATTTCTTTAGTACAGTCGTAGTAGTGCCGGGAGATGTGGGCCTGCCACTGGGCGACCAGATCCTGAACCGCCGGGTCTGAGGATTTCCTGTCCATATTTGCGACAAAACCGGCATAAATGGCTTCTGCTTCGTTGTGGATTGCTTCCCAGTTTTCAGGGGTATAGTTTTTGGTTCTTTTCTGACTTTGGCTGTAGGCGTCAGTTTTGCCCCAACGCTGTTTAACCTCGGTTTCATATTGCTTCTTGTTCGCGTCAATTTCGGTCATATCAAATGGTTTAAAATTCATGTTTTTTGCTCCTTCTAATTTTTGCTCCAGCAAGGCAATCAGTTTGTCCAGACGGCGTCGTTTAAGCATCAGCAGGTGCGCTGTTTTTTAAAAGCATCCATTTCATCATAATCGGGATTGGCCAGAATTCCTTTGATTTCTTGAATTGAAAAATCCAGCTCCCGTAAGAACAGGATATTCTGGAGCTGCGATAAATTGGTTGCGTCGTAGTATCGATACTTATTTTGTGTGATCTCACTGGGAATCAGAATTCCCTCACGATGGTAGTAGTGAAGGGTGCGCACACTGACTCCGGTAAGCGTTGCCACTTCCTTAACCGTCATTTTCATTTTCGTCTCCTTGCTGAATGTTTTTGGTTTGGCTTTGCCTTACCTGATTCTATCATAAGCTATGACCTTAGGTTAGAGTCAAGCGATAAATTAAAAAAGATTTCATTTTAATTCGAATTTCTCAACGATCAAGATTGATTTTTTTCAGGTTTATTGATCTATTTACAGCTTTGTGTCATAATAGATAGTATTCATATTGAAATTAAGAAAGCTATCATAAGAAGGAGATTAAAATGGGTAAGACAATAGCAGAAAAAATATTTGATGCACATCGGGTAGATGAGCCGTTTCCAGATACAAATGTATTAAAACTGGACCGGGTTTTCTGTCACGAAATCACTACTCCAATTGCCATCACCGATCTCATGGCTCGAGGGATGGATCGGGTTTTTGACCCCACCAAGATCAAGGCCGTCATTGATCATGTAACCCCAGCCAAAGATTCAAAAACCGCGGCACAGGGAAAGATCCTTAGGGACTGGGCCAGACGACATGAGATTAAAGACTTTTTCGATATCGGTAAAAATGGCGTTTGTCATGCGATCTTCCCGGAAAAGGGATTTGTCCGGCCAGGTTATACGATCATCATGGGAGACTCCCATACCTGTACCCATGGAGCCTTTGGGGCCTTTGCTGCTGGGATTGGTACGACTGATCTGGAAGTTGGGATCTTAAAAGGAGTCTGTGCCTTCCATTTTCCTAAAACCATTAAAATTGTCCTCACGGGTACATTAAAACCCGGCGTTTACGCCAAGGATCTGATCCTTTTTATCATCAAAGAACTGACTGTTAACGGCGCTACTAATATGGTCATTGAATTTACTGGTCCAGTGGTAGATGCGATGTCGATGGAATCACGAATGACCCTTTGCAATATGGCCATCGAAGCTGGTGGCACCTGCGGGATCTGCTATCCGGATATGACGACAGTCGATTATCTCTGGGATTTCATTCAGGACGAATTTGCCACCAAAGCAGACGCCCTGGCTGATTATTCCAAATGGGTTTCCGATGTTGATGCCGAGTACGAACGGGTGCTGGAATACAATGTTTCGGAACTGCAACCGATGGTTACCGTTGGTTTCAAGCCCGATCAGGTCAAAACTGTGGCTGAGGTGTCCGGCACCAAAGTCGATCAGATCTACATCGGCAGTTGCACCAATGGCCGGATTGAAGATCTGCGCATCGCTGCTGAGGTTCTAAGAGGCAAAAAAATCAGCGATAACGTCCGTGCCATTGTCAGTCCGGCTACTCCAGCTATTTATTCGATGGCATTAAAAGAAGGCATCATCGAAATTTTCCAGGATGCCGGTTTCTGTGTTACCAATCCCACCTGTGGTGCTTGTCTGGGCATGAGCAACGGGGTGCTGGCTGAAGGTGAAGTCTGTGCTTCCACCACCAACCGTAATTTTAATGGCCGAATGGGTAAGGGCGGGATGGTTCATTTGATGAGCCCAGCATCCGCGGCGGCGGCAGCTCTTGCCGGAACGATTGTAAATTCTTTATTATTCAAGGCTTAGAAAGGGGGAACGACATGAAGACATTTAAAGGAAACGTATTATTTTTAGATCGCAGCGATATTAACACCGATGAGATTATCCCGGCCAAATACCTGACTGAAATTACCAAAGAGGCTCTAAAACCGAATCTGTTAGAGGATCTGGTGCTGCCAGGCTTTGCCCGGGCTGACACCCAGGATAAGGCAGTGATTGTGACCCGCGAAAACTTTGGTTGTGGTTCGTCGCGCGAACATGCACCCTGGGCCCTGGAAGTCAATGGCATCAACGTGGTGATTGCCGAAAGCTTTGCCCGAATATTTAGGCAGAATATGTACAACTGCGGGATGTTCGCTATTGAACTGCCCAAGGAAACCATCGACAATTTGTTTTTAAACTATGCCGGCAAAGAAGTGACCATGGCAGTCGATGTAGATAGTAACCAGATTGTCATTCAAGCTGATGGCAAATCCGAAACCATTGATTTCAAGGTTGGCGAATTTGACAAAACCCTGGTTAAAGAAGGCGGCTGGGTTGGCTATGCTGATAAGAATTATTAAACTCACCTGACACGCGATTATGTGATTTTACTAAGGACTGCAAAGAATAATCTTTTGCAGTCTTTTTATTTATAGCGGAAATTGCGAAAAGAAAATGCTGTCGTCTGCTTGAAAGGTCATTTCATACTATCACATAGTGAATTATGATGATATAATAAAAGAAAAAGTAGCGATCATTGCAGAATAGGGGGAAGAAAGATGCAAGAAAAATATAAAAAAATATTTATCAGTCTGATCATCATTTATGCCGTGGTCTATCTGCTGACCTTTCCGCTGGGGAACCATGCTCTGGTGATACTGCTAAAGCCTGGGGCGGCCCTTTTTGCCTGGTTATCGATGCGTTTTTTTGCACCGCTGATTGAAGTTAACCAATCAGTGAAAAAAATTGTTTCTTATGGTTTTTTAGCCTGGTTCTTAGCTGATGTTTTTGCCATGATGGGGGAAATGGTTGTTTTCATGGGAAACTATCAACAAATCGCTTTGTTTAGCCTTGAAGTCGTATTTTTTGCCATCAGTCGTATTTTGATTCTAGCCACCATTGCCGGACTTTATGGTTTTGTGACAAAGAAAACCAGCCAATTTCAGGTCATCGCCGATTTAATGACGGTCGTTGTCTGTATGGGAATTAGCTTCTGGTTGGTATTTTTTAAACCCGAGCCTGGTCTACCTTGGTCGCTGATGATTTCTGGAGATCTGGCGACGATTTTCTCTTTTTTTTATTTAGGACTCAGCCTTTTTGTTCAGGGATTTTTGCTTTTAAACTGGCTTTATTTTAAAGAACGGGCCATTACCATTGGTCATAAAATAAGCCTGATTGGTTTTGCCATTGTTAGTTGGACAGATTTAATCAGTGCCATCTATTCCAATATGATTTATCAGGGTGATTTAATCGAACTGGCCTATCAGACAGGTGTGCTTATGATTGCCATTGGGGGCGTTTATTTTGATCATAATTCGGTCACCCAATTGACCGCCAGAAAAGAAAAAAAGAAAACGGCTACCTGGAAGAATGGTCTCTACTTTCTGGTATATCCGCTATTTGCCTGGTATATTATTGGTTTTGATATTGATATTTTAATCTATTTTTTAGCGATTGCCTTCTATATGGTCAGCTGCTTATACACCCGACAGATTGAGATGACCAAAATTGTACTAGAAAAGGAAATAGCCAGTAATAAAAAATTGAAAGACCAGCATTATTTTACAAACCAATTACTAGATGCTATGCCCGGTGGTATATTCTATGTATCCCGGGATGATCAGCTGCTGGGAGTCAACAACAAGCTTTCCCGCCACTATGGCCCAGAAGTCGAAGACTATTTAAACCGAGATTTTTCAGAATTTCCCCATATGTCTAAAGCTGATTATCGGGAGTACTGTAAAATGAAGGAAGAAGCACTGTCAACCAGAAAGCCTTCTGTGCGCCAGTCGTCAGTTTTAAGTAGCGGTGGACGAGAGGTGTCGTTATTCAGTCTCAACGTCTATTATCTGGCAGACGGCTCGGTGGGTGGTTTTCTCGGCGTTTTTACGGATATCTCTGAGATCAAAGAAAAAGAAAGAGAACTCAAAGTAGCACTTAAAAATGCCAATGCCGCCACTGAGGCAAAATCGCTATTTCTGGCCAACATGAGTCACGAAATCAGAACCCCGATGAACGCGATTTTAGGGATGTCCCACCTGGTCAAACAGACTGATCTTGATGTTAAGCAGGAAGATTATATTAACAAAATTCATAGTGCGGCCACCTCGTTATTGGGGATTATTAACGATATTTTGGATTTTTCTAAAATTGAATCCGGCAAGTTGGAAATGGAAATCATTGATTTTAATCTAAAAAAGGTAATTAATGATACCATCTTGTTATTTACTGAAAAAATATCCGAAAGGAAGATTGAGCTCTTAATTAATTTGCCGCCACATTTACCACAGTGGTTTCGAGGCGACCCACTGCGATTAGGCCAAGTGCTCACTAATTTAGTGGGAAATGCTGTGAAGTTTACCAGCTCTGGAGAGATTGAAGTAGCAATCAGTCAAGAAGAACACCGGGGAAATATGCAGCAACTTAAGTTTTCTGTCCGCGATACGGGGATTGGGATTGCTCAGAAAAATCTGGAGCAATTGTTTGAGCCCTTCACCCAAAATGATAATTCCACCACCCGTCACTACGGTGGTACTGGCTTGGGTTTAAGCATCAGCCGTAATCTGATTGAAATGATGGGTGGTAAGCTTTGGGCAGAAAGTGATCTAGGGGTTGGTAGCACCTTTAGTTTTACGATCTGGCTGACGAAATCGGTACAACAAGTTAGTGGAAGCGAAACCTCATCGAATCGGGACAAAAAAAAATCGGTATGTCTTGCGGGGCTTAAGATTCTAGTAGCAGAAGATAATCCTGTGAATCGTCAGATTGCCGAAGAATTTCTGAAACAGGAAGGCGCTCTGGTGGACTCTGTAGAAAATGGGGAAGTAGCCTTAAATCGGATTATAGATGCCAATTACAAGGATTACTACGATCTCATCCTAATGGATATTCAGATGCCAGTGATGGATGGGTTCGAGGCAACCCGTAAAATCAGGGTTCTTAATGCGAACATTCCCATTTTGGCTATGACCGCCAGAACCATGTCTTCCGAACGCGATGAATGTCTAAAAAGCGGCATGAACGACCATATTTCAAAACCCATTGATCCCCAGGCATTGTGTCATGTCATTTTGAAATATGTCAAACCGAAATCAAAAGATGGGGTGTCAGATGCCGCAATAGAAGCGAGTGAGCCACCAGTGACGAAGGAAGAAAAATCTGACGCAATCAGAGCTGAAGCAACTAAGATTTTAGAAATCGACTGGGAAATGCTCACAAACCGATTGGGGGATAACCAGGATCTGATTTTAACCTTGCTGACGGTGTTTGCCGAAATCCATTCGGGTATGGCTGATGAGATGGAAACGGCCCTGGAAACACGAAATGAAGCGCTTCTCAAACAAAAGCTACATACCAATAGGGGCGTCTTGGGCAATATCGATGCGACTAATCTTTATCAGCAGGTTTGCAAAATGGAAGCAGAGCTATTTAAATCGGGAATGAATGCCGTCTTACAACAGGATCTTATCACGTTTAAAGCGGACTTTAACCATTTTTATGCAGCCATTCTGAACTATCTTGACACCCATTCGCAAGCGACCAGATAAATTCAAAACAGCTGCTTTTTTTGTCGTGCAGTTTATGCACGTTACTTTTCACCCCCTTCATATTCTTTCCTCTTATCAATAAAAGCAAAAGATTTAAAATGATTAAATCATCGTTCATAAACGGAGCGATCAAGTTGGCAAATTATTTAATTTTTGGCAATAGATAGAGTCTACCTATCCCGTTTCTTCGCCATCATTCATGTCAATCAAACCATCGACATAGCCTTCAAGTTTTGTGATGATTTTATCTTGCAATGTTTCATCTTTTATTTTGTTAAAGATCTCAAGCAATTTCTTTTCTTTTTCTGTCAGAGAAGCTGAGATGTTCATAAACCTTTTTTTCGAATTAAAAGAATCACTTGATCTTCCGTAAAGATAGTCTAAAGAGACTTCAAAAAAATCAGCGATTTTGTTGATCGTTTCACAGTCTGGTTCACGCTTATTAATTTCATATAGTGAAAGTGACGATCTTGAAATTGACAATCGAAGCGACAATTCAGCTTGAGTTAAATTTTTATCTTTTCTTAGTTTCTTTAGTCTTGTGCCAATCATTTTTTCACCTCTCTGATGCCATTATATCGGTTCGTTAAGTTGCAAACAATGCGTGCATCATAACGTAGCATAATTATGCAAAATACCATTGACTTGCTACGTAAAGTAGCATTATAATTGTAATATGATGCACATTGGGTAATGTTTATTGAGAAAAAATAATTGTATGAGGGAAAAGCAAGAAGTATGCTGCTTTTAACAGTTTAATGTATCGAACTGTCTTGCTGTGGAGAAGATATGAATTGCGAACATTCAGGAAGAAATGAATTTGATGATCATCAAAAATTAGTCAAGAAAATTATTCATCTTAGCGATTGTTTAAATACGAGTAATTTTAAGGCAGCAATGAGCATTCTTGATCAATTAATCCCAATTTGTATGGAGCTTGATTTTAACAGACTAAGGTTACCAGAAATTAAACTGACAGACCGAAAATTATACCGCGAATTAAAACATGCCAAACGTGTTAGCATACATGCCCGTGAATTGGCAAAAGCGTTGGCTTGTACGCAAGAGGCGATTAAGGATATTGAAATCGGTGGTTTTGTACACGATGTTGGGAAATTAATAATCGATGAGCTTGTTCTTTACAAAAAGGATCGTTTAAGTCCTCAAGAATGGAAGACGATTCAAGCACATGCACTTTCCGGTGGGAAATTACTGTCTTTTTCAAAGCAGTTTGCACGTTTTATTCCAATCGCAGAGCAGCATCATGAACGATGGGATGGAAGTGGTTATCCAAAAGGGATAAAAGGGTCGAAAATCCATTATTCAGCCCGATTGATTTCCATTGTTGATGCATTCGATGCCATGA
>Ga0163223_100164_pt1 | contig 23141 bp, 29 predicted proteins | sample MSEWel2016_02_17_2_FD_113147 | JGI IMG/M metagenome (GOLD analysis project Ga0163223, IMG submission 113147) | Subsurface microbial communities from deep shales in West Virginia, USA - MSEEL Well Study Marcellus 5H_2016_02_17 ...
GGTTTATTGATTTTAAATTCACTTATCACCAAGCACAATCCATCTTTCGCCATCAAAATCTTCATATTTTTCAGTCGTTACATTTTGCTCATAATAGACACCTAATAGTCTTTTAATATCCATTTGATCTGCACGTTTTGCACTAAAGCCTTGATCTTTAAGATTTTTTTCAATTCTTGAAAGATATAGATTAATATCTGATTCTTTCTCATTTTTCAATCGAATGATCATCAAAAATTCGCGAGCTGTTGCCATCTGTACTTGCATTCGATCGAGGTTTATACTATCTTGCTTTAATAGATTCCTGATGATTGGATTATTTTCTTTTTCTATTCGCTTATTTAAATATTGTTTATTATCATCAAAATTCTCTTTTGAATTAAGACAAAGCATCTCTATCTCTGCTATTCCCTTAAGTACCGTCATGAGAGCATAAATTCTTGCGCTTACACTTGTATCGGATAAAACCGAAATATTTGTTGGATGAATAATAAAGTAAACTAATTCTCCAAATGACGTCTTAAGGCTATAATCTGTAATTTCCTGAATATCCATCAACGTTTTTGTTGAATCTTTCCCTTCTTCTTTCTGTTTTTTCTTAACCAATACTATAACCTCCATTCATAGAGTTGCTGTTTTATAAAGAAAAAGATACATGCATAACGGATAAAATCCAATATACTTATGTCTTCAAAACGGATTGATAAAAATGCATATACAACAGTTACAACCGTTGGTATTATTATTCCAAGCTGTGTTAACGTTAGAACAGAAATTAGTAACCCTGCACTGATAAGTCCAATATCCTTTAATTCCCATAGCCATAAGGTTGCTTTTGCTTTTAAATTATCGGGATACATATACATCATTCCTTCTCCTTTTCTTTAGTATTTTTTTGCAAATAAAAAGCAATCCCTTGTAATATAAAATCTACACAAGGAATTGCTACGCTATTTCCAAGAGCTTTATATCTTGGACTATCTGATGCTTTAGGAATATTGGTCCACCCATCAGGAAAACCTTGCAATCGCTCACATTCTAAGGGGGTTAATCGTCTTACTAAATTCTGAATAACCGCAAGATTTTCACTCCCTCCACCATTATCTCCACCTTCTGCTCGAAGCGTACTACATCCTTCCTTGTAGTTTGCAAAATCTGACTGTCCAAACACTTTACCTTTCACGCCATTTTTCTTTTGCCAATTAAGAGCATTACTTAAAATACAGTTACTGTCATTATTTGACATTTGAGACACTAGTGGAACATTATTTCCACCCGTTCCATAAGTCGCTGCAATTGTAGGTGCTACATCCAATGGTCCATTATATCTACAATCTTTTGCATGATTATCAAAAAGTTCTAACAAATGTTGATTCTTTTCCATTTTCAGGTATAACGTTGAATGTATATTGGGTTCTTTCTTTGTCATTAAAGCATCCGATTGTATTTCAAGAGCTAACTTAAGCTGTTTCGGAAGTGCTTTTCCTCTCAACCTAGCTCTTCGAAGTATTCCCAAACAAGCTGTCTTGCTCAAATAATATTTTGGGTGCGGTGTCACCTCCAAAATCTGCCACAAGGAAGATTCTTTTACGTCTTTGGGCGACACCCCAGTATTGAGCATCGAGTACTCTCCAAGCAATGGAGAATTTATGTCCCAATATGCACCCAGCAGATTTCCATATCCCTTTCGTAGGTCGAGGTATTGATACGGTGCCATCTGCAATTCTTGTTGTTTCTTCAAGGACCGCCCTGAAATCTTCTCCTTTTGCTGACGAAAAGGCGCCTGGGACATTTTCCCAAACGAAGAATCGAGGTCGAATAAGGTAATTTGGTTTTCCTCCTTTTCCATCTTCATTCCTCATTTCTTTAGTTATCCTAATTTGCTCCATGAAGAGCCCTGATCTTTTTCCCATAAGTCCTGACCGCATTCCGGCAACAGACAAATCCTGACAAGGTGATCCACCACAAATAACATCTACCACTGGGAGTTTTGCTCCATCCAGCTTTGTAATATCCCCAACATGAAGCATATCAGGAAATCGTATTTTTGTGACTTTGATAGGAAAACTTTCTATCTCACTTGCCCATAGTGGGACAATTCCATTATGGACTGCAGCAAGTGGGAATCCACCAATCCCATCAAAAAGGCTTCCCATTGTATACATATTACCCCATCTCCATACAGACTTTAGTTTCTTCTTGTATGAGTTCTATACTCAATACTCTTTTTACCGGAATACCGTTTTTCCTTGCATGCTGGATTTCTTCAAACATACCTGGAGATATCGTTTCTCCAAAGGCCCATAACTCATCACAATTTAGCAGAAAATGTTTCCCACTATCTATACCTATTTTTCTTTCTTCTGTATTATTATCATTTAGAACCTGTGGATACAAAAGGTGGGGACAAAAAAAGGCATGCCCTTCATTTAACACATATTGGCATGCCTCTTTAGCAAATTCAATATTCTTTTTTACATCTCCGGCATATGGTGATGCCACAAAAATCATTTTCATAAAATGCTCCTTCCATCTATTTAGGTATTGCATGTACAATACTTCTCGTCGTGTTTACCGCCGCTTGGGCAGTATGAACCGCACTCATTACATTTGCTTTAGTCGACGTATCTAGCCCAAATGCTCCGGCTATTCTAGGAACTTCACCCGCTGACAACATTAATCCAATGCCTAAAAGTGCATTATCCTTTAAAACCATTAACCCGGCAGCAAGAATTGTAGCCTGTAAAAACGTTGTTAGACATAATCCAATAATCTGTTTAATCCATTGGATAAAGCCGTCGATATATCCTCTTGGAACAGAAAACATATATAAACTTCCCACCGCAATTTGAATTAATAAAATACCTCCTCTTTTCAGATTAGCAAAAAAGACTTTAATCACAGCATATCCCATTAAAACGAGAATAAACATTGCCATCATAGGACTAGTTATCATAGATAGACCACCAAAAACACCTGAACTTCCAATACTTGTTATATCACTAACATTATTTAGTTCGCTAATAATACCTGTAGCCAAACCTCGTATACCATTGTTATGTCCTGTTATTCCAGATGTAAGGCTAGCTTGTAAACTCACTGACAGTTTATATAATTCAATAGGAGCTACTGTAAACAAGCTCACTGCCATAAAACCTTTTATAGCATTTATTCCTGCATCTTTGATACTTCCTCGACCATATTGATACTCAATTCCTGTTTCAAAAATAGATACAACAAGTCCTGTACCATACAAGGTCCACGCCAAATATGAGAAAAACAAAACAATACTTTTAAGCCAATTTAATTCAAAAAGTTCTACCCCCATATTTCCCATTTGCGCAAAGAAGTCTGCGAGAAAACCTATGATATGGCCATACATCCAATCAATCATTTGATCCATGATATCGCTTAACATAAAATCCCATATAAACATTAATTCCCTCCTTTCTCCCAAAAATTCAAGCTTTCTTTTGATGCTACTCTACCTTAGTTTTATATTTGGTGATAAAAGTTTTGACTATTATTGATATTTTGTGTTTGTTCTTTAAATAATTCCGAATACGTTTTAACTGTATCTGCCAAAATTTTGTAGTCTACTTTACTAGGTTCATAGCCATACCATTCTGTTTTCCCGTTATATATCCACACATGCTGAGCTAATCCACCGCTTAATCCACAATTTGTCTGTTTATTCTCCCCCAAAATATCAGAAAACTTGAGTATTACTGTATCAATAACACCATCATGTTTATCAATGACCGACGCTTTTATACCCTCATACTTTTGGTGTGTCCCCATTGTTGTAAACTCAATCTTCATCACTGTTTGATTACTCAAATGTTCATAGCACACTTTCCCAATAAACTTGGGATCTTCAAACGTGTTATTTGGCATGAACATTTTTCTTAACTCTTGTTCAAAAAAATTCATTTCTAAATCCTCCTACATACCAAGTATTTCCCAAATATAGGCTGGTGCGGTCAGTGTAAAAACCAAACACGCAAACAAAATGGCCGGAGCTGCCCACTCGAATTGACCGTGCTTTCGATAGTCAAAGTATGCCATGCCTAATTTAGCAAAGAAAAAGACAGCTAAAATAAGATCAATGGCCGGGAAGACAACTTTATTCACCACCGTCTTAATTTGTTCTGAAGCATCATTCCATGTTCCTTCGATTGCTCCTGCAACATCTCCAGTTCCAGATGCGGATGCACTTATATTAAACATCATTGTACATAAGAACATTACACACAAAAGTCTTGCAACTTTTTTAAGTTTTCTCATAAATAGTTTCCACCTTTCATCATAAAAAGCCTCAAAAACAGACTTTCGTCTACTTTTAAGGCTTCTTCATTATCAGCTTGCAAAGTTTCTCTTCACTTATCATTGTCTGCCACTGCCATCACTTTGATTTTTACTTTCTTCACTCACACTGGAGTATCTCGTCATAGAAGAACAGTATTTTGCTAAATGTTTATGGTTTTAAGGGAGAAATATGCCAATCATCCCATACACTTCCTCGTATCACCACCGAGTCATCTAAGTTCATTGAAAGCATTCCTACTGGGGTCCAAGAATCTAAAACCCATGTATTCACAGTATAATTTCCATCTTGCATCCACACGGGTGTAAAATGCGTTCGATTACTATATGTACTATATTTATTTTTTTGAAATTCAAAATTTGGGCTTGGACCACCTTGTACTTTTTCAAGTAATCTCCAATATGTTTCATAGTGGAATTCTGGAAAATAGGATACGGCTGTTTGAGGATAAGTCACTGCACTACTCTGATTACTGCTTATAGATGCTGTCACTAAGGTATTTATACCATAGCCACTTTTCATTGTTTTTTCTTCTGCGGTTGGATTCTTATTATCACACTGTACATCCATCTCTGCCGTAAACGTTGCGTGAAACCTTTCAAAATCAAACTCCCACCATCCACGATCAACCCAATTTGAGATCCATCTTCGACTTGTATGCGTGTTACCTTCGTCATCTGTCCACGAACGTCTCCGCCAATGACCCTCATCTACCCAGTATTCTTGCCACCACGGACGCCATATGCTCCAATCCGCATTTGTGACTTCAGCCCTTTCTGGAATATCTGCATATGAAAAGGAATCATTTCGATCATCTGCCACTGGATTCGGTGGTGGATTCTTATCTAAGTCAATAATTTTTGCATTTATCGTTGATTTAGCAACACTTCCTGGTCCATGCACAGAAACATCGATAACCATGTCCTGTTCTTCTGAAGGCGTTGTCCATTTAACCCATGCTAGTTGGGAATCTCCCTCTGGATAATATACATTTCCTACGTTGTATCTAATACCATTAATGGAAAAGCTTACTCGTGTTGGATTTTCTGGATCTGATTGTCCTCCACTCACCATAACCGAAGTAATAACTTCCGTATTTACACGATACTCATAATCATACGCCGTGATGCCTGGTGATTCTGGCGGCATTTCATTAAATCGTACAATTCCTATTCCAAGCGAAGACTTAATATTTGCATTTGTTGCTGATGTTGTAGTGCTACCTTTCCAGGCCGAATAACCTAAATCAGACACTTCTAAAAACATAGCCAATGGTAGATTTTTGTGTGTTAATCCTCCCATTTTCTTTCTAAGCTGACCATTCACTTTTTCATCATACATGGCTGCTTCAGTGGCTGTCGTTGCAATCATAACGCCTTCAAATTTATAATATGCTATTGGTTCAAGAAGTAACTTGTAATCACCACTAATAAGTACCTCAAAATCCATACCTGTTAATGATGCAATTGATCGTATAACCTGTTCGTCAGTAAAGTAGCTTTTTATTGCCTCAATATTATTATTAACAGCAGAACTAATTATTCTTGGAATTGTCTGTTGTGGTTTTATAGAAGTATACCCGCCTTGGACAGGTGATAATGTTTTTCCACTATTATAATGAATTTTACTAGCTTTTCCAAAATGATATATTGTATTACTTGGGCTCTTATTTGTAATATCAATAGGAGTAGTCACTACGGCATAATCACTAGCTCTAACAACAGAAACTCTAACACCTTCATTACCAGGTGACCATACGTTTGTTTGTGTTCCATCACTCATATCACCTCCTCCAGAATCAATGTTTCCATCTCCAACTGCCAATACACTTGTTTTAACTACAAAAATCATTAGAACCAGAACAACTAACAATCGATTACTTTTCTTATTCATTTTTTCCCCTTTCACAAAAAAGACACTACATTTTTGTAGTGTCAATCTTGCATATTACTTTTTTAGTTCATGTCACCAATTTTATTCCCATTTTCATACATATCTTCTGCTTCAATCACATGATTATTTCCACCCTCAGGAACATTCTCAAAGCCTGGAAGCCCACCAGAAGATTGTGGTTTTGGCTGAGTTTCAGTATTTGATTGCTGCGGTACAATCATATTATCTTCTTCCATTTCTTCTTTCGGTTGTTCAACTTTCTCTCCATTTGGTTTCTGTGTTGGATCACTTAATTGTTCCTCTGTGTAAGTTGGTTTCTCAGAAATATCTGCTTGAATTTTTTGTTCCGTTCCAACATCAATATTCTCTGTCTCTAATTTTGCTTCTCCTTCAACCTGTTCAGAAACTAAAATAGGCTCTACAACAATTTCATCTTCTTTTTCTGTTAATATAGGTTTATCAACGCTAACTTCTGCTACTTCAACCTCATTTTCAGGTATCGTAACATCTGCTACAGGCTCTTTTCTAAATTGAGAGTCAATCAATCCTATCAATATCATACTAAATATAAGCCCAGTAAATACAATAAGCCATTTCTTGGATTTATCATTATATTTTTTCATAAAGTATTGCCTCCTTCTTATCAATATCCTTCTTCTTAAGCCAAACCCTATCACAAGAGTTTTCAAAAGTCTATTACAATTAATAAATTTTAAAATTTTGGTGTATAACCAGCACTATTTTTGATGTTTATACGCATTGGAGGTAATATTTTTCCTCCAAAAGACACCGGAACTTCTAACATAATAGAGCTATCTATTTCAAATCTTTGTTCAGGCAAATCGCCACTGGCAAGAGGTGCATTTCGTATATCGATATTCAGATTCCATAACCTAAATTCTGTCTCGCCTTGATTTGTTTTTTTCGTATGGTATCCATTTATAGTTGTCAGGCCAAGGACTGTATCCATTCTACCATAAATATCACCGTAATCAATGGATTCTTCAAAGACTTCTGCCATTGGTTGATAACCACCTGAATACCCTTCTCGAACTCCATGATAAACATCATCATAATTAAGTGTAACCGTTGAAATAACAGCGTCTTGTAATGCATCACGAATACCTTGTGCCACAATCATTAGTCTAAAATACTCCGATATTCCTGTAAATACCATTAAAAGACATAAAGTGATGGCAATGGCTAGGGGATAACCATTTCCTCTATTATTTGAAATCAGCTTTCTTATTTTATTTACTTCCAATATACCTCCCCCCTCCCCATAGCATCTGCTCGTAGCGTAACAGGAAATGAACTAAATCCACTAAAGAGCCCTATGTTTATATCATAAGTTATGGTTACTGTAATCTCTTCATTTAACTGTATTTTACCCGTTTTGGACCAATCTATTGTGGGCGTAATTCCTGTTTTCTCTCTTAGCAATCGTTCACGCCTTGATGTCTCTGTTCCAATTCTGCCTGAAATTTCGGCTTCTCGAATTAATTCAGTCGCAAACGTGTCAATCTGTTGCTTAGCTACGTATACCGGAAACACTTTAATGGCCAATCCAATAATAAGCATGGCGCACAAGACAAGAATAACCACATCGATATAGCCTTCACCCACGTTGTTTTTTAGAATTTTTAAGTTATTTTTCACATAATCCCCCTTTAAAACATTCCATCCAATGAATGAATAATCTCATAAATAATTATGACCATGTAGGTTAAGATAAAGCACATTAACATTAAAAAGCTAAATACCCTGATTTTAGAAGGTACTTTCATAGCCTGTGCTTTTAGTCTTTGTAATTCAAGCTGTTTCATATCATGTTCTAGCATTTGAAAATACACAGCACTATCATCTCCTCGAAGAACACCTATAAGCCCTCTCGTAATATCTGAAAGCATGGGTGAGTTAATCCTTGCTTCAAATCTTGTAAGTGCTGCCTCATAACTACTTGAACGCATATCTGCTGTCAAAACATCTAGTTCATTGGCAAAATCTGTACCTACATTTTTTTTAAACTTTTCAAGTATTGAAAGTACATCTCGACTTGCCTTTAATTCTTGAGTAATTGTTGCTACAAATCTAGGAAGTTCTCTTTCGATTTTCTCCTTTTTAGTCGCCAATAATTCATCGGCCCTTTTAATTTCTTTGAAATATACCAGTACAGCAATAAATACCAACACTGGAGCTAATAATGGCAAAATTACAAGAGTAGGAATAATTCCCAAGAGTACAAGTCCTGATTTAATAATAGCAATAGCCGTAAATTCTTCAGGCGTCTGTTGAAGTCCTACTGCTTTTAACGTGTTTTTCATTCTATTTTTTTTATAAGGATCCATTGGGATAAATTTTGCAATTTTCATTGCACTTCCATTCACAAAAACATCTAATATTTTTACCTTTTCCTTTTTAGTTGCAGACATTATTGCCCTTTGTGTTGAAAATTTTGGTAATTTCAAAGCATCCGCAAGCACAAAAAACAAACCAACGGCTAAGAATATACCAAAAAATATTAATAAAAACACCATACCTAGCTACCTCCTATACTCTATGGGCTGTGTCAGCCGGATAACAAATGCCGTTGAAATAAAAATCATAATGAAACAGATTGCTAAGACGATTTGTCCTACAGCTGTATGCATTAAGGTGTGATACCAGTCTTTATTCAAAAAATATACCAGCGGGATGTTACCAATGACAAAAATCTGCATTGAAATAAATTCTTTTCTTGGCTCAAACACCATATTTTCAAGTTCCCCATTAACTACACGCATATCCGAGAGTTTTGAGACAATTGGTGTTAATGTGGTCTTTAAATTACGATCTAGCTGACAGGCCATTAGTGCATCACACCATTCACGAAAAACAGCATTATCCATCTGCTTTTTTATATCCTGCAAACCTGCTGAAATATCGGGATCTATCATTCTTATTCGATAAACAAATCCTTTGAATACAGACAGTACGGGGGGATTCAAGTAGTCAATATTTTCTTCGATCGCCGTTAGAATATCTTCGTTTCTTAAGTATGCCGTCGTAATAATTGAAAGCGCTGTTTCTAACTCGCCACTGATATCTTTTTTAAAATGCGTCTGGGTTAATCGTATATACCAAAATGGTATGAACATAAAACCAATACCAAATACTGGAATAATAAAGAAGTTCCCAAGAACAAGTGCTATCGCTATCCCTACTGCACATAATAAAAGCGAAACGGCACATAGTATTGGAAAATACTGTTCTCGTCCAGTAAACTTTAAAATAGATTGTATTTCCGTGACTTCACGCTTGAAAAAAGATGCTTTTTTTCGATATGTCGTTTCATTAATTTCATCTTTTATGCTACGTGGTTTACTTAGTAAACTTTTGAAGATATTTTCTGTAAAGTCCATTGGAGAAATCGAAAACAAAATGAAAAAGCCTGTTATCATTCCAATACAGGCCACTAGCAATATACTATTCATCACATCGATTCCTCCTTCTTTTTCATACGTTCAATCATCTCAAGAGGCATCCCATTTTCTAACAAGCGCTTGGAAAGACTTTGTGATATGCTTTGCTCTTGTTCATGATATCCTTCAATAATGAACTTACCATCTTCGTCCATTCGATTTTCGGTTATAATATATTGGAAAAGTGTCCGATATTTTCTGGATCCATCCGCCAGTATTTCGCATTCCATAATATCCATCATACGACGTTCTTTATTTTCTAGCTGTTTGCAAAAGACAATAATTGGATACGCTTCTGTGACATATCCCATGAGGGTTTCATCCGTCATATCTACTGCTCTTTTACATAATGAAACCATTCTTCGATACGTTGCTTCACAAGAATTTGCATGAATTGTCGTTAATACTGCAACACCTGTTCTTGCTGCTTCTTGGGCTGCATTGGCCTCTGCACCACGCATTTCACCAACAACTGCAATATCGGGATTAAAACGTAGTGCCATATCTAATAAAGCAATCTGATCAATTTTTTGTTTTTCATTTTCACTATCACGTGTAATCGTATGAATAACTGAATTAATCACTCTACCGTTTTTAAATCGTACTAGATCCAGCTCTCTTGATCCATTTTCTATAGTATAAATTCGTTTATTATGAGGTATTGTTGTAAGTAGCCATCCAAGTACTGTTGTTTTTCCTGAACTGGTTGCACCTGCAACACAAACCGATATTCCATAACGGATAAGATTAGATAAAAAATCCAACATCTGCTCTGTGGCCGTTCCACTAGATACAAAATCTTCTTTTTGCATACTTTGCGGATTAACAATTCGAATAGATGCCGCAATGCCTACATCTTCATCAACTAGGGGGGTTTTAAGCACCGCAATTCGAATATTTTTAGACAAATGTCCTAAAACTGCAGGACTTGCGTTATCAAGAACAATTCCTGAAACATGTAGCATCCTTCGAATCACGTTGATGGCATGTTCAGGTGAATCAAAATGTTCATCCAACTTCTCATTCCTTCCATCAGAATATTGCACTTCAATATCTTGCCACGAATTGATGTCAATCTCTTCAATTCCTTGCCCAAAAATATACTTTGTTAAAAAACCATACTCTGCCATTTCTGTATAAAGTGCATCAATAAGTTCTTGTCCATTTAAACCCTTAACTGCAATTCTTTTATCCATGACATATTTTCCAATGTAGCGTTTCATTTGCTCTTTAGCATCTTCTAAATTTTGATCTGTAATTAAGATTGAATAGTTTTTTGAAATATGTTCCTGTACTTCTTTTAACACAAGAGAAAACTCTTTTGCTTCAGATTCCGGAGCAAAAAACAATGAATGTGTGCGATTTTCAGCTCCTAACTCAACCTTTTTTGTTTGCTTAGTTTCTAACACCCGAACACCTCCTTCGCAATTTTTTCCACTTCTTTTCTAAATGCACGACTGTCTTTTAATGTCAAATCATCAAATAAATTTCCGGCAAGATATTGCTCTTCAAGTTCTTGTGAATAAGGGAGCTTAAATGTCACATTTCCAAGTGCTCCTCCCATATGTTCTATTCCATGATTTGGCTTTATATTTGAAACCACTTTATATTGTTTATCCATGTCCCACTGACTGTTTTGTAAAAGTTGAAGTTGGCTAGATAAGTAGCTGATTGATTTCAAATCACAATTTGCCAAGCGTAGTACTGAATCTGCTTCTAAAAGCGCAACAGCAGACAAAATATCATTGGCAATATAACTACCACAATCAATGATGACAAATGGGGCAATCTTCCGTAATGATTCGATCAGTTCTTGTACCTGTGTTTTTGAATACGCCGCATATGTATATTCATTTTCTCCCTTAAGCATTCCTATCATGGTTAGATAAGCTATTTTCTTATGTGTAATCATATTATATTTTACCAAGGACTCTGTTACGTGGGTTGCTGCTAAAATACTTCCAAGTGACTTTTCATATTCTAAATCTGAGGGTGGACATATGCATGGCAACATGGGAGCCGTCATATCGCAAAGAACTAAAACAACATTTTTCTTACGATCCGCAAGATATTTGGCAAGTTTTGTGGCCAATGTTGACTTTCCGGATCCCGGACTTCCCCACACTGCAAGAACGCCTCCATGAAAGATATCTTCTACATTTTCAACCATCTTTGTATCACGAGAAAAAATTGTATTTTTTTTGAAGTTAATCACTGTTTTTCCTCCTTCTGCGGTTCATTGTCTATCATTTCTATGGGCTGTGATATATCTTCTGTTTCTTCCATATTTTGTACTTCTTCCATGGTCTCTGTTTTTGCTGTTTCTTCCACTTCTTTTGATACTTCTACTTCAGACATTATTGTTTCATTTAGTATCTCACTTTGCATCTCAATAAACTTTTGAGTATCCTCTGGCATTCCTCGATATACAAGAGATAAATGCGATTTTCCATCTGCCTCAAGCTCTGCCAAAATATTGCCTTGTTCTGGTGTAACTAAAAGCGTAACTGTACTTGGCAATTCACGTTCATCTTCACTTGTCGCTTGTTCTCCTGTATTGGCATCCGATCCACTTGATGCAGTAACCGAAATTACTTCAATATATTTTAATTCCGGTGGGATCATGGTTATCCCTTGTTTTCTATAATCCGGCGCAATGACTGACACAATATCACCACTTTGAAGTTTGCCTGACAAGCCATTAGCGAAGGTCTTAATAGTAATTGAGATTGCCTGCTTTGTTCCATCCAAATTATATAAATACGCATTTTCTGCTGCAGGTGTCTCTGATATTTTTGTATTCAAAACGTAATCTCCAATGGACATATCCGCGAGTGCATAACTTCCGATAAGTGTTTCTTTGGACCTAATAACGTTTTCCGGCAAATTGTATCCACCTACTTCTACAAGCTGAATCATATCTTTCGTAATTTCTTCACCTGTTTTAATCTCCTTTACTACTCGAACAATTTCTGCCTTCTGGCTAATCGTTTGATTAAATAATGGAGTGATTCCAAAACAAATAAGGAGTGATATCAAGATGCATATCACTCCAATGACTGTTCTATTCTTAAATAAACGCATAAAAGATTCCTCCTACTTTCATAAAATATACAACAAGAAAACCAACGGCTAAACATGGAGCAAGGGGAAAAGCTATCCCCTTAAACTCCTGTTTTTTTAATTTTTTAATGCATACCATTACTAAAAATATAATAACTTGAAGTGTTAGGCCTATAATCATGGCAAAATTTGTCGCTTGAAGACCAAGAAGTAAGCCTGTAGCTCCAACCAACTTAATATCACCACCCCCAAGTCTATTTGGCGCTATCCAAACCGATATAATAACAAGTGGAACGGCAGCTAAGATACCTAGTAAATGCGTAACCTGAAAATCAAGAAAGGCTATAAAAATAATCATTCCCCATGCAAGCGGTGGTATTTCTCTTCTTTTAATATCCCAAAAGGCTGCATACACCATTATGCTAACAAAAGCTATTGCTTGAATCATTACATTAATCTGCATTACTAAATCCTTTCTCCTGTCTATTCGAAGTGATATTCAACTGAATAAGTAATGTTCGATTTATTATACATACAATTGTGATTTGTATAATAATAAAATTCCAATTGGGAATACAAGCCTGCATTTAGGGATTTACTAAATGTAATTCCATTTTTAGTTGTTCCATAATCAAGCTGATCCCACTGCTTTGTTTGCACATTGTAGCCTCGAACCCGACCAAAATCACTACCACTATGACCGGAGACTGGTGGCACTGTAAAGGTGTATTCCGTTATTGTTGCTCCTTCTAAGCCTTCTTCTAAGATAACAGAATCAGGACCGGTCAAAGTCATTCCACCACCACCATTCGCATCAGCAACAAAGAAAACGATAGCCGCCCAAGATGATTCAGCTCCGGCAGCATCAACAGCCTTCACTCGTACAACATTTTTTCCGCGTGGATATGTCTGTGTTTGTAATTGACGACCATCCCAAACATAAGAAATTGCATCGCCTTCAGGATCTGTACTCTGTGCTGTTATCGTTACCGGTGTCCCTGGAGCAACACTATTACCACCCGGTGATCGACTAATTGTCGGAGCTTTTGGTGCTGAGTTTGTTACTGTAAATGTCTTTGTTAACCATTGCGAATAAGCTCCAGATTCATCTTTTGCACGTACTTTGATCGTGTGTGTTCCTACGCCGTAGTAATCATCTGCTGTTCGTCCTGAGTACTCCAATGTGGTTTTATCTCCATCTGCATCACTAGCCGTAGCATTAACATTTACAAAGAACTTGCCATTTTTAATGGTTCGCGTTGGCGTTACTGTTAGCGTTACTGTTGGGGCAAAATTGACGACAGTAAAACTTTTTTCTAGCCAGGGTGAATAGAACCCGGCTTCATCTTTCGCTCGTACTTTAATCGTATGTGTTCCCACTGAATAGTAATTATCTGCTGTTCTTCCTTCATACTCTAAAGTTGTTTTATCTCCATCCGCATCGTTAGCTGACGCCTTAGTATTAACAAAAAACTTACCATTTTTAATGGTTCGCGTTGGCGTTGCTGTTAGGGTGACTGTTGGAGCAAAATTAACGACAGTAAAACTTTTTTCTAGCCAAGGAGAATAGAAACCTGCTTCATCTTTTGCTCGTACACGTATGACATGTTCACCGACTTCATAATAGTCATCCGGCATTCTTCCTTCATATTCTAATGTCGTTTCATCTCCATCTGCATCTGTTGCTGATGCTTGAATATCTACAAAAAATCTGCCATCTTTAGTGTTTCTTGTTTGTTCTACTGTTACGTTGACTGTTGGGGCAGAATTGACTACGCTAACACTTGTTTCTAACCAAGGAGAATAGAAACCTGCTTCATCTTTTGCTCGTACGCGTATGACATGTTCACCAACTTCATAATAGTCATCCGGCATTCTTCCTTCATATTCTAATGTCGTTTCATCTCCATCTACATCCGTTGCTGATGCTTGAATATCTACAAAAAATCTGCCATCTTTAGTGTTTCTTGTTTGTTCTACTGTTAAGGTGACTGTTGGGGCAGAATTGACTACGGTAAAACTCTTTTCCAACCAAGGGGAATAGAAACCTGCTTCATCTTTTGCGCGTACATGTATGACGTGTTCACCGACCTCATAATAATCATCCGGCATTCTCCCTTCATATTCTAACGTCGTTGCATCTCCGTCTACATCACTCGCTTCAGCTTCAATCTCTACCAAGAACTTACCTTCTTTTGCTATTCGTGTTGGTACTACTGCTAAGGTAACTTCGGGTGCTGTGTTCGTCACTTCAATCTCCTGAGATGATTGGTAGGTCCTACCATATGGATCTGTAATGGTTCCTGTAAGTTTAAAAACACCAGTGTCTCGAATGGCTATCTGACCGCCATCATTTGTCAATTCTCCAATAAAATCAAAAGGTTCACCTGCTTTTTCTAGACTCCATTCCACTTGATTATTATCTAGGTTTTGTTCCATCGATGCCACTTCAAATGTTTTTCCGAAGTGAATCGATTCTGGCATGGTAAATGCATATTGTATGACCGGATAAATACTTGTTTTCTGACTTTGGGAAAATGTTCGTCCAAGATAATCGGTGATGCTTGCTGTTAGCTCATAATCTCCTGCTGCTAAAAGATTAATCTTACCACCATAAGCATTGAGCTCACCCTGAAGTACCTTATCCATAGAAATTGGGGTACCATCTTTGGTCATCGTCCATTCCACAGGCAGAACACTGTTATTGCCATGCGTTCTGATATCTAAAAGGCTATCCGTATAGGCAAGTTTTGGTAATTCAAAATCAATCTTTAAAACAGGCAAGACTTCTATCCGATCACCCGGTTCAAATAGGAATATACGACCCGTTTCATCAGTAATACGGGCCACCAATTCATAAATACCGGCATGCTTAAAGTAAATATCACCGCCATCATGAATAAGTTCTCCATCAATATAAGTCGACCAATCTTGAAATCCAAAGGTATTATCAAGCATCCACTCAACTGTCAAACCATTGATCTCGGAACTATTTACATCTATATTGATGTTTGTATCCGTATGCCCATATTCAGGGAGTGAATACATCATGGTCGGCACCGGATATACCCTAAAGGCTTGATCATAACTATAGGTCCGACCACCATCATCTGTGAAAGAAGCGCATAAGGTATACTTCCCTTTTTCTCTAAATTGTAATTCACCACCTATATTTGATAATGCTCCGTATGCAATCTCGAAAAGTTCAACCGGTTCACCATCTTTAAGCAAGGACCATTCTGCTTGGTGACTTCCGATTTCATTGAAGGTCGCTTCAACATTTACCGTATCATCTGTATGGAAGATTTCAGGTACATAAAAACCGGCTGAGCCTACAGGATATACCCTAACGGATATACTCTCTGTAAAGACTCGACCGGTTTCATCGGTAGCTGAAGCTGTTAAATTATAAACTCCTTTTTCTTTAAACCGAATCTTTTGCTTTCCGGTTCCAAGATCCCCTTCCACAAAGTCAGTAATCGAACCCTTTTCACCATTTCGTGTGAGAGACCATTGTAATTCCATGCTATCCATGTTTTCTATTTCTGTTTTGATGGTGATCGGTCTATCTGTATGAGTTATGGACTCCATTTCTAGATGAATGTTAGCTACAGGATAAATAGTAATCGTATCCGATGCAGTAATTATCTTTCCTAAATCATCTTCGACGCTTGCAATAAGTGCATAGGTTCCTGGCTCTTTAAACTGTATCACTCCACCTTGATTAGATAGTTCCCCACTAATAAACTCATCTAGCTTAATGGCTCTATCATTGTATTGGAGTGTCCATTCGACCTCTTTTTCTCCAAGGCCTTCTGTTATGAGATCAACTATAACTGAAGTATCTGTATGGGCATGTTCCATAAGATCCAATTGCAACCTAATATTTGGATAAATACTTATGGTTTGATCATGGGTTACCGTTCTCCCTCGACTATTAACTGCCCTTGCCGTCAGGGTATAGGTCCCCATGGATTTAAACACAATTCTTCCACCATCATTTGTTAAATCTCCTTCTATTACCGAGTCAACCTCGACCGGTAGGTTCTCATGGGTCATTGTCCAGGTCACAGATTTAACATAACGACTTTTTGGTACAATAGTTATCTCTTCATCGACATATATTTCTTTAGGCATTTCAAAAGAATATTGTGGTGGCGGAACATGCGATGACCCCTTCTTTGAACTTAGCTCGGATTCATTAAGTTCATCTTCTAATCCATCATCTATATTCTCCATGCTTTCGTTGATCTTTCTTAATCGATCAAGCATTGAAAATGCTTCGGCCCGTGTCGATTGTCCTTCCGGTTGAAGGCTTCCATCCGGATAGCCTGTAATAATGTTATGGCTCTGCCCGTGGGAAATGTATTGTAAATCCCTTTCTGACAGATGATTTATATCAGTAAAAATGGTTGTATCGACTACCTGTTCATCATGGGAATGGCCAACCATGGCACGAACCATCATTCGTATAATTTCCATTCGACTAATCGGCTCATTCGGATAATATTTTTTTCCATATTCTTCTTGATCAATAACACCTGCTACAAGCAATTTTTCTATATCCTCTTGAGCAAAGTGTCCTTGTATGTCTTGAAAACTTATAGGTCTTGTTTCTACCTTATCTTCTTTCAGCTGATTACTTATGAGCCGTGCAACAAGAGCAGAAAATTCTGCTCTTGTAATCATTGCATCCGGGTGGCACAATCCATCTGGATATCCATGAACAATACTCTGGGTTACTAATCTATCAATCACTTCTTCTGCCCAATGCCCTCTTACATCTGGAAAAGATTCTTCGTCTGCATAGACTGAACTTGAAAAACTTGATACGATTAAGCATACTGCAAGTAAAAAGCTCATCCACCGTTTTAACCTAAAATCTGCTATCATCATTGCTCCTTTCTACATACCACTCATCACTTGTGATTGTGATTTTTCATTTGAACTTGTATTTTGTTGTTCTTTTGCTTTTTGTTTTTGTATTAATGCATATTCATAAGCATTAATGACCGCATCATCAAATGCTTTTCGTGATTCTTTTGTGCATGGAAAGCAAATATCTTTATACTCTCCATTGCCGGCTTTATAACTTGGCATTGATACAAACAAACCTTTGGTTCCTTCCATCAGTGTTACACCACGAACTGCAAACGCATGATTAATATTCACTGACGCAGTGGCTTTTATCTTACCGTCTAATCGAAGGGATTGAATCTTTACATCATAAACAAGTGATTGTTCCATTATATTTCCTCCTTTAGCCTGCGTAATTGAATATTTCCATAATACGTTCTTGTAAAGTCGGCAAGACCTGCTCCCCCATCAAGGTATAAAGTCCCGCAAGAAGAAGTGAACCCAATACTACGGCAATTAAAATCTTCAAAATTGAGTCAATGTATCCTTCACCGCGGTTTTCGGCTATCACAGCTTTAAAAACCATACCTCTTTTTGTTACAAAATCATTAGCCTTTTTCATCATTTTTTTCATTAAAATTTCCTCCATTATTTTTTTTTATAGGTTCATATTCATATTTTCTTTTTGCTCTTGCGCTTTGAACTTTATTTTTTCAAATCCATATCGATCAACATAATAAAAATCACTATCGTAATCGTCATAAAGTTCAACAACATCCGACATCGATAACGAATGTCCTGTAAATCCAACGGGATGTTTTGCATTAAACATTGCATAAATAGCTTCTAAATCATTTGTTTCAATCTCGCCATCATATACCACTTCATAATTATGAACGCTTGCTTCACCAGCAAGCTTCGTCGCTTCTTCATACGATTTAAATCGTAATTCAAATTCTGAATCAGCCTTTAGCTGCCAAATGCGTAAATTTTTTATTTCTTTTGCATCGCCGTCTACCTCCATAATATTTTCTCCACTGGATAGTCGTTCAAAGACCCCCTCCTTCCATTGTCCAATGAGATTTTGCTTTACTAACCACACTTCAAGCTCCTTACTTTGAAATATTTTATCAACTATTGCTATATTCTCTTTAATATATCCTGCCGGGTTTCCAAAGTAATAAATATATCCATGTTTCTTTTCAATACCTGTCATTAAACGCCACCTCCATTAAGTCATACAAATCACCCCAATCGACTTGACTTTTTCTATTATTCATCCCCATAAATAATTTCATCTGCCATAAGGCTTTCATTTAAACCAGACAGGCAAACACCCATTGCTTTTAACACTTCAATCGTTTCTTTTGAAACATCGGATAAGTCATGGTTATACTCTGCCTCCATAACTGTCACTTCCCCACTGCCCTCATTGGTATAGGCACACAGCTTCGCTTTTTTTGAAATACCAGCATCTTCTAGAATAAACTGTGGCAGCTTGATATTAACCGCATCTTCTATTTCTAAAGAACACTGATCGCATTCACACGCACCGGCTGCCTTTGCAAGGGTACGATATAACTCTTCTACAATTGTTTTTATTTCTTCTAATGTTTTAACCACCTCAATCGTTGTCATTTTAGATTTCATAAAAACCAAACCATTGTTTATTACGGTTGCTTCAAGTTGTTCTACATCCCCAATTTTTTTCTCAGCTTCTTGTGTAATCGGCAAACACAAGACTCCATTTACTTTCCCATCAACTTGCTTCATCATTTCATTGACATCTTTCATATTCCATTTCCTCCTTTGTTTTTTCACTATTTACTTCAAATAAGTTCATTTGTGATGGCGCATTTTGTTCCCGTTCATGCATGTCATAATTTGCAATCAGTATTTCCGGAAATTGTGCTCCCTTGTCATACCTTTGTTTCATATTACTTATTCGACTATAACTTTCAATCATAATTCCCGGTCTATCATAAAGTTCTCGTATAAATGCGCAATCATTATATGAAAGAAGAAACTTCCCTTCGATATTAAATAAAGCATCACGCAATCGTATATGATCTTTTTTTTGAAAACCGGCTTCACCTATATTCTTATAATATTTTTCTGTATCATAATAGGGTGGATCCAAATAAAAAAAACTCACTGGACGGTCATATTGCCCTATGAGTTTCTCAAAATCTTTATTCTCGATAACAACTTTTGCTAATCGTCGATGTGCTTGTTCAATAATCGGAAAATTACTCCGCATATCATGAGGGTGGCCAGCAAAACTTATTAAGCCAGATGCATAGCTACAGCGAATCAACTGATAAAAATAAGCTGCGCGTTTGACATCTTCTAAGTCCGTATTCGTATCTAACATGGTTTTAATACGTTCAAAGTCTTGTCGGGAGTTAATGACATACTTTAGCTCTTCTTGAAGTTGCTCGTAAGAATCTCTAACACATCGATAAAGATTAACCAACAAGCTATTAAAATCGTTATACACTTCAAAATCATTCCCCGGTGATTTATGAAATAAAACCCATCCACCACCACCAAACACCTCAATATAGCGCTCATAATATAAGGGAAATAAAGATACAATCAAATCTCGCATTAATTTTTTCCCACCAATCCAACTCATAAAACTGTTAATGAACCTTCACCTCTTTCTCACGGAGAACCCAAATTTTAATTACTTGATGTTCATCCGCATCCTTTAAATTTGATATAGCTGACTCTAATCCATCTCTTGCCTGTTTAATCTTTCTGATTCGACTATCCAGTTGTCGTATACTTCCCACCAATTCCCTTTTCGTTGTTGCATAATAGTATCCATTTTCATCACTGCAGATTGGATTTCCCTCACACCGTAATATATGCACTATGTTACGTATGTTTCTACCACTCACATGAAATCTTTTTTCTATGGCTTTGCTTTGTGTTGCTTTATTCATTCCCTGATGATGCTCTTTTAAATATGTTAAGAGCCTTTGTCTAAGGCATGTATTATCCACACCTAATCGCCTCCTTTCACCCCAAGCGTTTTTTTATTGCAATAAAAATAGACCGACTGTAAATGTACTATTGCTACACTACAATCGGCCTTTGATTATCTCTATATTTTTTTGTTCTGGTCATTAAATTGTCATTCCTCCCATGGATTGATCTTGATCCATTTTTTCTTCTTGTGGTTTCGAAAGGACACTAAAGTCATCTTCACTGGGAATAATACCTAGTGTTCTCCCATTATCCCATTTCATATGCAGCGTACCGATATCATCTACATGTTCAACTGTTCCTTGCATTCCGGATTCGATAGCTGCATGAGGATCCTGCATTTGCATCAACTCAATACGAGTTCCCACCGGATACATCTCTTTAATTCTTTCAACCTCTTCTCTTGACGGAAAATTATTCATTTCATTCATCCTCTCTCTGTTTTTTATTTATCTGTATTTACATATTTCCAAAAGACACATCAAAACTTGCTTCTGTTTCATTGAGACTCTCATCCATTTTGATTTCAATCGTTTCATAGTTTGCCCGATTCGAAGATAATGTTGGAAGATAAGCATCTTGTGCCATAGAGGAAAATTTACTTCCACCCACTATAATATGATCAAGTATTTTTATATCGAGTGGTGTGAAAATATCCACCATCCTTTGCGTCAGCTCTTGGTCTTGTTTAGATGGTTGCGTATTTAGGCCCGGATGATTATGTGCCAAAATTATATTTGAGCAGTCATTTGCCATTGCCATTTTAAGAATTTCTCTTGGATAAACATAGGTCGAAGCTACACTTCCTTCTGATACTGTTTTTGCTTCAATGATACTGTTGCTGTTATCTAAAAAGGCAACCATGAATCGTTCTTTATCTTTTACACCACCCAGCACGGATACAAAATATCTTCCGGCTTCGCTAGATGAAGTAAAACGAATTCTTTTCTGTTCTTCCTCAATTTTTAGCAGATTGTAATTGGAAATAAATTCATTGAGTTTATTTATTTTTTCAAGTTGTTGTCCACTTGGTTCTAAGACCATGGGGTGTTCTAAAATATTAAATGGATTGTTATCTTTTGCATAAGCTTGGATCTTTTTCACTGGTATTCCAGTTAGCCTATTTATGCTTTTTAAGAATTGGTCCGTGTACTTAACATTTTGGCTCATGTCTAGACCTCCTTCTCAATAACATATGGAGTATCTTCCACGGCTTCCACGGCTTTAATTAGGTTCTTCATATTTTCCAGTCCGTTTCTAACTTGCTGAGACAGTTCAAACGTTTCAATATGAAGGAAGAAATCTCGAATGCTATACTGACTCAATAAATTTCTTATTTGTTCTTCATCCTCTTCATTAAGATTAAACAGCCACGTCATGGTAGCTAAAAGTTCTTCTTTCCTTTTATTTAAAACCTTTTCTTTCATAATGCCTTCATCCTCCTTATTTTTTTCAAATTTCGTAACACTCCTTAGACACCTAGTCGAAACACTGTGGGCCCAAATTTAACAAGTAGTATGGAATGAATGATAGACTTAAATGCTTTTTCTCCAATCAAATGCTTATCTGCTATTTCATTAAGCTGAATATATTCTTTTCCGTAATAAATAGTTCGGGCCATTTGATAAATGGCATAGGCATCTGTATTCATTCCCTTCAGATGCATCTTTTGAAAATAAAAACTATCAATATAAATATGGTCTTTTGCCACGCACCAAAGTTTGTCATGAGCTGTCAATAAAAATAAGGTCGCTAGGTATATGGGATGGCGATTACAAATATCTTCATCTTGAATTCGACAAACCGTTCTAAACCTTGATTCATGATTTTGATTTATAAAAATCTCTCCGGTATAAGTATGAATAAGCTCATCCAATCGTCTATTCAAACGATACCTTTTATTTTTCTCAAAGCATCTTCTGATAATGTCTTCATAATAAATTTCACCACCTTTCACAGAATCCATATATCTTTCAGATACATTTGATTTGCAAAACTCTAAAACAAAGTCCCGACTTCTTTCAAAACCTATTGGCTCCACTTGATTTTTAATTCTTTCCATAACAACCACTCCACTTCGTCTTGGTAAAAAATTTGGAACGAGCATCATTAACTGCTCTAGGTCTTGTTGATCTGATCCATACATAAAAAATTTTGTCATTCTCTTTTCCTCTCTTTCTAATTTTGGGCACAAAAAAAAAGGCAGGTCATTAGGTTTTTCTTTACCTAAAACTTGCCTTTTTTTATATCAATCAAGATTATTTAAAAATAATCAATTGACTTAGAAGTATATGCTACTCATTTTCTTAATCAATATTACTCATGCAATTCAATCTCAAGGAGTGAATTAAAACTCTTCATGTTAATTTTCATTGAAATATCACTAATATTACCTATGTTTATTTTTTTATATTCTTGTTTTGAATCGATTTCAGCTATTAAACGATATTCATGCTGATATGCATATTCTTTTCTTTTGTAGAGTTCAGGTGTTTTCGATTCCAAGTTTATATTCTCCTTTTCATAATCATAGTATTTTACTAAAC
>Ga0163223_100165_pt1 | contig 23100 bp, 26 predicted proteins | sample MSEWel2016_02_17_2_FD_113147 | JGI IMG/M metagenome (GOLD analysis project Ga0163223, IMG submission 113147) | Subsurface microbial communities from deep shales in West Virginia, USA - MSEEL Well Study Marcellus 5H_2016_02_17 ...
AGTTTATGTCAAAAGTTCCTGCAAAAATTAAGAAAAAGTATTAAATTCGACAAAAATATACACTTATTTAATTCAAGTTAAAAAACTAAGTTATTTTGCTAAACTCATAATTTATGTCTTCTGCTTTATATAAACAGATATCTGTTATTTCTACTTGATTTTCGCTAAATAAAGTTATATTTTCACCATCACTAAGAGAACTTTTAAATTTAATACCATAATATCCAAGATTTTTGATATATTCAGTTAAATATTGAGTAGGAATATAGTCAATATCATCATAATCTGAATTTACTGGAGTAGACAGACTTTTACTAAATTCTCTAACCAAATCATGGTTTAGTAACTCTTCTTCTAAATCATCACATTCAAAAGCTGACTTGAAATACTTGTATTTTGTCAAATCAACTATCTCTAATGTTTCTGCTAAATTAAATTCTGCTACAGTTATTCTTGCACCTTTTGAAGGCCTAACTTCTGATATAACAGTTTCAGGTTTATCACCAAGATATAAATATGGGATTCCTATAGGATTTGCTCTCCCATTTTTTGTTTTTTTCTCGGGGGCATCCCCATTTTTTCAGCAGAATAAATTTCAGATTGATCATTTTTCATTATTCTAGCTCTATATAAAATGGTATTCTCTTCTATAGAATGAGAATATTGATGAATTGTATTATTAAGAAATTCTTTCAACCAGCTATCCTCAATAAAAAATCTATTTTTGTGTTTTATTTTTTCACAAAACTCATCCCAAATAGTTTCACCCCCTACATATAGAAATGAATCTTCTTTTCGTGAATATAAATCACAATCATCTAAACAATATTCGGGAGATCTATTAAAATTAATAATTTCAAAAAATAATGAACTTTTCTCATCTAGAGTTAACTCATCACTAAAAATATACCAATCGTTCTGAACTAATTCTGTCAGCAATTCTCCTCTATCCAAAGCACTTTGACCAGGACCATAATGTTCCCCATAAGCTGTTACTTCATAAATATCTGAAAATTGTTGAAACAGATCAGATAGTTCTGAAATTTCAATACTCATAATATTATCTGAACCACAATAGTTGCAACGTCCCAGAGAACCATATTCTTCAATATAATTTATTAAAATACTATCATTAAAGCAATCTATACAACATCTACCCATAAATATTTGTACCTCCCAAAATAATAATAAAAATCTAATATAATTAATAAATTCTATGTATATAATAATTAATTATCTAAAAATGTATAAACTCCTCCAAAAACAACAAAAAACCTCCAGAGCTTTCGCCCCAGAGGTTAAATAATAATCTATTAATCTGTCTCTAAAGGTTTCTGCAGCTCCTTCCCTATCCCTTCCAGCATCTTTCCTGCAATCGGTTCAATATTATGTCCTGGTATTTCTTTTTTAGCCTGGTTAGCTAAATATTTATAAAGCTGATCATCAAGTTCTGTTTCATCCATAATAAAATTAGCAGCTTCAAACCCTAAATTCTTAAGATCCATTTTGCCACCTCCTTTCTCAAAGAGGAATAATCCCCACTTAATAGCTTCATTAAGAAATAGTTCTTTCATATTATCTGGCCTGCCCAACTCTTTGTATTTCCAGATTAAAAACTCCCAGTATCCATTATCATTGATATATTCTTTATCCAACTCTTTGCCATAATCTTTTAAGATTTCATTAGCTTCAGCAATGTTTTCATCCACAGAGGGCTGCTCAGGAGTCAAATCGTTATTATCTCTACTGATTGATAACTTCATTTTTTTATCTTCACTATCATAATTAAGAACTTTCTTTGAGATAATCTTCAACACCTTCTGCAACTGCTTCCATAAGCAAATAAAGATATTCTCTCTCATTAAGAAGTTTTTCCTCTCTCAAATTAGTTATAAAACCCATTTCTACAAGGATTGCTGGCATATCTGTCTTACGCAACACCCAGAGCTTATCTCTTCCTTTGATACCTCTATCAGGAGTATCTGTAACAGCAATTAATCTCTTTTGAACTAATCCAGCCAGTCTTTTACCTTTTCTACTTGTAAACTTCATAGAACTATAATAGAGAGTCTCTATACCCGCTGCAGTTGAGTTAGAAGCTGCGTTAGCATGTAATGAAATTACTAAATCCACATCGTTCTCATTGGCCATATCAACACGATCATATAGATTTACATAAACATCTTCAGTTCTAGCCATTAGAACTTCATGACCATTTTGTTCTAACATTGGCTGCAAAATTAATGCTGCAGCTAAATTAATATCACTCTCTTCAGAATAAATATCATCTTGATATATTCCATCGTTTTCTTCTAATTCAATTGGATCAACTGCACCTGGATCACTTCCACCATGTCCAGCAAATACTGCAATTTTCATTATTTTAGCTCCTCTCCAAACTTTTTTTCCTTAGTCTGCAGCAATTTATTTCTTAAAAAGTCAGGTATAGTTATCCCAAGCTCATCGCAATTTTCTAAAATAGAGATAGCTTCTGTAGCTCCAGCCCATAACAATACAAAATCTCTCATTCCTGTCATACCAAGCTGGGTAACTAAATTACCTAATAAAATAACAATCACATAAGTCGATATTTTACCCCAACCTTTTCTCGACATCCAACTAGATAATTCTCCTTTTCTGCCAGCTTTTATAAGCCCTGTAATATAATCTGCAGCAATAAGTATTAAAAAGCTCTGCATAGATACGTTCATATCCCCGAATAGCATAGTTATTACAGTTCCTCCAGATGCCAGAAAGCCTTTTGTTGTTGGATGCTCAATCAGTCTTTGAATATAATGGTGTACTTCTGTTATAAATAATCTCCATTTACCCCTCAAATTTACCACCTCAAATTAAAAAAACCACCCGTCAAGGTGGCTGCATAATATATTTTGTTTATAATCTACCGCTTATTGAATCTTTATCTGATTTTAGCTTTCCTATTAATGTTTCAAATTCTTTACCTAAAGTTAAAGTGTATTTTTTCCCTTCATTAACTGTGTGTTCTTCTTTAACCTCTATTATTCTAGTCATTGCTCTGAAAATACCCGGGTATTCAACAACTACAATATCACCTAAATTAAAATCAATCATATAATTATAAGGACCGTATTGGTTATATTCAACCTCAATCGAGGTATTTCTATTAATGCTAATGTTTAGCTTAGCTTCCATCATGCTTTCCCATTTATCAAAAGGAAAATTATCTTCAAAATCACCAAAACTAAATTCATTAGTCAGTATAGCTTTCAGCAAATCTTTAACTTCAGTTTCTGTCCAATCATTATAAGCACCACTTGGCTCATTAGTTAATAGTCTTGCCACAAGTTTGGATACATCAAATGCCCAACTATTTATATCAGCAGCAGTAGTATTATAGTAGAGTTTATCCGATATTATCTGCTCTATTTCATCCCTGTTATAATTATTGATTAAGTCACGCTCAGTATAATTTGTTATTCCAGCAGCTATCTTTATTAGCTCAGCTAAAGTCATATTATCAAAATATAACGTAGGGTTACTTTTAAATTCATCCCAAACCCACTCTTTAAATTCCTCTAACTGCCATCCTTCAAAATCAAATTCCTCAAATTTAAGTTTGGCTCTATCTAGTAATTTATCTGTAGTATCCAGGTCTCTGGCATCTAAAAACAACTCACCCCTGCTCAGATCAGTTAATTCAGTTTCTTCACTGGCTCGATTAACTCTTTCTCCACCATAAATAGTAAAGGTATAACTCTGACCAGTAGATCGTAAATAAGAATCTATTTCAACCCCTGCTCTATACTTATAATCAGTTCTAACTGCAGCCGGAAACATACTATCTTCCCAAGTAAATGAAGTAACCATATCCATCCTATAAGCAGTATCACCTGCTAAAAAACTAGTTACTCTGGAATCCATTATACCTCTGTCTACCTGTTTCAATAAATTACCATCAGTTTGGGAATAACCTATTTGCTCCTGTTTATTACCATCATATAGTAATAAATATTTATAATCATCACTTCCCGGTTCAATCTCAAATTCACTCGGCATACTAACTAATTCTATCTCAGTATCCTCAACACCTACATCAGTAGCTAATTCTGCAGAATATACAAAAGTATTCATATCTGGAAGTCTGACTTGAGAAGTTTTATTAAGTGCAAAATCACCAAGTTCAAACATTTCACTTGCATATTGAAAAAATCCACTAATATCTCTATTCATCATTTCTTCAACAAACGGGCCTGGACTTAGCAGAGTACCACTCATGTACAGTCTATCATTTTCACGATAACTAGAGTTTGTTCTCACAATAGGCAAATTAGAAGTAGTCTCTATCTCAGAATGTTCAGTTTCAATATTCAAACTTAAACCCAGAACATAGTTCTGTAAAATCTCAGTTATTTCAGAACTAGAAGCGGCAGAGAATTGAAAAATCAAAGCAGTTAATAAGTTGAAATTAGGATAACCATCATTTTCATCTTCATGAATACCCCAAGTTTCTTCAAAATCCCAGTTAATATAAGTTGTACCTTCATCATAAGGATAAGTCATTTCTGCTGTAGTTCTTGCATTTTCTCCATCTGAGTTATATGTGAACGGCCCAGCATCAATATCCTCATTATAATAACAATTAACTACAGATTCTGCATCATAACCCCAATTTACAGCAATCGGAGCTGTTTCTTCTGGAGCAGATAAAGTACCAGCAAAATAACAGTTCTTTATTTTTTGTGTATCCCAACCCCAGTATCCGCCACATATTCCTCCAGCAGATGAACTGCCAACAAAATCTCCTTTAGCAAAACAATTTTCATAATTGCCACCACCATAACCAACTATTCCACCAGCGTACTCAGCATCAATATTACCTTTAAAGCCACATCTTTTTATATTTGTTGGTGTCCAGTTTAAATAAGCAACACCGGCTATACCTCCAGCAGTACCAGTTGCTGTAATATTACCTTCAACAATAACATTATCTAGTTCATAATCATCAAAATTATGTCCAGAAATCATACCCACTACTCCACCAACCTGATCTGCTCCCTCTATATCTATATTTTTTAAATTTAAACTTTTTATAATTACCTTTTCATTATCATCAGTATAACCAAAAGTAGAAAAAAGACCTACATTGTTTAGTGTATTATTTTTAAAAGTAAAGTTTTGTATTGAATACCCTTTCCCATCTAATTCAACAACAATTCTGCTCCCATAATTAGTTTGGTCAAAACCATTTCTTATAGGCGGGAACTGACCTTCAGCAGTTATAATAGTATTTTCAAAACTATCAATTGCAACATAATCCGGTATATGAAAGTCTAATAAATCAATATCATTCATTAGCTCAAATTGTTGTCCACTTGTATATCTAATGTTAAATAAATCTTGCGGTGTTTGTATTTGAAAGTTAATAGCCCCACCTTTTAAAGTATAACTTCCAATATCTACAGTTGTATTAGGCCAAATATCATATTGCACATCAAAATTATAATTAAAACCTCGATAAGGTGTCATAGCAGACGGCTCAATTTTTAATTCTCTTAATAAAAATGGAGCAAAAATTATGGGTTTATAGGCATCTTCTGTAGGCATATCATCATAATAACTTTGCAATTCTTCATCATCTCCAGCTAAATTAGCAGAAATATTTCCATTAAAACTACCTTGATTTTCTAATAAAATATCTATTTTAGCATTATTAGGAGATAAAATTGCATCCCCACCAGCAACATGCTTCGAAACATCAACTGACGAATGAGTAGCAGTTGTGCTTCCATTAATAGTGGCTAAAGTAGGAACTCCTCTGTCTTTTGTTAAAGCTAAAGATATATGTGCATACTCTATTGTAATTTCTTCACTACTACTCATAATCCCTAGTCTAAGTTTATCAGTTGGAAAATTAACTTCATTAATTTCTGTTTCGTGTTTAACTGTTTCAATCCAATTTATTAAATTTCCATTATTTAAATAGGTTTCATAGTCAAATGTAAGTCCACCAAGTCCTTCATAATTATGATTATCATCATAAAATACAACATCCCCTCCAGCTGAACAACTTACAGCAATTGCGCTGTGATAAGTGTTAAAAAAACCTGTTATAGAATCTTTATCCTCTAAATAACTTCTATAATCACTCCAAAAACTTTGCGGTGCATAATCCAACAAATTAACAATTTCGTAGAAATAATAAGTTTTTTCATCTGGAGCTGTACCTTTTGTAACAACTTCTGGAGTAATATCAAATAGATCAATATCAAAACTAACATCAAAAGATATATTATGAGCTTCAGTATGACTATATGGAAATAAACTATCAATCATTATTACACCTCATTTCTACTAACTTCTAACATCTGTCTATCAGCTCCACTACCCTGCCCTGCAATTAGAATAGTATTCTCTGAGCTTGACTTACTTTCCTTAAAGTCAATCATTTTCACAGAATCCATAGCTGGATTAAGTCTAATTTCATCTTTAATACCAGCTGTTAAAACTTTAAAAATAAACTTTTTACTATCTATATCAAGCTGTAAATCCCAGCCCAACCCAGTAGTTTTTGAGATCTCATAAAGTATCTCAGATATTTTCTGAAATCTAGCATTATAATTAATATTATTACCCTTTGCTAAATCTTTATAAATCTCTAATTGATTAACTTTTCTAGCCGGATTATCTGGATTCACAACATTTACATCAACATAATGTTTCATAGCACTCTCAGCTGGGCCACTAAATGAATCATAACCATCACCAGTATTTACATTATGAAATGCAATTCTTTCCTCAAATATTTCTCCTAAACCTTTTCCAGAAACAGTTATAAGCTCATTATTATCTGATTTTTTTATTTCTCTATCTTTTATTCTTCCTGCATGAATTACATCACCATTTTTTAAAGCTATATAACAATCTGGTCTTAAATATTTAGATTCTTCTCTGTTTCTATGAATAGACACCTCAAAGTCATCTACTTTTCTCCATCTTCTATTCCAAACAAAGTCATTATAACTTTCCAGATAAGCAAGAAGCTCTAAATCGGGTGAAAGGACTAACAGCAGTTCATTTAAACCTACTCGAGATAATCCTATTTCAAGATTACTAATTCCAATAAAATCTATATTTAAAGAAACTACAGCTGAAAGATCATAACTAGAAAATGAATTAAAATTTATAATAATAGAGGAGTTTGTTTTTACTTTAATTTCACTTAACCCAGAAAAATTAAAACTTGAAAAGGTTTTAGCTGACAAATCGTAATTTGAGGATGCATTATATTTTAAATTTAACAAATCATCTAGCTTTAGATTAATATTACTTATTCCAGAAAAATCTAATGAAAGAACCATCTAATCACATCCCTATATAACGATTATAAAATTCAATCTTAACTGAAGTATCAGCATTAACTCCTTGGCCTTCAACTTCAATTGAATTCGTTTTCTTTCCTAAATAAAATAATTCTGATTCCAAATCTAAAATATTTAAAGCTCTACTTTCTTTACCTTCAGGACTAACTACTTTGACATTTTTGTTACCAAATTTTGTATTAATAATTATTTTCTCATTAGTTAACAAATTATAGTTAATTCTTATTTTTTGCCCATTGTTAACATTAGTAATTACAGGGTTTACGATTGGCCCATTGATAGTAATTTCAAAATCAGTTTTAGTGTCTCCCGTATTAGTAAAACTTGTAGTCTCATTAATATTTAAGTTTACAGTAGTAATATTTTCATCAAACCATCTTGGATCTTCGGCCAAAAAGCTTAACTGTACTAACTGAAAAGTCTTACCCTGCCCATCTCCTCCAGGCATCTGTAAATTTTCAAGCTCAATTCCAATTTGATATGTTATATCATCGTTTTGAGTCCATTTAAGTATTCCACCATCATATATCGGATTTAGTATTCTTAAAACTTCGCGTCTTAAATTAAAAACTTCCTGCTTGTTTTCAGCGTTTATCACAAAATCAATATTTATAGTCCTAGAATCAAAAACTTTATTAATTACAGTAGAGCCTATCTGATCAGGTGCTTTATCAGTAACTAATGAATGACTTGGAGTAGCAAAGCCATCCCATTGTTGCAAAATTAACTTATCATTCTGAGGAAGGATCAAACTTTCTCCCTCAGAATTAATAATCTCTAAATTCATAAAATCACTCCTAGTCTAAATCAAAAACACAATTTCCTGCAGAAACCAAAATAGATTCTCCAGTTACTGGTTGTTTAACTGATGGAAGTTCAAATATTCCTAATAGATTATCATTATTATCTACTAAAAAAGCATAGGTGATAGCACTATCAGCATCAGCACTCCAAGGTCCAAACTCTAAATCAGCATTGTTATCAATAGTGGCCTTTCCAGATACCTGTGTTGGGGCATTAAATATAACTTCTTGTTTGATATAACCTGCATCATCTTCTTCGATTACATCAGCAAAAACACTTGTGTCTTCCAAAGTTTCTGTACTCACATCATTAGTTGCCAATCCTAAATATATATTGGTTGGTGCAGTGCCAGTACTTCTAAAAACTAAATTAAGCATTAATTCTTCACCAATATTTGTTAAACTACCTGCCATTATAAATCACTCCTTCAATTTTATTTTGCCCCATATATAGCGCCTAATTTTCTCATTAATTGCTCCTGTTTTCTTCTATCATCAGAAGGATTATTACCACCCGATCCATTTAAATTAACTGTTGGCTGGAAGTTATTATAAGTCTTATTAGTAGCATTATTAATACTACTCACAGCCTTTTTAGCTATAGGATTAATTTGTGCCTGTGATATATTCATAGATGTAGTTAATTTATTCTTAATAGAGTTTATTTTTTCTGCTAAATTAGCTTCTTCATTTTCGATCCCCTGCTGCATACCCTGGCCTATATTAGTACCAATTTCAGCAAAAACTTTAGAAGGAGAAGCAATTCCTAAAACTTTTTTCGCTGCATCTGTCAATCCAGAAGCTACATCCTTAACAGACTGAATTACACTATTCATAGCCGACCTAACACCATTAGCTAAACTACCGATAATATTTCTTCCTATAGAATATAAATCTTGATTTGATAAATAGTCATAAACATCAGTCCAGAATGCCTTAATACCATTGACAATTTCTCCTATTTTGTCTGGAATCCAATCAACCACAGCATTAAACATTTTCTTCATATCTTCAGCAATATTGCTAAATGCTTCAACTGTAAAATTAATAACTCTACTCCAAACATCATTGATAGTTTGGGCTATTTTACTAAAAACACTTATAAAACTATTAACAAAATTTTGGAATGTATTTATTGCATTATTCCAGATAGAAGAATCAGTTATATAACCTGTTATTGTATTCCAAGCATTACTAATGTTATCCACCATAGCTTTAAACACATTAATAATCGTATCTTTTATGCTCCCATAAACTTCTTTAATAGCATTTACTAAAGGGGAATTTGATATTGTCTCAATTATGCTGGCCCATATTTCAGCTATATAATCTCTAACTTTACCCCAAACCTCTTGAGTATAAGCTAAAATTTGATCCCAATATTTGATTATCTGTCCAGCTGGTGTCCAGTTTAAAAAGAGAGTAGTAATAACACTTAAAATATTATTTATTGTATTTTTAATAGCATTCCAGCCATTTAAAGTATATTTTTTGACTGTATTCCAGGCTGAATCAACAATTTTACCAATGTTATATAGAACATTACTAATTTCATTTCTTAATTTATTTAAAACAGTTTTTGTAATATCAACTGCAGCATTCCAGTAGAATTCAATAATCTCTGGTAAATTTGTAAAAAATCCTATTAATGCTCCACCAACAACTTTTATAAAATTTAAAATTTCTTTATGCCATGTTGAAAATATAGCAATAACCCCAATAACTGCAGCTACTATAGCAACAAGCGGGCCAGCTCCTAAAGCCATGATTGCTGAACCAACTGCTGTAATGGTAGGTATTAAAGGTGCTATGGTTGTCATAATAGTTCCGACTACTACAAGAACAGGACCAATGGCCGCTGCCAACATTCCAAACACACCAATAACAGCTTGTATTGGCTCAGGTAAATTACCTAACCAACCCGCTACTTTTCTAATACCACCGACTAAAGCTTGGAATATAGGGAGTAACACATTTGATATAGCAGGCTCTAGCATGTCATAAATTGATAAAGCAGCATCAATTAAACCATCTTTTAATAAACCTAGCCTTTTCTGCATAGATTTCATTTGTTTGTTTGCAATATCTTCTGTTGCTCCACCTGCATTTCTTAATTCAGTTTCATACTGTCTAACTTGTTCAGAAGTACCCATTAATAAGTTAATGGTTCTTTGAGTTTCAGCATTAAAACCTAGCTGTTTTAAAGTTGTTGCTTTTTGTTGATCGGACATTCCTGATAATTTATTCTCTAGCATTTCTATAATGTCAGCTATATGTTTCATATTGCCTTCAGAATCATAAATACTCACATTATGTTCTTCCCACATACCTTTATTTTTATTTTGAGCATCAGTTAAATAAGTGAGTGTTCTAGAAAGCATATTACCAGCTTCAGAACCTTTTATACCCATATCAGCAAAAACTGCTAATAAAGCCGTACCTTCTTCTATATCCTTACCCGTAGCTTTTAAAGCTGCACCTGCTTGATTAGTCATTGCTTCAGAAAACTGCTGAGTACTAGCATTAGCCATATTTTGAGCCTGTGTTAACACATCAGATACACGCTGCATATTTTCCATATGTTCAGCAGTATCTTCTGCTGCTAAACCTAAAGCACTTTGAGCATCAGTTAAAAGGTCAGTAGCTGTGGCCATATCAAAATTACCAGCTGTAGCAAACTCAGCAACTTTCGGTAAAGCTTCCATCGCTTCAGCTGCATCCATACCAGCAGATGCCAGGTAATAATATGAATCTGCAGCCTCTTTGGCCGATTTATCAGTTGATAGAGCAACCCCTCTAGCTGTATTTTCCATTTGGGTTCTCATCTTATTAGAAACATCACCCATAATAGAAAGAGATTGAGTCATAGAATTTTCAAACTCAATCCCGAATTTACCAGCTGCAGCCCCTATAGCTACAAGTGGTGCTGTTATATTTTTAGTCATTGAAGAACCTGCTGATTTTAGCTTAGTTCCTGTTTTTGATACTGACTTTGCCAATCCAGATAACTCTTCTTTAGCTGTTTTAATACCTGCTTTAAAATCTTTTACTCCAGCTGTAAAGTTTGTAACTATAGCACCTGCATTATAAGCCATAAGCTCACCTCCTGATCTTCAAATTAGGATTATGGTTCTTCAACTCTTCATCTGATCCGACTCCAGTGTCTTGAGCATCATTACTAATTTTTTTAGACTTACCAGTTTCTAAAAAGTTTTCTGGTGGGTTTTGTGTTCTAGTAGCTCTAATCATCTTATATTCAAGATTAATTTCCTCAGTCTCCCGTTTTTGAATTTGTATATATATTTCTTCAATTTGTTTTTTAGTATATTTCCAGATCACTTCATCAGGAGGCATTGAATAAGTACTAGCTATTTTTTCTATTGCTTCGAACTCTGTAACTTGGTTTTTGCTCTCTGAATCATTGCTTTCCACTGCAGAACTTTTGTAAAATTTTCAACGATCATCTCTATATCATTAACTTCTAAAATAACACCAAATAATTTTATCTCCTGAGAAATTAATAAATTATTATTTACCCACTCTTCATCTTTATCTAACACTGCTGAATATAGCTTTAGTAACGCTTTCTCACTTATAACACTAATCAAATCAGGTATATTATCTTCAGCATTTTCTAAAATTTCTTGATCTAAATTTAAAACTAATTCTGCAAAAACATTTATCAATTTTCCATATTTAGCTCTAACCAGTGGGCCAACTTCAAATTTTTCTTTTCCAACATAAACCTTTTTAATTTCTGGTATTAAAACTTCATCTACTTTTGTAGTCAAAATAATCTCCTCCAATATTGAAAAGCAGGGTTTCCCCTGCTTTAAATAATTTTTATACTATTGTGGTAAAACTAGTACGATAGTTATCTCCCATTGAATTACCTGCCATATCTCTTATTTCTCCAGATACAAAAGCAAGATACAATGTGTCATTTGCTAAATTTGATTCTGGAATAAACGTAACAGTAAAATCATTCGGATTATAAGCTAAATCTCCAGCTATTTCACTTCCTGTAGCATCAACAATATTGAAATTACCTTTAGTAATATCTCTTTGTTGTATTGCTTCAGAAAAAGTCCATTCAACTTCCATATCTATTGCAACATCAATATCACTATCAGCAGGAGATACAGCATTAATAACAGGAGGTTCGGTGTCATCATAAGTATCAATCCTTTTACCATATCTAGTTTTTTCATCTTTTGTAATATCTTCAATGATTAACATTGTTACCTCATAAACCGCATTATCATCTTTTGTCTGTTCAACTTCTGATGCCGAAATGGGAAAAGCCTTCCAAAACTCATAATTTGCAGTTCCCCCACCTGGAGCTGGTCCATCAACAAATAAAGATTTATATTCAACTTTTGGGGAACCTCCAAAATAAAGTGTGTTATTTTGAGCATCAAGTGCTTCACCAACTAAACCCCATGCGAGTTTCATATTTTCCAAAGTATTTTCTTTCATAGTGAAAGTAACTTCTAGCCTTTCACCAATTTTTGCTATACCGATTACTCCTAAATACTGATCAGCATCATCAAATTCTTTGAATTCAGTTTCCTTACTATAGCTAACTCCACCCTGGGTTATACCAATATCTCGGGCATCTTCTTTATTAGAACCGTACGCTCCAACAAAAATATCTGAAGGGCCTACGGTAAAATTACCAGGGTTTCTAACAGCCTTAGTAACAGTCATTTAAATCACCTCTCTTTAATTATTCCTTTATCCAAATATTATAATTTGCACTAAATAAATGGTTTCCGTTTTCATCTCTACCAATATGGCCCGGTTCATTTTGGGCTTCTAACTTAATTACCCAGGTATTACCAAGCCAAAACTGATATAATTCTTTTAAAACTTTTTGTACTTCTCCAGCTTTGCCTATTCCCAGAGGATAGCTTTTATTCCGAGTAATAACCTGGAATGTTCTATCAGATGTCTGATCTTTTCTAGGCGCTCTACCAGGTGTATCGTAAAAAGTAATACAGTCAATCGGCTTAGATGGCCTCTGCCCAATAAACATATCTTCACTAAAAGTTCCGACATCATGAGCTTCCACAAAATCAACAACTTTTTTTAATAAAATACTCAACTATTATCACCTTCTTTATCTAAAGCAACTTCAATTGCTGCAGCCAATCCTTTAATATATTCAGGAGATTTCTCTTTAAGAGGATTCTCTAAATATTTTGCTTCACCATCTATATGATTTAAATCCTGTTCTTCATGCTGATAAGTGGCATAAGGAGTATTAAAGGCCACCTCTCCTATTAATTCATCAACAAATTGCTGCAGTGATATGTTACCTGCTTTAAAATCTTTAACTACTTGAGCTGCATTAGAACCAGAACTCTCAGTATGAGCTACCTGATCATCATTTAACTTTGCGATACCAGACCCTCTTAAATATCCAGTGGCTTTTGGAGCCCTATTCATTCCTTCACTTAATAGATCCATTATAATTCCAGCCATTTCATCTGCAGCAGCCTTTAAAGCAATATCTTCTGCTTTATCCAGAGCCTTTTGTACCCGCTTTATATCCTCTTCCATTTTTTCAACATCTAATTCAAATAAAGGCTCATTTTTCATTTTAAATACACCCTTAAATATTGATCAGCAACTATACCAGGTACATGGCCAGAATTTATAACCACTTTCTTTTCATCATTAAAAACAATTAAACTTTCTGGTGGAAGCTTCTCAAATCCTGGCGGAAGCCAAACTTCAATTGAAGATACAACTTCATTTCCTTTTGAGTTTCTTACAAGTTTAGTTCTTTCAATTTTTCTACATTCGACATTTTCTGCTATTTCTTCTAATTCAGGGTTACCATAACCATCTGATTTAATAAATTTATTTATTTTTTCTGCAACAGCATTAAAATAACTTCTTATCATATAAGATCACCAACCTGATACTTATATTTCTTTACAAGCTGCTGCACTGTTGGAGCATAAGCAATACCATTTAATATATAAGCCTCACTAACTGATTGTGAAATATTAATACTCTGAACACCCTGAGCCTTTAGATTAAGCCTTTTTCTATCTTCAGGACCTAGATTAAGCAGAAATATCGTCTGCTCAAATACGGCTTTATTATAGTCCTCTCTCGACATTTTAGAACTGAAATTCAAGCTGTCAATTTCTCTTTGAGCATGAGATAAAGCAGCCTTTTTCTTTTCATCATTTGAATCATCCCATTCCGAAGTCCAGAGTCTCATTGAAAAATAAGTATTTGCTGCAGCTATTGTAGGCATTTTTATCACTCTCTCAGTTCTTCTAAGCGATCAGTTAGATATTCAAGTGTAGTTTTTCGGTTTTTATTTTCTTTCTCTTCTAACAGCCAACTTTTTAGCTGTTTAATATCTTTACAATTATCAATAACTTCATCTGCTTCATTGACAGTTAGTTCAGTAATTTTGATAACTGGCTTTTTCTTTTTCTCTTCAATTTTTTCTAAAATAGTAATCTTCCCTTGACCAGCTTTCATCTGCCCCCATTTATCATCACAATTAAATACATCACCTTCTAAATAAATCTTTTTATCCGGGCCAGCTGGATAGCCAACCTTCCAATCAGCTTGAACTTTCAACATAATTTCCACCACCTTTAAATAAGAAAGAGCACCAATTAAGGTGCTCGCATTATTTATGCAGACAATACGTCCATATAAAAAACATATTCAGGATTATATACTGCTGGCCACATTTCAGTCTTCATAAAGTGCCAGTATTTCTTTGGATCATTTTCTTCATAGATTGTAGTAAAGATACCTGGCTGGAAATCATTCTCTGCAACAGGACCCATTACTAAACGGCCAGTATCTTCAATAGCCTGTCCAGCAGACTGTTTAACTAAAACAACTCTACCTTTAGGTACAAAGTATTCAGTAACAGTAGGTCTTCCTTTTTTATCTTCATGTTTTACAAATTCATCATAAGTTATAATCTCTGGATATCCTAAACTTACCAGATAATCATTAATTACACTTAGAGAAATACGAGTAGCATTATCGGAAAATTCACTTGCTACTTCAGTGGAACCTGTTAGTTTTCTTAATTCAGCTCTTCTCATGACTATATTTGAAGGCATCTCATCATTTGTACTGAAATAAGTCTCACAAGCTGCTATCAAATCACTTAATGGCTTAGGAGAAGCTCCATCCCATGAATCCCCTTCTAGAGCAGAACTATCAATTTTATGTTTAGATGGTACACCAAAATCAACAGCTAGTCTCTCATTTTCATCTTTATCATTAAATACGATAGCTCCTTTAGCCATTACCTGCCATCTTAACCACTCTCGTCTTGCTTGAGCTGAGCGTACGTTTCGTGCAGATTCATCTAAAATCTGACGCAAGTTTCTTTTTAGCTCATTATCGTTGCGAGGGTTAAAGATTTTATTTAAAATGGCTTTATTCACTTCAAACTTCTGTCCAAAGGGCACAACAGATCCAGCAACTTTTTTAATAGCCGGGCCACCAACTATTGGTGCTTCTGCATCTCCTCTGGACATTATCTTTGCCATAGCTGTGGTATTATCAAAAATATGATAAACCCAGTCATAATCAAATTCTTCCTGGACAGGTAAATAAGCAGAACCTATATAATTTTCAGGTTCATCAATTTCCTGTAAAAATCCTAAATAATCTATTCCAAATTCATTTTCAATTGTGTCAACCAATTTTTCTTTAGGCATTTAATCTCACTCCCTAGTTTTTAAATTTTAAAGTATTATTCAAAAGCTATCATTGGCAAGTCTGCAGCAACCTGCTCATCATAATTAGGCATTCTTAAAGCATAAACTGCCCCATGGACTATACCTCCAACTAAAGCGTCTTCATCAGACACATCAATCAGTTCAGTACAAACAAATTCAGCTGCAGCAGCCCCATCATTCTTTTGAATAACAATATCTTCAGCATGAGCTGTAGTAATTCCATCCACAGTCAAAGTTCCTGCTGGTTCATCGATAGCAGTAATAATGGCTGTTTCTTCATTACTTCCACCTGGATCACAAATTATTTCATCACCCTTCTGCCAATTATGCCAATCTTCCTCATTTAGATTTTTTAGAGGAATAGTGTTTTCAGCTGCATCTGCTCCACCAATTGCTACCTTATCTCTAGTAACAGGTGCATATTTACCGGAGCTGTTTAATTTACCAATGGCAGCTCCTGGTGGTACATAGTCACCGTTAACAGCTTCTTTACTTACAACTCTTGCTCCGTCAATATAACGGGCATGTCTAGACTTTAAGATATTTATAAATTCAAGTTCTTCAGTAACACTGGGCTTTAAAGTCATTATTATTCACTCTCCTTTTTAGATTTGTATCCTAATTCCATGGCCAGACTTTCAGTATTCTTTTTCTTATCTTTTGGACCACTTCTAAGAGGGTTTCCACCTCCACCTCCAGCATCTTTGTCAAATTCTTTTTCACCAAAAACATCTGGCTTTTCTTCTTTAATCTCATTAATCAAAACAGATGGCCCCAACTTTTTACCGTCTTCAGTTAAAATATTACCTTCTTTATCAGTAGCAACTACTTTTCCTTCTTCATCAAGTTTCAGTCTGTTTTTAATACCCTTCTTTTCAACTAAAAACTCAAAATACTCCGGATCTTTAACTCCAGCATCTTTGGCTGCTAACTGCAGCTCATATTCAGTTTTTAATTCTTTTTCACGTTCCTCAGCTTTACCTTCAAGCTCCTTAACTTTTTCTTTATACTCTTCCAACTTTTCAGGATCAACTAAATCTTTCATTGCTTCTTTTAATTCATTAATTTCAGTCTCATAAGAACTTTCGGCCCGGGCCAGTCTCTTTTTGACAATCTCATCGACATCATCCTGAGTAAATAAATCGTCTTCATTAGGCAAATTACTATTCCAGATGTTTTTTATTTCCCCTTTGAGATCATCTGTAATCTCAACATCATTTTCTTTCAAAAATTTAATTAGTTCATCCATTTTATACAACTCCTTTTATAATTCCTGTTTTAGGTCTGTCGACCACCGTTTTAAGCTCGTCAGCTATATACCAGTTAGCTTTTAATGTCTTCCCCAGTCTGGACATAAAAAAAGCACCCCAGTTATGGAGTGTTCTATAAATATTTATTTATTAATTTTTTATGCAGCTCTTACTAAAATTTGATATCTCTCAATCCAAGGTGTCATTACATGAGCACAATTAGGGTGGAATGGTGGTCTTGCATCAAGTTTTGGATAATCAGGATGATCTCCTGATAAAGAATAAACATTTCCTTCATAAAAATTACAAATATCCATTCCATCAACATCTGTATGTTCAGTTATCTTAACTAAATCAAAACCATAATCATTCATCCTTTCTTCGATGCCCTGCGTTTGCAGCTCCCTGGTCCTAGTACGGGCAAACATTCTAATATATCTATCTGGTTCCCATCTGCGGCCAGCACTATCGATAAGCTTGAGTCCGTTATATTTTATTTCCTTATAAAGACGGCTGCCAATTTCTTTACCAGTAGTTGTACCACCTCTAATACCTGGTTGTTTAATAAGATTAATTCCCCTAACATCATTAATCCCTTCCCGTACAATTCCATCAAACCGTTTTCTCCAGAAATCATTAACCATTCTGACATCTCGAAGCATATCAGCAGTAACTTTTTCAGTCATTTTTTTAATCATTTCTCTATCTTTAGGAATTAAATCAAAGATTTGTATGACTTCACCGTTATCATCAACATACTTACTTTGTTGTTTAATAAAATTATTTGCTAACTCTCTACCAGATAAATTACTTTTTGGTGCAGCAATACGGGCGAAGTTTTCAGCACTTTTAGCCAGTTCAGTTAAATCTTGAGCAGCTCTTTTTCTCAACCTGTTCAACTGGGCCAGCATATCTTTTTTATTACCCATCTGCTTTAACTTTAAAGCCTCTCTGTCAATAGAATCAGTAATTTTCTTATATTTATCAAGTATCTGTAGTATTTCTTTTTTGGCCGGATTAGTTTCTATTCCATTAATAATATTTGATAATTCATCATACATATCTGCCATTTATCTCACAACCTTAAATAGTGTATGGTGAAGTTGACTGCTGTTCTTCTATTTCTGACTCAATCCGAGCTATCTCTTTTTTAATTCTATCTTCAGACCAATCGGGATTATTTTTCCTAACCTTTTCATTAATGCTAATTGCTTTTGCTCTATCAAGTATTTCAGTCTCTTCTGCTTCTTCTTTAGAATCATCAGGTATGCCATCTCTCCAGGTGGCAGATGGTCTTTCTGCTTCATATTTTTTCTTATTATGATAGATATCCATTAATTGTGCTTTATATAGAATATCTTTAATACCATCATCATAATATCGTTTCTTCCTTGCAATCTTAGAAAGCAATCTCATCAATCTATATTTTAAGGCTCTACCAGAGTCAGCTACATTAGATTCACTCAAGCCAAAAGCATCAGGTGAAGTTTCAGTAACTAAAAACATCATTTTAAGAATATAATCTATCTGTTTAAATGCCATCTCAAGTTTCGCTTCCCAAGTTATATAGCCTGGTTCAGCTCCGTCTTTTTCATAAGGGAAATACTTACTGCCAGATACATCAACCCGACCATCTTCATCTAAAGCTTCTGCTGGCCCTTTCATTTTTGGGTCTGCATGCTTATCTAAAACTCTAGAAATCTGACTTATTCTATTATTAGCTTCATCCTGCAGGCTCTTAATATCCAAATAGTCACTATAACCCCAGAAAACTTCATCATCACGCCAGTTGGGTATATGAGTTATGATAAAGTCATCTACTCCTGTTTGCTGCATTTTATCAAGCTCAGGGTATAAAGTATCAAGTGCGACCTCTTCCTGAACTGTATACCCACTAATTTTATATAAAAAGTTAAATATTTTACCTGGCTCGTGGACTTCCAGTTTTAAAAACCTGGTGTCTTCTATATCATCACCGTCCATATCTTTCATGAAATCCCAACCAATAATCTGTCTGTTTATTTGTCGGATATTGTCATCTGCCTGCTCTACAAAGAAATAATTAGGATTTTGAGATTCAATGATTATGCTGCGTTCTTTAGAAAATTTATTTTTTCTAGCATATCTAACTTTATAACAAGAATCACCACGATAAGAATTACCTAAGGCTGACTCATAAAGGCCTGTATATAATTTATTTTGAGTAATTAGCTCCTGCAGCTTAGAATCTGTTTTTTCATCTTTAACTTTAAATTTAGGTTGTTCACCAAAAAGCATATCTGCTGACAGCTTAGAAAGCAGGCCACAATAGTTGGCAACAAGATAGGTCATAGCTTTCTGATCAGAACTTTCTAATCTCCGCTGCACATCTTTAAATATTTCATCATGTCTGCCTCTGAATAATTTTTTATTTTCTTTATATTTTTCTATTCTTTTGCGATCATCATCAGTAGGTGGCCAACTATCACCTTTACTTAAATAACTCATAACTTCATCAACTCCTAATATCCTGCAGGCTTGTTTTTCCTTGGTGTAAGATTTGCTTTGTTTCCTAATTCCTCTGTAGCGTAACGAATACTGTCTATAATATGATTGTTTTTGTCTACTGGCACCGGTAATATTTCTCCATCTTTGTTCTCTTTATATTTATAGAGAGAAAACTCATTTTTAGTATGAATACATTCAGTATGAATAATAATTTCATAATCTTTAAGCCTCTTAATCCCATATTCAATGCTACCTGGACCTTTATCTGCTCCATTTATTCTGACACCGTTATTCTTAAAATATTTAATACTCTTAGGTTCAGCACTATCAGCTACAATTCTTCGACCACCATCATATTTTTCTTTAACTTTTTCAATCAAAGTATCATTGGTACGCTGATATAAGTAAAGCTCATCAAATATATAAATTTTCTTCTTTTTCTCATCAACATGAAACTTAACAAATGCAAAAGGATCGGGATAAAAACCCCAATCCAGTCCGTAAAAAATATTGTCGAATGATGGAATATATTTAGATAAATCTTTAGTTTTCCAGTTGTTGAAGATAAGATTACCAAGAACACCCCAGTTACCTAAGGTATAAACTTCATAATAATATTTATCTGATTCGTTTTCTAAGTTAGCAATATCTTGATCTGTCAAATACGCATTATCTTTATAAGTAGTTTTTAAGATACTGCATGGCAAACCGTCAATGGACCCTTTAATAAACTGTTTATCATCTTGCCAAATACCAAAGAAATATTTGTATATCCAATGAGATTTGTGAATCGGATTAAAAGAAATTGTTAATCTCTTTTTATGCTGCGATTGACCTCTCAGTCTTTTCTTAAGCTGCTTAAAATCATTTTCAATTATTTCAGTACCCTCTTCAATCCAGATATCTGTTACTACTCCATTAATAGGTGTGATAGATTTAATCTTTTCTACATCATCAAGTCCACCAAACATGATCTGCTTATTATTTATTAAACAGGTAATAGTCATTTCAGATTTGTTTATATTAAAATATTTACTTAATCCAAAAGCTATTATTGATTTTTTTATCTCATTGAAAACTGATCCTCTAACAGTATTTTTAACTTTTCTTACAACAAGATAATTTCTACCTTTCATTACATCTAGAACTGCTCTTTGAGCCAGAAAATAACTTTTACCTGAAGAAGAACCACCAAAATATATCTGAAAGTAGCTGTCATTATTTAAACCTTTTTTGAAATATATAGGATTAAAATCGGACTTTTTAGGCTTTATTTTCATTCTCATGCCTAATCATCCTCAATGAATTCAATTTCTACTCCTGTAATATTATTGATATTCTGATCAATCTCATGTTTATCTCTCCATTTATCAGGCAGCCTATTTTTAAGCCAGAATATTTGAGCTGTTGTATCGGGTTTAACCTGTTTTTTAGTCTTTTCTACTCTTTTCTGACCAGACTCATTAACAGTAACTTTTATTTCTTCATAATCATAACCAAGGGCACGTTTAAGCAAAGCTTTTTCTACTTTTGCATCTACAACTTGTTTTCCCTTTTTTAAGGCCTCCAAAAACTCCACATGTTTTTTCTGCCAGTTATACAGAGTACTTGTAGATATACCTAATTTATCTGCTATTTCTTTATTAATTAAACCATCTCTAGCATATTGTTCTGCAATTTCTGGTGTTATATCTGGATCATATTTACCTCTTTGTGACACCTTGATCACCTCATTTCTTAAAATTTGACATAAAAAAATGCACCCTTTGACAGGTGCATATAATAATAAAAATAATTTAAATTAAATCTTTATATGGAACTTTTTCTCCAGCTCTAATTAAAAATACATCAGAATTATTATTCTTAAATTCTATATATCGCTTAACTATTACATCAACATATTTAGGATCTAACTCGTTTAAATAAGAAATCCTACCAGTCTGTTCTGCTGCGATTAACGTAGAGCCACTACCTCCAAAAGGATCTAAAACTATTTCATCTTTCTTTGTAGAATTTTTTATAGCCCGGCCAGGTATTCCTACCGGCTTCATTGTTGGATGTTCAGCACTTTTCACTGGCTTATCAAAATACCAGATTGTTTTATCGGTGTCATCACCACTGCTTAAAATATCATAGGAAGGCACTCTCATAACTACAGTATGAATTCCTGTATCAAAATGTATTTCAAATAAATCTCCCTTTTCTTTAACTTTCACTTGTGGTGAATCCTGGATAACGGTTGTCTGTTTTCTGTCACCATTCCAGCAATGAGCAGCTCCCGGTTTCCAACCATACAAAATAGGCTCATGTTTCCATTGATAATCCTGCCTGCCAAGCACTAACTGGTTTTTAACCCAAACTATAGCCTGTTTTAATAACCAACCTGAATCAGTTAAAGCTTTGCGAAAATTTACTCCTTCAGAATCAGCATGACAGACATAAATTGCACCGCCTTCTTTGGTATGTTCTAATGCAGCACCATAAAAATCATAAAGAAAATTATAAAATTCATCATTTTCCATATCATCGTTTTCAATTGAAAGGCCATTCTTAGACTCATAATTGACATTATAAGGTGGGTCAGTAAAAACCATGTCTGCTATTTTACCATCCATTAAACGGCCAATATCTGAGCTATCAGTGCTATCTCCACATAATACTCTATGTCTACCAAGCAGCCAAATATCATCTTTTTCAGTTAAATAATCTTCATCTAACGCTGCATCAACATCAAAGTCATCATCCCTTAGTTCCTCTTCTTCACCGGTTTGTAAGATAGCTTCTATTTCATCATCATCAAATCCAGTTAAAGTTAATTCAAACCCCTGCAAGCTTAAATCCTCAAGTTCTATTCCAAGCATTTCATAATCCCATTCAGATTCAGCTACTTTATTATCAGCAATTCTTAAAGCCTTTATTTGAGCTGTATTAAGATCATCTCTTACAATACAAGGTACTTCTTCCAGCCCTAATTTCTTAGCTGCTTCATAACGGCCATGGCCAGCAATTATTTCATTTTGATTATCTATAACTAAAGGAACTGTAAAACCATAATTTTTAATGCTGCTAGCAATTTTATTTATCTGCTCTGTAGGATGCTCTTTTGGATTGTTGATATAAGGTATCAGATCATCTACATCCACCAATTTAATTACTTCGACTAGTTCCATTTATTTTCACCCTTTCGTATTTTGTTCGTATTATTCGAACATTTGTTTGTATTATATCACTTTAGTTTTATTAAAGCAATTATACGAAAGGATTTTTATGCATTAAAAAAGCAGCCGCTTGGATGCTTCTAACTAATTTGCTCTATTTGTTCTGAAGATATTGATGTTAAAAACTTCTTTTTTTCTTTACCTCTATGATTCCTAAAAAACAAATAAACTTTTAAACCATATTTTCTGATAACATCTTTATTTTCAAGTTCAAACTTCCCCTTTATTTTAACTCTTTTTAATTC
>Ga0163223_100167_pt1 | contig 23027 bp, 23 predicted proteins | sample MSEWel2016_02_17_2_FD_113147 | JGI IMG/M metagenome (GOLD analysis project Ga0163223, IMG submission 113147) | Subsurface microbial communities from deep shales in West Virginia, USA - MSEEL Well Study Marcellus 5H_2016_02_17 ...
GAAGCCTTTGAAAAACAGAAGCGCTTTATTTCCGATGCCAGTCATGAACTAAAAACCCCGCTCTCAGTCATCAGTGTCAATGCCGATGTACTGGAAGGGGACATTGGCGCAAACAAGTATCTTTCTCACATTCAATCCGAGTCAATCCGGATGAATACCCTGGTGAATAGTCTTCTCACCCTGGCCCGGCTGGACTCCAGCAAACCCATCGGTGTTTATTCACCTTTTGATTTAAGCAACGCCGTGGAAAGCATTGCCTTAACCTTTGAAAGCATCGCTTTTGAGGAACACAAAAACTACACCCTTAAGATTACAGACGGTATTTCCTATCTTGGTGATGCGAATAAAATCAAACAGGTCGTTGCCATCCTAATTGACAATGCCATTAAAAATGCCGACGATGACGGACTTGTTGAACTCATCCTCAAGCGAGTTGGTGATACGATTCATCTTGAAGTGTTCAATACCGGTGCCGGTATTCCCGAAGATCAGCAGGATAAAATTTTTCAGCGTTTCTACCGCTACGATGCGTCCCGTTCCAAGGCTACCGGGGGCTATGGGCTGGGACTGGCCATTGCTAAATCGATTGTTGACGAACATCAGGCAACGATTCGGGTAAACAGCGAGGTTGGTTCCTGGGTTCGGTTTACTGTCATCCTCTAAACGATCTGCCCCTAAAAAAGAGCGTTTAAAAAGCCATCCGGGTTTTAACTCCGATGGCTTTTTACTCTTTTAACTGAAATGACTAAAACAGAATAACTGGGCTATACTAACTGGGAATATTTTTAATCATATTGATAAATTCCCGTTTGATTTCCGGATCAAAACGCCCCTCGATTTTTTCCAGATGGATCAGTGGATGTTGATTCTTCTCCAGGGCTTCCCCTTCTTTTGCAGAGAGCAACCGGTCATAATAATTGGCAACCGCAACCACCCTTGCCAAAAAAGGGATTTCTTCCCCTTTCAGCCCTTTAGGATAGCCACTGCCGTCCCATCTTTCATGATGGTGGAGTACCGCATCGGCCAGGGACATGGTATCATCAAAGGCATTAAGAATCCGATACCCCATAATCGGGTGCTTCTTGATTTCAGATATTTCTTCCGCGGTGCGCTCACTATTTTCCTCCAACAAATCTTTATGCAAAACAATCTTGCCGATATCATGGAAATAACCGGCCAATTTCATCCGTCTGATTTTTACATGAGGAAGTTCCATGGTCACACCCAAATCATGACACCATTGACTGACCCGCTGGGCATGTTCTTCTTCCTGGGGGCAGTCACTTTGCAGGGTTGTAATGATCGAATCCAGGGTTGAACTTTTAAAGTCATCCCGTTCTAAAATCTTAGCGGCATACATTTTTTCTTCGGCGGAATCCAGACACTCCATGATACTCTGATCCACTGATGTTTTAACATCACAGCCCAAGGAAATATTTCCTTTGATAACCTGTACCCCATCTCGGGCAAACTCGGTTTTAATCCGTTTTTTAATCTGTTTTGCCTGCTCAACGGTGGTTTTAGGCAGTAGGATAACAAATTCATCTCCACCCCACCGGGCGATAATATCATCCGCCCGACAGGTCCTGCGCATCACTTCGGCAATTTTTTTAAGAAATACATCGCCATGGGCGTGACCAAAAATATCATTGGTCAATTTTAAACCGTTCACATCGCCCATGATAATCGAAATCGGCAGGTTTTTTTCAATATCCAGCCGCAATAACTCTTCTTCCAGAAAGCGGCGGTTATAAAGTCCGGTCAGGGCGTCATGAAAGCTTAAATATTCAATTTCTTTGCGCTGCTCATTTTTCTCCGAAACATCACGAAATACTAAAACAATGCCAACGGTTTCGCCCTTTTCGTTCTTGATTGGCGCGGCACTATCTTCCAGATGAAAGACCGAGCCGTCTTTTGCCGTTAACACCGCATGGTTTCTCAACTCCTGGGTCTGATCGGTTTTCATTGCCGTAAAAATAGGGTCAATAATCTCCTGGCGGTGGTCTTCATGGGACAAAACAAAAACCTCGGTATAGTGTTTTCCCCGGGCTTCTTCATTGGCCCAACCGGTCAGCTGCTGAGCCACCTGATTGAGCATTTCTATCTTGCCGGCGGGATCGACCACCATTACGCCATCCCCGATCGAGATCAGGGTCTGAAAGTATTTGCTGCGCTCTTCAAACAGTTTTCTTTGCATAATCCGTCTTTCCAGATTGCTCAATACACCGTTCATCAGCACCGTCATTTCATCCACATCATTATCATCATAGCGGTCTTCTTTACCAGCGAAGCCAACGGTGGCTTTGATTTTTTCATCAATAAAAATGGGAATGGCGATAAAATTACCGGCAATTTTCTGACCCCCGGGAAATTCCTGTCCGGCTGATGGCTCAACAACCGCGATGTTTAAAATAATGGGTTTTCTCTGACGAACCGCTTCACCCCATACCCCCGCTTCTTCTAATCGATAGATTAGCTTTGGCACTTCCACCTCTTTGATCATTCCTTTTGACCAGGTCTTTAGAGTGAATTCCTGTTTTTTTTCATTATAAAAGCAGATATAACCAACCTTACTTACCGTCAGTTTCAGGGCTTCGTGTAAAACGTAATCCAGTTGCTTTTTTTCATTTCTGAAATTTTTACTCAATACATTAACCAGAATCTTATTTCGAAAAAGCATTTTCTCCTGCTTTTTGATCAGTTTTTCTTGATCTGTTTTACCTCGGCTATCCTTGCTGCTTCTCGTCTTTTCATTCGATTTCTGCAATTTTTTATTACTTCGAACTAATAACACAGCAAGTGTTCCCACTGCACTAAATAGTCCCAGTATCAATAGCATACTCGCCGCTGCTGGTTCCATTCTTTTATCTCCTTTTCCAACCTGTTTACCCATGCTTTGAGCCCTAAAGAAGCGGTAAAATGATCATTTTTCATTTGTAATGGTTTACTTTTTGTTCTTAATTTCATCATTATATAACATAACTAAATAGATTCCTATTTTTTTATCTCGAAACTCACTTTTTTTATTGCCCTAAGTAATAATAGTCCCTCCCCGAAAAGTCTGTGCGCCTTGCGCTCAGTTCCTACTTGTCGAGAAGCGACTTTTACTTTTTGATCATTTGTTTATTATTAAACCTTTGCCTCACGGTCAGTTGTGATTAAGTATCGGCTTACTTTTAATCAATGGTTTCCAGAATTTCTTCTATTTTTCTTCTTGTTTTAGGACGATGGTCTCTATTTTTGTAACCAAAGGCAATCATGCAGGATAACCCAAAATGGACCGGGTCAAGAATGCCTTCTTTAACCAGAACCGCTTCCACCTTTTCAGTATTAAAGCCTTCCATGGGGGTAGAATCGACTCCCAGCATGGCGGCGGCGGTTAGCATATTTGCGAGTGGAATGTAGGTTTGTTTGCCGGCCCAGTCGAAAAAGGCCCGATCATTTCCGACGATTTTCAGATCGTCCGCCTGAAAGCTCGCCAGCTTATTTTTTCGCGCCTGTCTCAAATCGTCGCTAAAATGTTGGATATCGTTCATTATATACTCCACGTAGTCGGAGTCCGGTTGGAGATCAACGGATTTTCTGGCCAGAATCAGGACGAAATGACTGGCACCATCCAAACTGACCTCCGCACCCCAGGCGAAGGGCTTAATTTTCTCGCGGATCACCCGGTTATTCAGTAACACAAATTTCCAGGGTTCCAGCCCCATTGAGCTGGGCGACAGCCGCGCCGCCTCCATAATCACCGTAAAATCTTCATCACTAACTTTTTTATCGGCATCGTAACCCTTGCAGGTATAACGATTATTAAATATATTCAGAATCAGGTCTCTTGTTTCTTCCTTTTTCAACGTACTCGCCTCCTGTTTTTTCTCTTTTGTTTTTAGCTATTTTTTTTATATTCCCCCGGAACAGGACTTCTAACAAAAATATTCGTTTTTTTGCTGATCTTCCCCTTTCCTGCTGCTGTTTATTTTCTCTGTATTCGGGTAAACTAATAAAATCCTAGTAATTTATCTGATTAAACGTGAAAGAAGGGGATCTGCATGAATATAATTGAAATCAATCAGTTGACAAAATATTATGGAAAACATCGAGGCATCGAAAATGTATCCTTTTCTGTGAAAGAAGGTGAGATCTTCGGTTTCATTGGTCCCAACGGAGCTGGTAAATCTACCACGATTCGGGCCCTGCTATCGCTGATTCATCCGACCAGCGGTTCGGCTACAATTTTCGGTAAAGACTGTATTAAGTACGGCAATGAAATTCGCCGGGACATTGGCTACCTGCCTTCAGAGGTTTTTTATTATGAGCATATGAAGGTTCGCGAAGTGCTCAATTATTCGGCCAGCTTTTATGAAAATGTGGACTACCGACGGATCGAAAGTTTGGCTGAAGTCATGGATCTTGATTTAAATAAGCGCATTGACGACCTGTCCTACGGAAACAAAAAGAAAGTAGGCATTATTCAGGGACTGCTCCATGAACCCAAACTGATTATTCTGGATGAACCTACCGGAGGTCTGGACCCACTGATGCAACAGAAATTTTTTGACCTGATCCAGGCGGAAAACCAGAACGGTGCCACGGTTTTATTCTCCTCTCACATTCTTTCTGAGGTTCAAAAGCTGTGCGGCCGAGTTGCCATCATCAAGGATGGCACCATTGTTCGCGTCGAAAATATCCGGGATATGCAAAAGCACAATTATAAAAAATTCACCCTGGATTATAAGGGAATTATTGACGTGCACCACTTTAACCTGGAAGGGGTTACTAATTTAACGGTCAGTGAAAACACCCTCCATTTTTTATTTAAAGGAGATATTAATCGCATAATTGAGCGGCTTCAGGGTCAGAACCTTTTAAATCTACTGGTTGAGGAACCCAGTCTTGAGGAAATTTTTATGCATTATTACCAGAAGGAGGATCTGCCATGAACATCCTAAAACAGGAGTTGCGGATGGGCCGAAACGCACTGGTCGTCTGGTGTATCTCACTGATTGGGATTTTAAGCCTTTTTATGCTGCTTTATCCGTCTATTTCCGGCCAATTGGAAGAATTTGAGAAGGTTTTTCATAGCCTCCCCATTGAATTTCAACAAGCGGCAGGGGTTGCCGACCTGGATCTTTCCAGCATTCTGAGTTTTTATCAATTTGCCCTGACCTATGTTTTACTGGCCGGTGCCATCCAGGCCATGAACCTCGGTGTTTCGGTTATTTCTGCTGAAGTCCGGGAAAAAACCGGAGACTTTTTATTTGTCAAACCAGTCAGCCGAAATCGGGTGATTTCCATGAAAATCCTGGCCGTACTGGTTCAGATTCTGATTACCAATGCCGTCGTTTTTACAACCGCTCTGATTCTGGTGACCGTGCTTGGCACTGAATCCTATGATTTTAAACTCTTTACCCTGGTTACCCTGAGTTTACTCTTTCTTCAGGTTTTCTTTGTCAGCCTGGGGCTCTTTGTGTCCGTTTTCTTAAGACGAATCCGAACCGTTTTACCCATTAGTATGGGCGTGGTCATTATTTTTTATATTATCCACCTGCTTAATGAAACATTAAAAGATGTAACGCTTGGACTGGTGTCCCCTTTTGACTATTTTAATCTCTCGGAAATAACCAAAAGCATGAACTACGATTCACTGAATTTACTGTTATGGTTTGTTTTGGTGGGGCTGTTTATCTTCTTAACCTATAAGCTTTTTGCCAGAAAAGATTTGCCATCGATCTAACCCAAAAGGAGGCATAACCAATGAATGTGTTTAAAAAAGAAATGAAAGCCAATCTTAAGTCGTTGATCATCTGGGGCTGTGCCCAGGTTTTTATTATCTTTGCCGGAATGATGAAATATCAGGGATTTGCCGATTCCAAGGTGGACATCAATGCCCTGTTTGATGCTTTTCCAAAAGAGATAATGGTCGTTTTTGGTCTCGGCTCGGTGGATATCAGTAAGGTTGCCGGATATTATTCGGTCTTCTTTCTCTACTTTATGCTACTGGCTGCTGTCCATGCCGTAATGTTTGGGGCGGTCGTGGTATCCAAGGAAGAACGGGATCACTGTGCTGATTTTATTTATACCAAACCAATTCGCCGATTTCAGGTGATCAGCCCCAAGCTGCTCGCCGGCGTTGTCAATATTCTGATATTTAACATGGTGACCTTTGCCGCTTCGGTTTTTTTCATTGCTCAGCACAACAATGGCGATGGCTTAATTGACAAGGTTTCCCTCACGATGCTGGCACTTTTTATGCTCCAGCTATTCTTTCTCGCTTTGGGAGCCATGTTTGGTGCCATTTTAAAAAATACCAAAAGAGCAACCGCTGTCGCATCCGGCCTGGTCATGGGTTTCTTTCTCTTATCGGTGGTTGTTGATTTATATGATAAGCTGGCGTTTCTTACGATCTTTACGCCTTTTAAGTATTTTGAAGGGGCCGCTTTGATGATCAATGATCAGCTTTCCTTTAACTCTGCCGCAATTTTACTGACCGTTACCCTGATTTTTTTCGGTTTAACTTTTGTGGCCTTTAGTAGGCGGGATTTAGCCACCTAATATTTCGCTTTCAGGGTATTAAAAAAGGGGTCATGCAAAATAGCGTATCACCCTCCGCCTTTACATGATCCCTTCTTTGCACAACATAAATTAGTCGTCTGAGCCTTTATCCAAGTGTCCCAAAACTCTGAATGATTTAAAACATCGATTGCCTTCCTTCAAAAACAAACCTGCCTATTTGGAACTCCCAGCCAAAACTGTTGTGATTTCCTCAGGGGAAATATCATAGCCATAGTAGCTCTTAAAGAAATCCGAAACGACCTGTTTCATATCAGTATCTGCAAACAAATCCGGATACATAATCGTCCCCAGCCACAATGGCAGCATGGCACCTTCTCCGCTTCTAACCGACCAGTTATAAACACCATAAGGGCAAACGTAAACCTTCTGGTTTTTAACAGCAGCAACATCAGCCAGCGTAGGATCACTCAAAATTGCGTCTTTTGCCGATTTGGTAAAGGCCATAATCACCTGCGGGTTCCAGGTTACGATTTGTTCGGTGTTAACGGATAAGCCGGTACCGGAAGTGGTATTGGTATAATCTTTAGCCACGTTAATTCCGCCGGCGGACTCAAAGTATTCATTGCAAATATCTTGTCCATTAATGGTTGAATAGGTGCCTCCCGCATAGCGAAGGCTCATAATGGTTACCTTATTTGCCGCTTCTACCTTAGCCGTCAGTTCCCCTGCTTTTTTAATATTTCCCTGATAATAATCAACGAATTCCTGCGCTTTTTTGACGCCATCTTCGCCAAAAATTTCACCGATAATCTTAAATGATTCACACATTCCCTCAACATTTTTTATATTATTAATGGCAACAAAGGGGATCTTGGCCTGGTCAAGCTGCGCTACTTGCTCATCTGAATAAACGCTGTCTGGTCCATAAACAACCTGAGTACCTGAAGCTATAACACCTTCGATGGAACCCGTATCATAATTATTCGGATTGCTTTCAAGATAATCCGGGAATACGGTCTTAAAGTAATCTGAAATATTATCCGTTGCGGCAGCTGAAATCATCCCCGGTCCCCCGACAATTTCAGTCATTTGCGCAAATGCACCAATCGCCGGAGCGGCTTTGGTAATTTGCGCTGGAATTTCAATTTCTACCCCTTCGCTATTGGTAACCATTCGGGTGATGGAAACCGTACTTGATGCTCCAACACTACAGCCTCCAAGACAAAGCGAAATGACTACCGCCATAACAACAACGGTACTTAACCATCTTTTTCTTTTCATTTTATTTCCTTCTTTCTTTGTTGATTGATGCGGCAATATTATTGCCACATCAATATGGTTTACTCTCAAATATTGGCTGACAAAAGCTAAAGGACTGGTCCTGATATTGATCTTCTAAGATGGCGATATGAACGCCATAGGTATCCGTCAGCGTGGCTTCGCTAAGAATCTCTGATACGTTTCCAACAAGGTAGCGTTTGTTATGCATCATCAAGACCACCTTGGCATTACATTGAAAAACATGGTCTGGTGAATGTGTGGTCATGATAACGCCCAACCCCTGCCTGGCTAAATCCTTAATATTTTGAATAACCTTTACCTGGTTGCCAAAATCAAGATTGGCGGTGGGCTCATCCATCATTAAAAAAACCGGTTCCTGTGCTAACGCTCTGGCAATGAGAACCATTTGCCGTTCACCACCACTGAGTTCGGTGTAGTTACGGTTTTTAAGATCCGCGATCTCCAGCCGCTCCAATAACGCGGACACAAAGTCATAGTCTTTTTTACCCGGCGATCCAAAGGCATCCATATGGGCTGTTCTGCCCATTACCACCACGTCCATCACTGTATAGGCAAACGGCGGCGTGTGCGATTGCGGGACATAACCAATCAGCCTGGCATAGTCCTTTTTTGAATAGCTGTAAATATCCTGGTCATTAATTGTAATGGTGCCTTTTTTAATCGGCAGGAATCGTAGAATTGTCTTAAAGAGGGTTGTCTTTCCAATCCCATTGGGTCCCAGCAAACAAAAAATTTCTCCCGATTCGATGGTGGCTGAAAAATCGTTGACGATAATCTTCTCACCATAGCTGCATTGCAAGTGGTTCAATTCAAGCTTCATGACCAATCACGTCTTCCCTTAAATAACATATAAATGAACAAGGGCGCACCAATCAGGGCGGTTAAAATCCCGATTGGCAGCTCGCCGGGAACAATTAAACGGGCGACATTATCCACAATCAGCATAAACAAGCCCCCACTGAGTAAGGTGATTGGCAAAAGCACCTTATAATTTGGCCCCACCAGCATCCGCGTTATATGCGGCATAATTAATCCGACCCAACCAATTGCACCACAAAGACAAACAGAAGAGGCGGTTAAAAGCGAGGCACAACAAATAATCGCTAATCGCGTTTTTCTGACATCAATTCCCAACGATTGGGCTTCTTCATCGCCAAAGGTCAGGACATTCATTTGCCAACGAAACAATAAGAGCGGTATCCCGCCAATAATCAGCACCAAACCCATAATTAAGATATTCTGATAGCTGCCCGATCGGGCAAAGCTACCCATCAACCAGAAGGTGATTTCGGGTAGTTTATCATCAGCATCTGCCAGATATTTAATCAGTGATGTCAATGCCGAAAAAATAGATGAAATAACCACCCCGGAAAGAACCATAATCAAGAGGGTGCCCTGGCTTTTCCCGACTAATTTTGAAAGTGCTAACACCAAAGATACTGCACCAATACCAAAAAAGAATGATAATAGATGTACCCCAATTGTGGGAAATCCCAATAATAACGCAATCGCGGCGCCAACGCCGGCGCCTCCGGCAACCCCCAGAATATCTGGGGATACCATTGGATTTTTGAATACACCCTGATAGGCCGCCCCGGAGGCCGACAGTGCGGCTCCCACTAATAACGCCAATATAATTCTGGGAATTCGAATTAAAAATAATACCGTTGCGGCTTTTTGATCTGCAGCATCGAGTGGCCGTTGGGTGATCTGGCTGATAAACAAATCTCTAATTTGAGCCAACGGAATATTATACTCTCCTAAAGATATCGAAATTGCTGCAATCATAATGATTAACACAACCAAAATAATACCGATAATCCAATTCTTTTGAGCGGCCCAATTACATTGGAATAACTGGACTTTTTTTTGTACCACCGTTTCTTTCAAAAAATGCCTCCCAAATCTATGCTAGATCCAGTGCCCGTATGGCGATCGCTATACTGATTACGGATCAATTATTAACTTCGTCGATGTGTTTGGGTCGCCACCACAAAACAAAACTTTTTGTTTGCATTAAAAAGGTAACTGTGCCATCCTTGTTTTTCGTTAACATGGCTTCCAGATTTGATTTGAAAATAGAAAGCTGTTCATCTGCAAAAGGCCGTAATTGTCTTAAATCAGCGTACGCCGCTTCATATGAAGGATACGTTTTTGTAAACCCATCATCAACCACTGAAATATTGGGGTCTAAACCCAAATCGTAGACCATATTGAAGGTAACATTATAACCGAGTCTTCGATCATTTCGGAAATCACCTGGCCTATTTGACGGCGTATCACTGGTGTTTTTAAACATGTCTTCCAGAATAACCGGAATATGGGGACCATTCGCCCAGCAAATGATAACCGCGGCCTTATTTGCCAGTTGATTTAGCTTCTTGATATCTTGCATGGCGACAGAGCGTGAGGCAATAACAATATCGTGCTTTTTTACCGTGTCATCCAGAACAATATCGTTCCAGTTCATCAACTGAGTGGTGACATTGGATATGCCTAAGGCCTCACAGTTCATCTGACAATACTCCAGCATTTTGGGGGATGCATCAACGGCTGTCACCTGCTTAACCCGAGGGGCAATCATCGATGTGACTCTTCCCGGACCACAACAAAGATCCAACACCGTATCCGTTTGACTTGTCGGAATGGCATCGATCTGAAGACGGGTATAGGCCTTTTCCATCTTTGCCATTTGATCATACATCGGCGCCTGCTTATCCCAAAATACCCCGGGGTCATAATCTGAACCAGGTTTTGGCCCATGTTGAGCGGTCTTCAGGGACAGCAGTTCTTCCCAATTAATTAATGATTTCATCGGGTATCCTTTCTTATATTTAGTCGATCACTAAGCAAAATTTAGCTATATTAAGTTTCAATTAATTCATAATACAATAAATATAGTTCAAAATCAATAGTTATTTTACATTTATTATAACATCGTTTTGTTATGTATAATTTTGTTTTTAACTAAAAAATATGTTTTTAAATAAATAAAAGTGATATAAAAAGTCTCTTCATATTCAGTGCTCCCTTAATCTAATTCTAAACAATTAAACAACACTATCCGATCTAAAGCACTGTAACCGCCTAGGATTTGTTCTTTCACACCCTTTTATTCCACGTAAAAAAGTATCCCGACCGTCAATACAGACTATTGGGATACTTTTTTGGTTTTAAAAAATAATCATGAAAAAGCTTGTCCGCCATTTTGTCAGTGGCAAAGGTTAAGCTGGATACTGTCGGTAACTTTAATACTCTACTCCTAAATAAATCGCCTAAAGCGGTTTTAGTAATTGCCAGCCGTTTCACCTTTTAACAGTTTAACAGCAGAACTGGTTCCGATGCGGGCACAGCCTTCGTTGATAAAGGCAATCAGATCATCCACGGATTTAACCCCACCAGCAGCCTTCATTTTTACAGCCGGGCCGATATTGGCTTTAAACAAACGGATGTCTTCAATGGTTGCCCCGGCGGTTCCAAAGCCGGTGGAAGTTTTGATGTAATCGGCTTTGGCATTGGTCACCAGCTTACAGACCGTCACCTTTTCGGCTTCGGTCAGGAAACAGGTTTCGACAATCACCTTAAGGATCTTGTCGCCGATGGCCTGTTTAATTTCGGCAATTTCATTTTGAACCACTTCATAGTCTTTGTTTTTCAGGGCAGTGATATTAATCACCATATCAATTTCTGAGGCCCCGTTGTTAACCGCCTCAACCGCTTCAAAAACCTTGGTGGCCGTGGTGTTATAACCCAACGGAAAACCGATAACAGTACAAATATTGAGTTTATCGCCGTAGGTTTCTTTGATTTTTTTTACATAAGTCGGCGGAATACACACCGACGCGGTTTCATAGGTGATGGCATCGTCACAGATCACCGTAATCTCTTCCCAGGTGGCAAATTGTTTTAACAGTGTGTGATCAATATGGCTTAAAATTTCCTTGTTTGTCATTCTCATTCTCCTAATTTTCGTAAATCAATGATGTAACAATTGTCGGTACTACGTTATCATGCTAAACTAATCCAACCACTCATTTGGCCATGGTGTCTTTGAGCTTTTCATAGATTTCGGTATAGGTATCAAAGACACCCTGATAGGTTGCGTACAGGTCTTTGTTGGGCTGTACCGAATACGCTTCTCTGACCATGCCTTTCGTTGCCGCATCAAAGGATGCGTAAGCACCGGAACCGACTGCCGCGACGATGGCGCAGCCCAGAACACTGGCACTGGCGTCTTCGGTGACAACAATTGGCTTGCCAGTGACATCAGCGATGATCTGCATCCAGGTGGCATCTTTGGTGACCCCACCGCAGCCTACAATGATGTTGATGGGACAACCCTGAGCTTCAAAGTTATCGATGATATTTTTAGTCCCAAGGGCTACGGATTCTAGCAGGGCCCGATAAATATGCGCTTTGGTATGACTCAGGGTTAAGCCGTAAATCACCCCTTTGGCATTGGCATCTTTGTAGGGAGTCCGATTTCCCTGGAAGAAGTCAAGGGCTACCAGACCTTCCGAGCCGGCAGGAATTTTGGCTACCAATTCATTCATATAGGCATAGGGGTTTTCATGGGAACTCATATCAAATTCCCGCATAAACCATTTAATAATCGAACCGGCCGAAATTTGGCCACCTTCTAATAACCACTGGTCGGGAACGATGGCATTGTTGTAAGGACCCCAAATTCCGTTTAGATTCAGTTTCTTTTCGGAAAAGGCCAGTTGGACAAAACTGGTCCCCATGATCATGGCCAGCTTGCCTTCTTTGGCAACACCTAAACCAAGCATCCCGATATGAGCGTCAATCCCGCCCTGAACAACCTTCATTTCCGGGTTGATATCGTAATGATCAGCAAATTCACGGTTGATGATGCCCACAAAGTCACCCACTTGTTTCACATCCAGAACCAGTTTTTCGGCATAGTCTTCCAAACCAATCTGCTTAAAGAATTCGCCGTTCCAACCGCCTTCGCACTTGATATAATTCCATTTGCAGGTTGAATTACAGATCGAGGTGGCGTAAACACCGCATAACTGGTAGTTCATCCAATCCAGCTGTTCAATAATTTTATAGCTTTTAGAATAGATTTCTTTTTGATTGTTTTTAATCCACAGCACCTTGGGAAGCATCCATTCTACTGAATCTTCTCCGCCGGAGTATTCTAAAACAGGGTGTTTGGTGTCATTGATGATTTTCATTTCTTTCTTGGCCCGGGTATCCATCCACATGATCGCATCGGCTAATGGGTTGCCTTTGTCATCAATCGGAATGACCGTTGATGAGGTGGAGCAGACACTGACCGCTTGGATGTTATGGCGTACTTCTTTTGTCAGTGACGACATCACATTTTTAACCGCTACATTAAAACAATTCCACCAGTCGGCCGGTTTCTGTTCGGCCCAGCCAGCCTGAGGATAAAAGGTTTCATAAACCTGTTCATCTCCAGCCATTACCGTCCCTTTAATATCTGTTACAATCACTCTGACACTTTGTGTTCCGGTGTCAACACCCATAAAATACTTTTCTGTGTTCATTAATTCTCCCCCCATGGATAAAACATTATTTTATTGTAGAAATAACCACCTTTGGCTATTTCAGCAAAAACGTTGGGCACTTCATCAAGCGGTAAACGATGACTGATAATGTCTTTAGCGGTCATGCCTTTTTCAGCAAACATTTTTAAGGATTCGGTCCAGTCTTCCCCGGGATAGGGTTTGGTAAACGAATTCCAGGAACCGATCAGACTCAACTGGCTTCGCATTAAGGTATCCAGTTCTTTTTCACTGAGATCCAGTCCTTTGTGGGAAATCCCCAGATAAACAACCCGGCCCATTTTGCTGGCCATTAGAATACATTGTTTTTGAGCCGCGGGTGCGCCCGAAAAATCAATGACGATATTGGCGCCTTTTCCAGCGGTGGCTTCCATAACCGCCGCTACGGCATCTTCTTTTAGGGAGTTGATGGTAACATCGGCACCGACTTTTTTGGCAATCTCCAATTTTTCATCCCAGACATCCACGGCAATCACCTGCGATGCCCCAGCCAGTTTGGCATATTGAGCAGCAAATAAACCAATCGGTCCAGTGCCTACCACACAAACCGAATCGCCTGGTAAAAAATTAGCCCGAGCCAAACCGTGATAAGCGTTGGCACATGGATCAATCGTTGCCGCATCTTCATAGGAAACATGATCAGGCACTTTTAACAGGTTGCCTTCTTTTACCGCTACATACTCTGCCAGGGCACCATTGCGGCGGGACCCATAATAGTCATAGTGTTCGCAGAGTGAGTAAATGCCTTTCTGGCACCATTCGCATTCAAAACAAGGAATGAGTGGCGGAACCACCACCCGATCGCCAACCTTGAAGTTTTTAATATCCGCACCCAGCGCGGTGATTTCTCCCGAAAATTCGTGACCGATGATAATCGGCGAAACATGGGCGCCATAGGTCAGTACCCGGGGAATATCAGATCCACACAGACCGACGGCCCGAACCTTTACCATTACCTCATCCGGCAAAACAATCGGCAGGGGAACCTCTTCCACCCGCAAATCGCCTGGTTTATACATAGATACAGCTTTCATTCTTTCCTCCTTAAAACCGTTGGTGTGAATTTAAAAGTGGCTTTAAATCGCTTTTTTAAGCAATGTAACCCTTTTCTTTGCGTCTAAAAAATATTGGCAGCTTTTCGAACTACCCATAAAAAAACGCCAGACCGTTTGAAATTTACTATCAAATTTCTACTACCGTTGGATTTAAACTCATTCTAACACCATAAACCAACGCTGTCAATATGATTGGCGTCAATTATTAACTTTTTTAAGTCTCCGGTAATTGTCAAAGTGTTTTTTTTAACGTATAATAAGAAAAAAGAACGGAGGCTCTCTCGTTGCCATCATTGTTAACTGAAATACGCACAAAGTATAACCTATTCTCAAGCACCCAAAAGGTGATTGCCAATTACATCCTAGATCATCCCGATACGGTTTCGCTGCTTTCCATCACCGAGCTGGCTAAAAAATGTCATACCAGCGAAACCACGGTCATGCGACTGCTAAAAAAGCTTAACTACAGTTCCTATCAGATTTTTCGGATTAATCTGGCTAAAGAGTTTTCAGACACGCCGTCAGAAAGCATCATTGAGGAGATTCTTGGGGATGATGACGTCAATACGATCAAGAAAAAAGTCATCGGTCATACCATCACTGCCATCAATGATCTGGAACATTCCCTAAAAAATGAGGTCATTGAAGAAGCCCTAAACATCTTGCTGGCCGCTAAACGGATACTTTTTTTCGGTGTTGGTGCCTCGGCCTCCATTGCCATGGATGCGATGCATAAGTTTGTAAAAATTGGGCTCAATGTCTGCAGTTATCCCGACCCCCATTTTATGAATATTATTGCCTCCCATGCCACCATTGATGACGTCTTATTTGCCGTCTCCCATACCGGTGAAAGCCTGGAGGTGTTAAGCACCGTTACCATTGCCAAAAAAAACCAGGCCAAGATCATCGCTCTGTCGAGTTTTGAAAATTCAACCCTGGCCCAGCAGGCGGATATCTTTTTATCCAGCTCCACCAACGACAAAAAATACCATTCCGAAGCGATGGCCTCCCGGATAGTCCAGCTAACCATCATCGATATCCTCTACCTGAGTGCCTTTATGCGAAATGAAGTGGTCTTTTACGACGCCCTCTCCGCTTCCCGGGATGCCGTTGGCCTGAACAAAACCTAAACTTTTAGAAAAGGAGATTTATTATGAGTATTATTACCTTTGTGGGAGCCGGACAAATGGCTTCTGCCCTGTCTTTTCCGGCCACAGAAAACGGCCATGAAGTCCGCCTGGTGGGTACTCACCTGGATCGGGACATTATTGATTCTGCCGAACTAACCGGTTTTCATCCAACCTTAAAACGCCAGTTACCCAAAGAGGGAATCAAGTATTATCAGCTCGAAGATGTGGAGCTGGCGCTCGATGGCACCAATGCCGTTTTGTGTGGGGTCAGCAGTTTTGGTGTGGACTGGTTCTGTGAAACAATCCTGCCGCTGATCCCCGACTCTGTTCCGCTGCTTTCGGTCACCAAAGGAATGATTGATTTAGAGGATGGTTCGATGATCACCTACCCTGATTACTTTTTAAGCAAACTGCCGGCGGGAAAGAAACTTTCCATTAATGCCATCGGCGGCCCCTGCACCAGCTATGAACTGGCCGACAAGGACCACTCGGCCGTGGCCTTTTGCGGTACCGATATGGAAATTCTCCGACGCTTTAAAAAACTCTTTTCAACCGATTATTATCACATCAGTCTATCCACCGACGTGGTCGGGGTTGAATGTGCAGTAGCCCTTAAAAACGCCTATGCCCTGGGGGTTTCCCTGGCAATCGGTCTGGCCCTTGGTCCCGATGGCACTGGTAAAGAACACTATAATTCCCAGGCGGCACTCTTTGGACAAAGCATTAAAGAAATGAAACAGTTACTTGCCATTGTCAACGGCAGCGAAGAAAATATTATCTATGGTGCTGGCGACCTATACGTCACCATTTTTGGCGGGCGCACCCGAAAAATCGGCACGCTTCTGGGGCGGGGCATCTCCTTTAAAAAAGCCATCGCCGAACTGGAAGGCGTCACCCTGGAATCAATCGTTATTGCCACCCGCACGGCCCGCTGCGTCCGGCGTCTGGCCGAACGGGGCAGCATTAAACTCAACGATTTTCCGCTGCTGATGCATGTTGATGACATCATCAATCACGACGCGACGGTGGCGATCCCCTGGGCTGATTTTGAGACGGAGAAATATTAAACCGTAGGATATGCCATGCTCAATAATTGGTTGGTCTGATTCTTTGTATCGCGCCAATTCTACCGCTCGTTGATTTCTTAAATAATTATTTTACTTCCGGCAGATCCCCAAAATATGGTGTAGATCTGCCGGTTTTATGCTAAAATGATTAAAAGAAATCGAGGTAAGAAATGGAAATTTTTTCAACACTTGACACCTTGCAGAGCTTTCTTTTACAATTTGGCATCTGGACCCCGCTGGCGTTTTTTCTGTTGCAATTACTCCAGATCATCATTGCTCCCATCCCCGGAGGAACCATTGGTTTGGTTGGCGGCGCCCTCTTTGGCACTATTGGTGGCTTTCTGATCAGTGCTGCCGGTACCATAACCGGATCGATTATCGTTTTTGTTTTGGCCAAACGATTTGGACGGCCATTTGTTGTGCGCTTTGTCAGTCCGGAACTGATTGAAAAATATGATCATATTAAAGAATCAAAACTCAACACCGTTCTTTTTCTGATTTTTCTCTTTCCGCTTTTTCCCGATGACATGCTTTGTTTTATCGCCGGTCTATCGACCATGCCGTTGAAAACCTTTATCCTGATCGTCCTGTTAGCTCGAACCCCCAGTGTTTTTATCAATACCATGATCGGTGCTGGAATTATGGATGACAGCCCCACCCAGTTTATTATTGCAGTGGCCATCTATGCTGTTCTGATTGCCGTACTTTACTTTAACCGTAAGCGTCTGGACACTTTTATAAAACACAGTAAAACAATCGTGGCTGAACTTCCCCCACCGCCCAAAATTGACAAGGAGCTTTAGATGACCGAAAAAACAAAAAAAGAACTGAACCGCTTATATATGAGCGAGCTCGTCACCGCTCTGGTCTGCGGGATGCTGATGTATCTGCTCACCGACTCCACCGGTCAACCCCTCGATCTACGCCTGCTGATCCCCGGCGGAGTGCTGATCTTTATTATCCTTCAAAGCGCCGGATACTGGTATTATCGCTATCAGCTCGTGGATAATCCCAGCGACCCGATGGACTGGATAATGCCGCTTTTTTCAGTGCTTAAAAAACTGGATTTGGCTTTCTTTTGCCTATACCCGCTTTATCTGCTGTACCTGCTGATTTTAAAGCCTGACACCTTTTTTATGACCATGAACATTTTCGGCCTGATCCTTTATGCTTTTTCGATAATTGAATACTACAATTACTATTATTACAGTGTTCAAATCGGAGTAATTAAAAAGAAAGTCCCCTCTGAGCTCAGATTGGAACTTTCTCATTATGAAAAGACAAAATTAATTTAACGAAGGGTATCGGTTCCCCCTTGGGCAGAACCGTGGTTTATACAACATGATGTATTTTGTTTCTATTTTGCACACCATTAATCCGCTTTTCTTTGCGCTTCTGGCTATTGCCGGGCTGCTGCTCTGGAAAGCCATTTATACCTATAAAACCTATGCCGAGCTGCGGGGGAATGCCATTAAAGAAATGATCGTCGGCAGTCTTGTGCTTATTTTTATCCTGGGTATCTTTATTGTGGTTCCCCTGGTTGCCGGCATCACCGTTAAGGATAATGAGCTGTCGCTCCGACTACCCACCGGTTTTACCTTTGAGACCTATCCCGAAGCCGATATTCTTTCGGCTAAGATGGTCAGTCTGGATCAGACCGAGTACACCATTGCCAAAAAGGTGGTCGGTACCGAAACTAGAGCTTACCGGGAAGGCATCTTCCTGCTGCAAAACGGTACCGAAGCCGCGGTCTTTGTCAACGGCAATACCGCCATCCTGGTAGAAACACCCAATCGCATCTTGCTGTTAGCACCGGATCGATTCGATGATTTTGTCAAAAACTTTAGTGAGAAGCTGATTCCTGTAAAGCCTTAGTATAAAAACTTGATCTAAAAAAGCGTGCCTCTTCTGCAGATGGCACGCTTTTTTTATTTTGGCTCTTCTACTATCTTAGCCACCCGGCCGACCTGACCGTCGGTGAGCATCACCTTGATCCCGTGGGGATGGGTAGGGCTTTTCGTGAGCAGTTTACCAACCCGGCCTGAAGTCAACTTACCACTGCGCTGATCGGCCTTTAAAACAATCTCGACTAATGCGCCAACCTTAACGTCGCTTCTTTTCTGTCCGTTCATGCTTTTTCCTCTCGGGTTTCTTCCAGGGCAATGGCCAGCTGATCCATACAGGAGGTAGGCTTTTTCCCACAGGTCTGCCCCTTAAACATCGCGATGATTTCATCTGCCGATTTTCCCTCAAGCAGCACAACCAAAGCTTTTAAATTCCCATCACAACCGCCTTCAAAAACCAGATTACTGACTACATCACCCGCTAAATCAAATTGAATGTTGCGAACACAGACGCCCTGGGGCTTATAACTTAATGTCATTTTTTCCTCTTTCTATTTTAATACACTTACCAATCTATTTTTCATTTTTTTTACCTGATCCTCTATCGGATGCACATACTCTTCATTCATAAAACGGGAATGGATGATAAAATCAGCCGTTGCCAGATTATTGGCCACCGGGATATCATAAACCGTGGCAATCCTGAGCAAGGCCTTAATATCCGGGTCGTGGGGCTGGGCTTCCAGGGGATCCCAAATAAAGATCAGCATATCAATTTTACCATCCACAATGCGCGCCCCAATTTGTTGATCACCACCGAAAGGGCCGCTTTTAAAAATCTGCACCGGCAATCCCGTTTGCTCTTGAATAAGACTTCCGGTTGTTCCCGTTCCGCACAAATGATGCCGCTGTAATATTTCTTTGTTGCGACAAGCCCAGTCCAATAACTCGGCTTTTTTCCCATCATGGGCAATTAAAGCGATTTTCTTGGTTTTTTCAATTGTAACATTAACATATTCCATTTCAGCCCTCATCTACTTTCACTATTATTTTTGCAACGCTTATTTTTTCACTTCAAAATCCAGCAGCTTAACATCTTTTGATCGAAACTCCGATTTTACTTTTTCTTCTTTAACATAGTCGGTGCTTAAATATTTCTTGTTATCATCAGCAAAGACGGTGACGACCACCGCGTTCGGATCTTCTAATAAATCCTGGGCAATGATGGCGGCGATAAAATTGGCACCCGATGAGATCCCTACCCCTAAACCCAATTCTTTGGATAGCTGCTGGGCCATAATGATGGCATCGCCATCCTCGACCGCTATAATATCGTCCAATTCATCCAGTTTTATCAGATCAGGTACAAATTCATCTGAGATTCCCTGAATGCGATGTCTACCCACCCGATATCCCGTTGATAGCGTTGGCGAACTTGCTGGTTCCATAGGATAAGCCTTAAATGCTGGATTTTTATCTTTAAAATATCGGCCTAATCCCATCACTGTTCCCCCGGTTCCGACACCGGCAACCAACGCCTGGGGGATTACTCCAAACGCTGACAATTGAGCATCAATTTCCGGGGCCGTCCGTTCATACTGAGCCTCGGTATTTTCTTCATTGGAAAATTGGCAGGGCAGAAAGGCGTTACCTTTGGCAGCCAGAGCACCGCATTGGGCAATACTCCCTAAAAAGCCACCTTCTTCTTTAGAAACCAGCCGAACTTCACCACCATAGCTCCGAATCAGATTTTTTCGTTCATCACTCATCCAATCTGGCATGTAGATCACCACCGGGTGTCCTAAGCAGGTCCCGACGGCGGTAAACGCGATCCCCGTGTTGCCGCTGGTGGCTTCAACAATGGTTTCCCCTTCATGGATTTCACCCTTTTCATAAGCCTTTTTTAGGATGTGCAAAGCCACCCGATCTTTAATACTGCCAGTGAGATTATAATGCTCTGCTTTGGCATAAACACTCCGGGCTTGACCCTTATATAGAAAATTAATTTTTAATAAGGGGGTCTTCCCAATGAGTTCTTCTAGTGCAAGAAACTTCTCTTCGTTATCCATTTAGTCTATCCTTTTACGTATTTAATCAGCCGTCTATCTTAATTATATTTTTCTGCCTACTTGTTTTTTATTCTGGCATTGATATAATCATACTAAAATAAAGTAAATAAATCAATCTTTATCAGGAGGTTAATGCATGATCGTCGGTTTAACCAAGAACCAGCAGATTCCCACTAAGAAAATGAATCGAAACAGTGGTCGGGCGCTTCGGGAAAAAGTACCTTTTTCGGCCCAATCTGTTTTTCATCCAGTCGACCGTGACCCTGTTGCCATCATTGAAAGTCAAAACTATTTTCGCATCCCTGAACTGATTCCCCTTCGCCACCAAAAAATGACCGGTTCGCCCTTTGCCTTTTTCCGGGGGACCGCCCTGTTAATGGCTCATGATTTATCCTGTCAGACTCAGTCCGGCATTCATGTGACCATCTGTGGTGATGCCCATATTGGCAATTTCGGGTTTTACGCTTCTCCGGAGCGACGCCTGATTTTTGATCTCAATGACTTTGACGAGGCAGCTCCAGGCCCCTGGGAATGGGATTTAAAACGGCTGATCACCAGTATTATTCTCTGTGCCCATGAACTGGGCTTTGACACCAAAAATACAAGAGAAGCCGTACTTCAAACCGCAGCATTCTACCGCAAAGGTCTGGACTTGATGTCCGATATGACCTCCCTTGAGCGCTACTTTATCCTTGGCGATGAGGAACTTTTTCTTAAGAGTTTTTCCGACTCCTCCCGGGAAGAATTTGAGAAAATCATTAAAAAAGCCAAAAAAAGAACATCCAACCAGGTCATTTCAAAAATGACCGAAACCGATCCCTTTGGCCGCCGTACCTTTATCGAAAATCCGCCGATTACGACTCATTTAGATGCGAAACTGATTGATGAAGTGGAATCCTATTTCAGACAGTATTTAAAAACCGTTCGTCCCGATATTGAAATACTTTTGTCCCAGCATGTTTTAACCGATATTGCCAGGCGGATCGTCGGGGTTGGCAGTATCGGAACCCGCTGTTACCTGCTGGTGCTGACCTGCGAAGACGAAAGCCATCTCGTTTTGCAGATCAAGCAGGCAAACGACTCCGCAATCACTAAGTACAGCCAGAAAAATTTCACCACCCCTAATACCATGACGCATGGTTTAGGCAACGGCTATCGGGTGGTCAGCCATCAACAAATTCTCCAGGCTGCCTCTGATCCCTTTCTTGGATATTTTTCTGCTGCTGAAGGGATGGATTTCTACGTCCGTCAGTTTCGCGATATGAAAGGCACGGTTGATCTGTCTGAACTTGATTTTGAGACGTTTAAGCAATATGTCATTAATTGCGGCGTCGCGCTGGCTCGCGCACATGTGCAAAGCCCCTTTGCCAACTGGATCAATGGGTATTTAGGCGATGGCGATGGTTTTGATCACGCTGCCGTTAACTGGTGTTTCGACTATTCCAAACAAGTTTATCGGGATTATGAAACCTATCGAAAAAGTCTACCCCGTAATTAAAGCCACTCTTGGGCATTTGAAAATGTCTGAAATCGAACATTTTCTCTTGCTTTTTATTCAGATATCCGCTATAGTGTTAACGAGCGAGATTTATTTCTCGGCCATTCTTCGTGTGTTCGTGACCTTCCACACGTAAAACAAAACTAAAGGAGTTTTTTTTATGCGAAAAATCAGTGTTCTCTTTGTTACCCAGGCGGCGGTTATTGCCGCCATGTATGTGGTGCTGACCTTTGTGTCCAACTCAATGGGTTTGGCCAGCGGCGAAATTCAAATTCGACTCTCCGAAATGCTCTGTATTCTGCCTGTTTTTACTCCGGCAGCCATACCTGGCCTTTTCCTTGGCTGTCTGCTTAGTAATCTTTTAATCGGTGCTACCGTCATTGATATTGTCTTTGGCAGCCTGGCAACCCTCATTGCGGCGAGTCTCAGTTATCAGCTGAGAAATCATAAATATCCGCTTCTCGTCACCGTCCCCCCGGTTGTGGTCAATATGATCATCGTACCCTTTGTTCTAAAATACAGTTACGGCGTCCCTTTACCGATCCCGGTGATGATGGCAACGGTCGGTCTTGGGCAAGTGATTTCCTGTATGGTCTTGGGCTCTGTCCTCTACTTTGCCTTGGATAAACGTCGCGTTATTTTTCACCAAAACTAAAAAATTGTGCACACTCATAAAAAGACAGGCCCAAAGGGCCTGTCTGAGGTTGTCGATAAACTACCGTACCGACCAATTGTTAATCTGTTGTTCGCCGCGGAATCGGACAGGTGATACCGTGTCCGCTCCGATGCGGACAACATGATGTAACAATTGTCGGTACTGGATTATCTTTTTAGTCTCAAATCATTTAATCAATGCTCCCCCAATCCCGTTGGGTTTTCCGATAAACACGTTATTTCGATACTTGACCAATTTGACCGGCCCGATAGGCTTTACTGTATTTTCGGCAGTGTTTGTCCTGTCCGAGCAGTGCGTAGGTTGCAAAGATGGTTCCCATTA